>ENA-OREN01002858-OREN01002858.1-marine-metagenome-genome-assembly--contig:-NODE-2858-length-16763-cov-7.340945_pt1 | contig 16763 bp, 14 predicted proteins | sample MGYA00248624_ERZ508555 | MGnify/ENA primary metagenome ERZ508555 (study PRJEB26222, sample SAMN06267773) | marine metagenome | isolation source: Saanich Inlet, British Columbia, Canada | place...
CCTGCAAATTATGGATTTGAATTAAATGAATTTGATCCTTTTTTTAATTTTCGTGCAACTGAGTATATTGTAGAAAATGGATTTTTTGAATATTTTGAATGGAACGATGATAAAAGTTGGCATCCTCATGGACGAGATGTTTCTGCAACTTCTCAGGTAATGCTTCATAGTACTGCAGCTATAACTTATCAAATATTTGGTGGTAACTCATCATTATATGATTTTACTATATTATTTCCAGCAATAATTGGCTCATTAACTGTAATTGTTATTTTTGCACTAGTAAGATTATTTGCAGGAACTACTGCTGGTCTTTTTGCTTCTTTATTATTTGCAGTATCTCTTCCAATAATTCTTCGAGGTTCTATTGGTTGGTTCAAGTCAGAACCTCTGGGAATTTTTTATGGTTTACTAGGATTGTATTTATTTTTAAGTGCAATTAATTCTGAAAATAAAAAAATTGCAGCTTTAAAAATTATTTTTGGTGGAATAGTAATGGCTTTTGGAATGGCTTCCTGGGGGGGAAATCAATTTTTGATAATTCCTATTGGATTATTTATTTTAGTATTACCATTTATTAGAAAAGATCATAAATTTCTATTATGGGGCATTCCTCTCTTTGTAGGCATATTTCTTTCAATTTCAGGCTCATTTGAAAGACCTGGACTAAGTTTTGTATTTGGTTTGGGTGGACTATTGTTAATTGTTCCAACTCTATTTTTAATGAGTAGTATATTTATTCAAAAAATAAGTAAGGATGAAAATAAAATCAGAAATAGTTTATTTTTATTAATTTCAATTATTATCATTGGATCATTTTTAATAATTGTAAATGATGAATCAAATCTTTTACCTCTACCTACTTTTAGATATCTAAATGCGATTAATCCCTTTTTGACAACTACAGATCCACTTGTTGATTCTGTTGCAGAACATCAAACTACATCTATTTACATTTCCTTTTTACTTCATTCTGTTTGGATGATTTTTGCTGGAATTGGTATTTGGTTTATTTTATCTAAAAAAATATCTCAAACTTTTGTTAAAAATGATATGAAAGTGTTTATGCTTATTATTGGAATAAGTGGAGTGTATGTTAGTTCATCATTTATTCGACTTGAAGTCTTTGCATCTATATCTTTGATTATTTTTTCTTCCATTGCTTTATCTATTTTAACTACAAATATTTTTAAAATTAAATTATTTGGGAAAAAAAATAAATTATTTAAAATTTCATATGTCATGATAATCATGTTTTTATTTTTTCTTCCACTTGTTTTTCCAGAAAATAATAATTGGATTAGTCATACAGATACCCCACCAATAATCCTCACAGGAGCAACATTAAATCCACCTACTGATGATTGGTTAGCAACTTTAGAATGGATAAAATTCAATACTCCTGAAAATGCGGTAATTGCATCGTGGTGGGATTATGGATATTGGATTCAAACTATGGCTGAAAGAGCATCATTGGCTGATAATTCAACAACAAATAGTCATATTATTCAAAATATTGCTAATATGTTACTTAGTACACCTGATGATAGTTGGAATATGCTTCAAAAAATGGACGCTGACTATGTTCTTATATTTTTAAGTGCTCAAAAAGTAAATGATGATTCTGAATTTTATGTTTTGGGTAAAGGTGGTGATGAGTCTAAAATTATATGGTTTGCACGTATTGCTGAACTTCCAACTGAAAAATATTTAAGATCTGATGGATTTACTGGTACCAATTATTTCAATGAACAAACAATGTTAGGTAAAATGATTCCATTTACTACTGCAGTATATTATAATACTGCCACTCAAGAATACTCTGAAATCTACAAACATGGATTTGTTGAAATTGTTCAAAAAAATATTGAATATAATTCTGATAACGATCCATTAAAACTGGTATATACTTCACCTGGTTTTATGAATGAAAAACAAGGTTATGTACAAATTATATTGGTTTATGAAGTCAATAAAAATTATATTCCATGATCCAACACAAAATATTATATATTTTTTAAAATTAAATTTTTTTAATTTTATTTGCAAGTTCTAATCCATTACACATAACCACGTCATCTTGTGATGCAAGAAATTCTAAAATTTTTGGATACATTCTTCCACCTTTCATTTTCAAAACATTATCATGCCATAAAATAGTCATGATATTGAAATCTGAATCTAATCGACGACATGAATTCAAAGTTTTTTCTATGGTTGAAATTATTTTTTCTTCAGAAATATTCATGTGAGAAAACAGATATGCATCCATCAGTGTTACTGGAAATTCAATAATATTGTTAATTTTCTGATATCCCATATCCTCTGATGAAACTAAATTTTTTATTTTTTTATTTGATGAATCATAGATAAATCCTAACTCTGAAAGTTTTTTTGGTAATTCTGGATCATTCGATAGATAATGTACTCTATTCCCAAAAATTTTTGAAGATGTTATTCTTTCAAGACTGTTTTTTTCTTCTTCTATTTTTTCAATTTTACTAATAGATGATGGATCAGTATGTAACCCTATTTCCCATCCGTTCTGACTTATTTCTTTGATATCGTCATGATAATCTCTATAGTCGCTATTTTCATACTGTGTCCTAAAAAAGAATGTTGATTTAACTCCAAACCTTTCTTCAATTTCCATAAATTCTGAAAAATTTCTATATAGTTTGTTTATTGGAGTAGTTTCAAATAATTTTTTATCGAATCTATCTTTACGTTGTAAAATATGATCTTTTGATGGCCCTTCATAACCCCAATCTACATCATGACTCAAAAATATATGCTGTTTCTTCATTTGGACAATTGATTTAATATTGTATGATATAAGATTGTAATTAGATTTATCATGAAAAGAATTTTGGTCACTGGTTCAGGGGGCATAGGTGGAGTAAATTTTGTACGTGCACTAAAAATATTTCAAGATGAGTTCTTCATTGTAGGCACCGATTTTAATAAATATTATCTCCAATTTGCTGATCTTGATCAAAGAGTAATTTCCCCAAAACATTCAGATCCTAACTTTATTTCTTTATTGAATAAATTAACAGAACAACATAAGATAGAATTTCTACATCCACAACCATCTTCTGAAGCCCTTGTTGTATCTCAAAATTTAGATAAAATTTCTAGTAAAACATTACTGCCTTCATCAAATATTATTTCTAATGATAAACTTGAAACACAAAAAATATTGTCTACATCCGGAATTGCAGTTGCAAAAACTAAAACTATTGATAATTATGATCTAATTGCAAGTGCCTTTGATGAACTAGGTGGAGGACCGCTTTGGATTCGAGCAAAGAATGGTGCTGGTGGAAATCTAAGTTTACTATGTGATAATCCTTCTGAAGCTGAATATTGGATGAAATTATGGATACTGAGGAAAAAAGCTAATTTTGATGATTTTATGATACAACAATATCTTCCAAAAAGAAACATTGCTTGGGATAGTTTTTGGTATAATGGAAAATTAATCTCTTCGTTTACTCGAGAAAGATTGGAATATCCTTTGAAACATATTTCTCCATCGGGAATTACCGGCACTCCTACAGTTTCAAAAATAATTGTAGATGACTCTGTTAATACAATTGGAGAGAAAGCCGTGAAGTCAATTGATAAAAATCCTCATGGAAACTATGCTGTAGATCTCAAAGAAGATAATGATGGTAATTGGTATGTAACAGAAATTGATTCAGGAAAATTTCATACTACTACTCCTCTATGGGGATATATATCTACAAAATTTTTGAAACAAGATCCTTATCATAATTTGCCGTATCTTTATACCATGTTAGGTTTGGGTGAAATTTCAGATCCAGGATTTTTGGGAAATGATATTTATCCCGAAGGACTTCATATTTTACGTCATATTGATTGTGGAACATGGTTGTATAAAGAAGATGGATACAAGGAAAAGATCCTATGATAAAAGGAATAATTTTTGATTTAGATGGTACTTTGATACAACTATCAATTAATTATGATGTAATTCAAAATAATTTAAAACAATTTTTTAGTACTTCTAAAAATCTAAAACCGTTAATTCCTACAATTATAGAATTATCTAAAAATGATCAAAATAAAATTAAAACAGCTTTTAATTTAATTTGTAAAGAAGAAATTTTAGCATCAAAAAATTTTAAAATTATGAATGAGGCTGTAGATGTTTTAAAATTTTTAAAATCTAAAAATTTAATTTTGTGCCTTGTAACTATGCAGTGTAGAACCGCATTAAAGGAAATTCTTTATAAAATGAATATTATGGACTTGTTTGATTTTGTGATTTCTCGAGATGAAAATTATGATAGATTTGAACAAATTCAAAATTCACTAAAACATTCTTCTTTAAACCCTTCTGAAGTTTTAGTAATTGGTGATAGAATACATGATGTTGAATCTGCTAAGAAGGCTGGATGTATTCCAATTTTAAAAATTAATGAAATTAAAAAACACCCTTCATTTGATTGTAAAATGATCCAAAATCTAATTGAAATTAAAAAAATTATCTAATTTGAATTTAGTCTATTTTAATTGAAATACTAACTTTTTCATTATTCATTTTGTATTTTTTGATATAATTTATGAAATTCCACTTTTGAAATTATATTTTAGCATTATTTTACTAATTATTTTTTAGTATGCCTTATAATCTCTGGAAAATATTTTGTTTTATGAAATTTCTTTTTATTTCCCCTAGATATTCTGGAGGGATTGGAGGACATGCAGCAATACTTGCAAAGAAATTACAAAATTCTGGACACAGTGTTACAAAAATGAAAACCTCTCATATCCCAATAAAAAATCTAAAAAACCCTAGCTTTGCAATTTTAGGAGTATTGCAAGGGATAATTCATAGACAAAATTATGATATTGTTCATGCATTTAACATACCATCTGGATTTGCAATGCATTATGCAAAAGGAACGAAAAAAATTTTATCTGCACACGGTGTTTACAGTAATCAGGTAGATATACTTCATTCGTTTGCTATTAGTAAAATTGCAACAAAAGCAGAATCAAAAGTTTTCAAATGGGCTGATAAAATAACTACTGATTCTAAAATTACTAAAGAAGAATATTGGAAAAAATTTAATTTTGATTTAGAATATTTGCCTTCACCTATAGATACTGAAATGTTTAAAAAAATACCACAAGTTGAAAAATCTATTAATCAAATTGCATATGTTGGTAGAGATAGTTTTGAAAAAGGAATTGATATTTTGAAAAGTATAGAATCAAAAATAAATGGAAATGTTGTTTATTGTGTAAATAAATCCTGGTACGAAACAATGAAAATTCTTAAATCATCTACATTACTTGTAGTTCCTTCTAGAATGGAAAGTCTTCCAGCTGTAATAAAAGAAGCATTTTATCTAAAAATACCTGTCATAGCAACTTCAGTTGGAGGAATTCCTGAATTAATAAAAAATAATGAAACTGGATTATTAAGCGAACCTGAAAATCCTCAACTATTATTAAAAAAAATTAATGAATTATTGATTGACAATGTTCTTCAACAGAAACTTTCTTCAAATGCATATGATTTTGTAATATCTAATTTTACATGGGAAAAAATCTTTCCAAATTATGTTAGATTTTATGAAGATATATTAAAAAATTAATTATTTTTGCATTAATTTTTTTAATCCATCGTATATGTTCATGCTATAGCTAAATCCAATTTTTTCTTTACATTGTGTAATATCTGCTTGGCTTTTTTCAACATCTCCTGATATTTTATCGTCAAATATTGGAGAAATTTTTTTTGAAGAAATTTTTATCATCATTTTTGCTAAATCTAAAATTGAAATTAATTTACCTGTACCGACATTTAAAAAATCTTGATTAGTGTTAGATTCCATAGCTAATAAATTTGCTTTAGCAATATCTTCTACTGAAATAAAGTCCCGTACTTGATTTCCTTCACCGTGAATAACCGGTGGTAAATCATCTCTTAATCTTTTCATAAATTGTGTAATCACTCCTGCATATGTTCCTGTTTGACCTTTCCCATACACATTGAAATATCTTAATCCTATGATACTTATTCCCTTGACCCAAAATTCTTCAGTTAATTTTTCTTTTTCTACTTTTGTTTTTCCATATGGGTTAATTGGATTTCTTTTAAAATTCTCTTTTATCGGAATATCTGACACATCTCCATATACACTTGAACTACTTGCATACACAACTTTTATTTCTAATTCATTTGCTAATGTGAAAATATTTTTTGTTCCATTAACATTAACATCAAAATATTCATCAGGTTTTAGGTAAGATTCAGGTAAACTTGTTAACGCTGCTTGATGAAATATTCCATCAATATCTGTTATTACTTCTTTAATTTTTCCAAAATCTCTTATGTCTACTTTATGAAATGATATTTCATTTTCAACATTCTTTAGTCTGGAAAAACTTCCTGTGTAAAGATTATCTATGACTGTAACTTGGTGCCCTTTTTTAACTAATAATTTAACAATATTGCTACCAATAAATCCTGCCCCTCCAGTAACAACATATTTCATATCTAATGAAATTTAGTGTGAATTTTTAAATTTTGGCATGTAATATTAAAAAAGTAAATAATTGGGAACAAATGATGAATTATTACACATAATGAAGACAATTTTGGAAATGAATAATTCAGAAATCACTGAAATCATACAATCTGGGAGATTGAATATTTGCGTTATTGGGATTGGAAGGATAGGCTTACCCACAGCTCTTTCATTTGCAAATTCTGGGTTAACAACAATTGGAGTTGATATTAATGAACAATTAGTTGAAATGATTAATTCAGGGAATTTTCCTTTAAAAGATGAACCTGGATATGACGTAATTTTTGATAAAGTGATTAATCAAAAAAAATTTAGAGCTACCACCAATTTTACTGAAGGTGTAAATTCTAGTGATGTAATTGTATTGTCTCTTCCTACCCCTATGGATAAAGAAAATATTCCTGATTACACTGCACTGCTTTCTGTAGCAAAAAAACTTCATGATGAAATGTCAGATGGTAAATTAATTATAATTGAAAGTACTGTAGAGCCGAATTTTGTTGAAAAAGATTTTTTAAAAATTCTTGAAGGTGATGATCAGAAATTAAAATTAGGAAAAAATTTTGTTTTAGGTGTTTGTCCTGAAACTGCAAATCCTGGACAAATTCTAAATGATTTTGAAAAATTACCTCGTTTAGTGGGTGCAATGGATGAACATACTCAAAATTCAATCATAAAAATTTACAAACATGTTTTTACTGTTAATCTAATTCCAATGCCAAATTGCAAAACTGCTAATGCTGTAAAACTAACAACTAATGTTTTTCGAGATCTAAATATTGCGTTTGTTAACGAACTAGCATTAATTTTTGAAAAGGCTGGCATAGATATTATGACGGTTCTTGAAGCAGCAAAAACAAAGTATAATTTTCAAGTACATTATCCTAGTGCAGGAGTGGGAGGTCCTTGTTTGCCTGTGAACTCATATCAAATGATAAACTTTGCCAAGAATTTTACTTCTAAAACTTTTGGATTAGTTGAAGAAGGGCGAAAAATTAATGAAATGATGCCTTTTCATACTGTTGATCTTCTAAAGGATGCATTCAACGAAGCCAATAAGTCACTATCTGATTCATCTGTACTCATATTGGGTGCATCATACAAACCAGATGTAAAAGATTTACAGATTTCTCCCGTAGAAAAAATTGTTGAAATTCTAAAAGACAATGATGTAAAAATATCCATTTATGATCCATATTACAAAAACTCTAAAATTTTTGGAATTGCATCTTCTGATAATCTTATTTCTAGTATTGAAAAATCTGATGCTATAATCATTGCAACTGCTCATAAAGAATTTCATGATCTTCAACCTTCTTTTCTTAAATCTAAAATGCAAACTTCGATAGTAATAGATTCAAAATGCATCATTGATCAATATGAGGCAAAAAAATCTGGGTTGATTTATAGAGGAATTGGTCGTGGAAAAATTTAATCAAAAAAATATTTATTCTTTAATCCAAAATATTTTGACTTTACGTTATGATCCATTACAAAGTACCAATTTACCCGTTTTAGACTCTCATGATTTTACAAGTTCCAAAAAACTCGATCTTACTTTTATTGAAAATACCTTAAAAAATTCAATTCAAACTAAACTTGAATCTGCAAAAAATCTGACTATTTCCCTTAGTGGTGGTGTAGATTCTACTCTTGTCTTAGCTTTAATACGAAAAACACTTCCAGATCTAAAAATAAATGCTATTTCAATAAAATTTGCTCATAGTACTGATGAAACTTTAATGGCAAAAAAAATAGCTGATTTTTTTGAAGTTGAACATGAAATTATTGATATAGATAATTATCTTTTAGAATTACCTGCTGCAATTAGTATTACTGAGATGCCTTTTTGGGATATTCATTGGTATTATATTGCAAAGAATGCTAAAGACAAATCCAATTTTTTAGCATCTGGTGATGGTGGTGATGAACTATTTGGAGGTTATACTTTTCGTTATTCCAAATTTTTATCTTTAATAAAACCTGATTCAACCCCTTTAGATAAAATTCAAGCATATTTATCATGTCATGAGCGTGATTGGGTTCCAGATCAAGAAAAAATATTTAATTCAAAAACCAATTTTTCTTGGAAATCAATTAATTCTATTTTTATGCCTTTTTTTGATAATTCATTATCTCCTTTAAATCAAGTATTTTTAGCAGATTATAATGGAAAATTACTATATAATTTTTCTATAATTGGTAATAAAATTAATCAATTTTTTAATCTTAAACCTGTTGCACCAATTCTTGATCCTGAATTAATTTCATATGCTTCACATTTATCTCCTGAATCAAAATATAATTTAAATAAAAATAAAGGTAAACTTCCATTACGATCATTATTATCAAAACATCAATGTGATTCACTAGTATCAAAAGAAAAACTTGGTTTTTCAGTAAATACAATTAATCTTTGGAATTCTATTGGAAAAGAACTATGCAAATTATATCTTGATAATGCAAGAATTGTTGAAGATGGTTGGATAAACAAAGAATGGATTTCTTCTCATATTACAAAATCTGATCTAGATGTTAAATATGTAAATAAATTTTTGGGGTTATTATCTCTTGAAATATGGTATAGATTGTTTATTACTAAAGAAATGAATGCAAAAACTAAACTTTTGTAATGTCTTAATTATTACATGCTTTTCAAAACATTTACAAATTCTTTTGCAATTTTGTCCCAACTAAAATTTTCTTCAACAAATTTTCTACCTTCATTTCCCATAATATCTCGCTGATCTTTATTGTTAATTAATAATGAAATTTTTCTGATCCATTCTTTTACATCCCCCTTCTCAACTAAAAATCCTGTTTTATTATTCACTATTAATTCTGAAACCCCTCCTACATTTGTTACAATCACTGGTTTTTTCATTAATTGTGCTTCTTGTACAGTAAGTGGAGACATATCAATTCCACTTACTAATCCATAAATGTCAATTTCTGATAGAAACTCACGTGTTTTATTTGGATATTCTAATGAACCCAACCATTTAAAATTATCAAATTTTTCAAGTTTTTCTAGAATTTTATCTCTATATGGACCATCACCTGCCCAATAAAATGTCACTTCTGGCAAATCTTTGATCACTTTTTCTAAAATCAACATTTCTTGAGCTTTTCCCCAGATTACCGCCCCTTGTAAAATTCCAATACATGGATGTTTTAAATTCATACCTTTTACTGAATACCATCTTGATGCAGTAATGCCACTTTGGAGTACATGTGTATTTTTATTTGGATAGTGTTTTTTCACAATTTTTTCTAAATAATTACAAATTGGTAAAATTACTGTAGAATCATTAAAACATTTTTCAGATCTTTTTTCTTTAATATTAATTACAATTTTTTTTATAAGTCCTTTGTAGATGGTTTCCTTTGCCCATTTTATCTCTGACCAATAATCTCCTCTTAAATGAACAAATACAGGAATTTCACTTTCTACTGCTGCAATATCAAAGAGTGTATGTTGACGATCAACCAAAATTGCATCTGGCTTAAACTCTGAAATTAATTTGTTAAACTTGGATTTAGTTTCAAACCAATTGCTAATTTTCCTACTTGGAAAACCAGTATAGATATCGGTATCAATCACAAGTTTTGTTTTTACGCCTAATTTTTCTAATGCTTTTACAAATTCCCTTAAATGAAAAATTTTTGAGGGTGATCCGCCTATCAATAATTTCAATTCTTTTTTTAATTAATTTCCTTTGAAGATTAATCTTACTATGATAATTTAATGAAATTTAAATATTTATCACCTATTACTTTAATTAATCCTATTTTTTCATAAAATTATGAAAATTAATATCTTAGAATATTTAGAATGTCCTTCTTGTCATGGTGAATTATTGTTAAAAATAAATAAAAAAACTAAAAAGGAGATTATTGAGGGAAAATTTTCTTGTAAAAAATGTAAGGAGGTTTTTCCAGTTAAAAATGGAATTCCTAGATTTGTAAAAGATACTACAAAAGATTTTGTTAAAACTGAAGATTCTTTTTCTGCAAAATGGAGAAAACATCATTCAAATCATCAAGCAAAGGATTGGATAGATTTTCAACAAAAATGGTTTTTTGATAGATTTGGTTGGAAAACAATTAAACGGTTTACAAATTTTATGAAATCAAAAAAGTTTGTTTTAGAAGCAGGTACTGGAATTGGAAATACGGCTGATTTACTTTCTATAAACTCATCTTCAACTGTTTTTGCTATTGATGCTAGTGAAAGTATAGATTTTGCATTTAAAAAATATGGAAAAAAAATAAATCTTCATTTCCTTCAAGCAGATCTTAGAAAATTACCATTTAAGAAAAAGTTTTTTGATTATATTTTATCTGATCAAGTATTACATCATACCAAAAATACAGAAACATCATTCAAATATCTAACAAAATTTCTTAAAAAATCTGGTGAAATTTCAATTTATGTTTATAATAAAAAAGCACCAGTTCGAGAATTTTCTGATGATCACATTAGAAAAACAACGGTTGAAATGTCTTTTGATGATTGTATGAAATTTTCTAAAGATATGGCAATTTTAGGAAAAAGTCTTTCTGATTTAAAAAAGAAAATTACTATTCCTAATGATATTCCAATTCTTGGAATAAAATCTGGAACGTATGATGTTCAAAGATTCATTTATTGGCATTTTTTGAAATGTTTTTGGGATCCATCTGATAATCTGGAAAGAAGTATAGGCGTAAACTTTGACTGGTATTCACCAAAATATGCATATCGCCATACTCCTAAAGAAGTTAAAAAATGGTACAAAGATGCCAAAGTAAAAATCATTCATTTTGAAGAAAAAGAAAGTGGTATTTCTGTAACCGGACGAATATTTTAGAAATATTTTTAATCAAAACTTACTGAGTCTGTTTTTATTAATTACCTTATTTTTAATAACTTTAATTAATATACATTAGATCTTGTCTAAATCGTCATGAAAGAAAATTTTGGATTTCGTTTATGGTTTTATTTTCGAGTTGGTTGGACAACATATTTTGGACTATTATTTGCAGGAATAAACACTGCAACTGTGACATATTTTTTAGCAATTGACAAAATACCATTTTTGGAATTTATATTTCCAACATTTTTTCATTATGTAGCTATTCTAGCATCCATGATTATCCCTGCATTAGTCTTAATTGGTTGGAGTCATTATCGTAGAACTGCAGCTTATGGTTCTGAAGCAGAGGTTGCACTTGAAAGTAATCCTTACATGTATAAATTGCCATTAGGATGGCACAAAGAGGCATTATTTCCAACATTATTAAAAATGACTGAATTCATGATAAAGTCAAATAACCAGGAAAAACTGGATGATAAATCCATAGAAGAAATTAAAGAACTACAAAAGAAAATTGATTTTCTTGTTAAGGGTGGATCTCTTAAAAAAATCACTTCTAAGGAATTGTCAAAAAAATAAAATCAATTATGAACTTGTAATTTTATTTATTTTAAAAATTATGTGATATGTTTTATTCATAAACATGTATTTAGTTTATTTCATCTTTTTCATTAAATTTAATATTTTTTCATTAAATCAAATAATATCTTTTTTGCAGTATGGAGATTAAGATACTGAAAATGTGTGTAATGCTTGATAAAATTTTTTAAACCTAAATTTTTAAGACACCAAATTGTAAATGGAATATATGGGAAATATGTTTTAAACCAACCTAATTTTTGAGTTTTTAATACATTGATGAATGATTTTTGTGATGTAACTCCTTCTGTATCTCTATATCCTAAAATTTCATCTAAAACATGGAGATCGCCAAATTTAATTATATTTAGAGTAATTGCAAAATCCCATGATATAAAATTATCATCAATTAAACTAACTTGTAATTCTTTGGTTCTAAAAATTGAATAAAAATTAACAATCCAATTGAACTCCATTACATTTCTTATTTTTTGTTCATATGTGCCTTTAATTGAACGTACAATTTTAGGTTTAGAATTTTTAATCTCTATGAATTCATCTTTTCCTTCTATTTCATAATTTTTTATATTTTTACCAAATAATTCTATGTCACTAATACTGCCAACTATTTTGGGATTGGTTTCAAGAAAATTAAGATTTTTTTCAATAAATTGTTTATCCCAATAATCATCTTGAGATATCCATACAAAATATTTTGTATTTGATTTTTTTGCTAAAGATCTAAAATTTTTAATCCAACCTTTATTTTTATTTTTTTGTATGTATTTTATTCTCTTGTCTTTTTTTTCATATTCGTAACAAATTTCTGGTGTAGAATCTGTAGATTTATCATCTGAAATAATTAATTTAAAATTAGTAATTGTTTGTGCTAATATGGAATCTATTGTTCTTTTAATCGTTTTCTCTCCATTATATGTTGGTAGTCCGATTGTTATTATTGGTTCAATTTTTTTACCATTCATAATAACTATTTTTTTAAATTTCTTAATTACTATTTACTTTTTTCTAATAATCATATATGCGATTAATTAAGATGTGGGATCAATTTTAGAATTGAGAAATTTAGTTTTAGACATTTTATTATTAGTAACTATTTAACAAAAATTTATAATAAATGTTCATGAGATTAAACATTGTTTGATTTTTAATAATTTTTGTATTTTTACACGTTATGAATATTTGTATATTACATTCTAAAAAGTAATCATTTATTTTTAAAAATATTTTACAATTTTTGCCAAAACACACTTGCATAATCTATTGGCATTAACTTTTCTTTAACATTCATGTTATTCCTATAATCTGTAACTGCTTCTTTACATGGTGTCCAAAAATAATCATCAATAATACAATATCCGTTACTTGATAATTTTGGATACATGTGTTCTAGAATTGGCCATGTTGAAGTATATAGATCGCCATCAGCTCTTAGCAAAGACAATGAATCTATATTTGTATTTTTTAACGATTCCTCAAAAAAACCTTTAACAAAAATAACATTATCATCTAAAACTCCATAATTTTTAAAATTGGTAGTGACTTGTTCTATAGTTGGTGTTTCAAATACCACCTCATCTTTTATTTCATACTGTTTATCATATGGGTTTGTTCGTATTGGAAACCCATCTCCAAATGAATCTGCGAGAACAATTTTTTTATTAACATCGTATCTATCTAAAATCAACTTCATAAAGACACAGGCTCCGCCACGCCAAACACCACATTCCATCAAATCACCTTCTATGTTATCTTGTATGATGTTTTCAACACAAAATTGTAAATTTTCCATTCTAATCAATCCAATCATTGTTAGTGCACGAGGTAAAATATTATCTGAACCAATAAGATTTGTAGTTGTTGGTTTTGATTTCAATAAATCTTTTATTTCACTATCTTTTAAACTGTTAAAATTTTCAAATGTTATACTTTTATCATTTATCGAATCGGTAAGTAATCTTTTACACAAATCAAAATACAAAGAGTATTTTGAATGCTGTTTGTTATGTTCTATTTTTTGTTTATAGTCATAAGTTTGTTTTTTTAATTTATTTAATTCCCTATTTGGAAAAAGAGATTTTAAAGTATAATTATAAACTAAATATGGATTTTTTATGGCTTTTCTAACTTTGTTTAGTTTCATAAATTAAATGAAATATCTTGAGTATAATACTGCATTTATTTTAATTTAGAATTTATCTGATTTTTGCAACGGTAAAATTTCAATATATATATATCATTAATAATATACGATTCTAGCGTTTGTAATTTTGGGATAAACTCAACAGTAAATTTTGACTTATCAATTATTTGAATTGATTAATCCTGTAAATTTAGACTACCAGATTAAGGAATACATAAAACATAAAATCAATATTTTAAAAAATATTTCATATCTTTAGATGAGAACGTTCTCCTAATAAAAACTCATATTTCTTTGGAGTATCATTATCTTCAATTTCTGAACCATGTGAAATAATACTAGATTGTAAATCTAACCTTGAATTGATTTTACAATCAGACATTATAATGGAATTCTCAATATTGCAATTTTTTATTATACAATTGTCACCAATACTTACATATTTTCCAATTCTTACTGCAGGTCCGATTTTACAGTTTTTACCAATAATTACAGGTCCAGAAATATGAGAATCCCTTGAAATCTCGGTATTTTTGCCAACAACAATATTATCTTGAATTTTAGAATCAGTATCTATTAGAAATTGATTTTCAGTTCCAATAGAATCTAAAACTAGTTTATTTGCATGAATGATATCCTCAGGAGTTCCAGTGTCTTTCCACCAACCAGTGACAATATCATATTCAATTTTGTTTCCTTGATTCATTAGTAAATCAAGTGCATCAGTAATTTCAAGTTCACCTCTCCATGATGGTTTTAGGTTATCTATAATCTCAAATATTTTTGGAGTAAGAAAATAAATCCCAATTACTGCCAAATTTGAGGGAGGATCTTTTGGTTTCTCCACGATTTTTTTAATTTTAACTGGATTGTTTTTATCTAGTTCTGCAACCCCAAATCTATGTGGGTCATCAACGGCACATAATAATATCATTGCGTCAGAATCCGAGGATGTAAATTTTTCAGTATAATCAGTAAGATCCTTTCTTAATACATTGTCACCCAAGTAAACGATGAATTTTTCATTTCCAATAAAATCTTTACACAATCTGATTGCATGTGAAATTCCTTTTGGTTCGCCTTGATAAATATAAGTGATTTTAACACCAAACTTTTCTCCTGATCCATAATACTCTTTTACTTTTTCAGGATAAATATCTCCAATTATAATTCCAATCTCTGTAATTCCTGCAGTTTTTAAATCTTCTAATGCATACTGGGACATTGCCTTGTTAGCAATTGGAAGTAATTGTTTGGGCCCAGTATGAGTTAGCGGTCTAAGTCTTGTTCCGTGACCACCATGTAAAATTATACCTTTCAATAAATATCACTTTCAAATAATATTACAAGACTTTACCATTTATTGTTATAGAATTTGTAATTTTTTGTGCATCAAGTAGATACCTGTACCATTCTACAGTTTTGGTTTGAATTGAGTCAATAATCTTTTTTTGCTTTAATGCATCAAATGTTTCTTTTGCACCATACGAAACAGTGTATTTTGTATCATATCCAAGAGTATTCTGAATTTTTTTAAAACTAATTCGATATGATCTAGAATCAGGATCTCCATACCATTTCTTCTTAAATGGAATCTTCATTGCTTTAGCTACCTCTTTTGCTAAAGGCAAAATTTGATAGTTTTGTTCATCAGAACCAACATTAAAAATTTCTCCATTAATTTTATCAGAAGGGGCTTTAATAGCTGTAATGTATGCTTCTGCTACATCTTTTACATGAATAAATGGACGCCATTGCTTGCCATCACGCATTATTGGTATTTGTTTATTTTTAAAAAATCCCAAAACCATTCCATTAACAGCTAAATCAAATCTCATTCTAGGAGATAATCCAAAAACTGTTGCAAATCGAAGCATTGTAGTAGTAAATTTTCTACTGGCAAGTTTTTTGGCAGTTATCTCAGCTCTTCTATTTGCTTTAGCATATGTAGTTAAAGGATTAATTTTTGATTTTTCATCCAAGTTTCCATCGTTAAAACCATAAATGCTACAACTAGAAGCTAAAATATACCGTTTAACACCTTGTTGTTTACTTAATTTTGCAACTCTGGATCTACCTCCAAAGTTAATATCTATAGTTCGTTTAGGATCAAGCTCTCCACTTGGATCATTAGAAAGTGCAGCTAAATCCATCACAACATCTACACCTTTGAGAATTTTTTTATCAAACCATCTAGTATCGTCTTGAATAAGTTTCAAATTAGGATTTTTAATTACTGACTTTAGTTTATCTTGACCAAAATAAAATCTATCTAGAACTTTTACCTTGTATCCTTCTTTTAATAATCTAGGGACTAAAACTGAGCCAATATACCCTGCTCCACCTGTAACTAAAACTTGCATATTTTTCTAAATTTTAGTTACTATTTAATTGATGACTACTTAATTCATAAAATTATTATCTGAATTTTCCAAAAAAGGATATTCTAAATCTTTTTTTGATATAATCGGATTATCACATGGCCATTTTATATTTAAATCTGGATCATTCCAAATTACTCCACTTTCATTTTCTGGAGAATATTCTTTATTTACTTTGTATAATATATCTGCATTATCACTTAGTATACAATAA
>ENA-OREN01002859-OREN01002859.1-marine-metagenome-genome-assembly--contig:-NODE-2859-length-16756-cov-3.558786_pt1 | contig 16756 bp, 15 predicted proteins | sample MGYA00248624_ERZ508555 | MGnify/ENA primary metagenome ERZ508555 (study PRJEB26222, sample SAMN06267773) | marine metagenome | isolation source: Saanich Inlet, British Columbia, Canada | place...
GGCCGGGTTCGCCGTGAAGTACGCCGATTATTTTGACCGGGGCGCGACGAGTGTCGGGGCGCGGTTCGGCTACTGGAGCGCCGCCGCGCAGACGGCGATGAAGGAGCCGCTGCTGGGCACCGGGCCGGGGACGTTTCAAATCGCGTACAAGCGGCATCGCGCGCCCGGGGCCGAGCCGACACGGTTGACGCACAACGACTATTTGCAGCAGGCGAGCGACTCCGGCTGGCCCGGGTTTGCGCTGTACGCGGCGTTCATCGGTGGAGCGGCGTGGGTGCTGGCCCGACGGCGGCTGAACGATCCGGTGCTCATCGCCGTGCGGCTTGGCCTGTTGGCGTGGGCGCTGCAAGGGTTTGTCGAGTTCGGGCTGTACATCCCGGCGCTGGTTTGGCCGGCTTGGCTGATGCTGGGCTGGTTGTTGGCCGCACCGACAAATCAGTTCGACAAAAGCGCGGCGGCTGAATAATAATCTGCGCGGACATGAAGGTACTGTTCCTCAACGGCCCCAACCTAAACCTGCTGGGCCAACGCGAACCGGAGATTTACGGCAGCATGAAGCTGTCGGACATTGAGGATATGGTTCGTGAACATGGCGAGCGGCATGGCGTCGAGGTGGTGTTTCACCAATCCAACCACGAGGGCGAACTGGTGACCCAGGTGCAGCAGTCGGCCGGCGACTACGACTACGTGATCCTCAACGCGGCGGCGTACACGCACACGAGCATCGCGCTCAAGGACGCCATCGTCGGCGCGGGAGTGAAGGCGATCGAGATTCACCTGACGAATGTCCACGCCCGCGAGTCGTACCGGCAGACATCGATCATCGCCCAGGCCTGCATCGGCAGCATCAACGGCTTCGGCGCGGGCTCGTACATCCTCGGCCTCGAGGCGGCGATCCTGCACGACAAAGCCAACGACTAACTCTTTTAATGCGAATCCCCCGGATACTCACACGGCCGCTCACACTTACGCTGGCATTACTAGCCGGCTTAGCGTCGGGCTGCGTCAACAAACAGCGGATGACCGAACCGGCGCGGAGTGTCGGCGAGCAATTGCTGCTCAGCACTGCGATCGACCGAGCTCTCTCAGAATTGGATATGGAGGCCATCCGCCGCCTACAAGGGATCAAGGTATACTTATCGGAGAAATACCTCAAAACGATCGATCAGGAATATATGATCGGCTCCCTCCGTGACCTTCTCTTCTCCAATGGCGTGCTGGTGGTTGATGAGGTCGATCATGCAGAGATGATCATTGAGGTTCGAAGCGGGGCCAGTTCGCTTGATACCGCTGCGGTTACTTTTGGTATTGCTGAAGACCAAGCAATCCCCAATCCAATTTCTGGGGCTCCAGTAGCACTTCCTGAATTGGCGTTTTTCAAAAAGCAGAACAACTTTTCGGTAACCAAGGTCTCCCTAGTGGCCTATCGAGTTAACACACGTGAACACGTGTTTTCCTCGAGAACTTTACTTGGTGGAGCTTATGACAAGCATTTTCAACTACTTGGGCTAATTAGAGTGCGCTTTACAGATGTTCCAGAACTGAAAACCATTAAAAGCCGGAAACAATCTACTCTATCAATGCCGTCAATACCAAGAGTTCTAAAACCGCCATTTGCTCGCTAAAGTAATAATCTCAATCCTCCCCACTGATTAGGGATAAACCCATCAGTTCGGCCAAGTACAAGATCTTTTCCAAAATCGCATTGACGCAGGGGCAAACGCCGGTATAATGCGCGACCCGATTTCCGGGACTCATCAAAGTAAATTTTTCTATTTAACTATGGCAGTAAAAGTAGCAATCAACGGATTCGGCCGCATCGGCCGATTGGCTTATCGTGCAATGGTGGAACAGGGCCTCGTCGGCGATGCAATCGACGTTGTGGCCGTGGGCGACATCGTACCGGCGGACAATCTCGCCTACCTCGTAAAATACGACTCCACTCAGGGCTCTTTCCCCGGCGAAGTCACTCATCGCGGGGATGACACCATCATCGTCGATGGCGCCGAAATCAAAGTCGTCAGTGCTCGCGAGCCAAGCGGCCTGCCGTGGAAAGAACTCGGCGTAGATGTCGTGATCGAGTCCACCGGCCTGTTCACCGCCGCAGAGAAGGCTAAGGGCCACATCGACGCTGGGGCAAAAAAAGTGATCATCTCCGCGCCGGCCAAGGGCGAGGACCTCACCGTCGTGATGGGCGTCAATGACAATCTTTACGACGCAGCCAACCACCACATCGTCTCCAACGCCTCCTGCACCACCAACTGCCTCGCGCCGGTCGTGCATGTACTGCTCAAGGAGGGCTTCGGCATCGCCGAGGGGTTGATGACCACCATCCACGCCTACACCGCCACGCAGAAAACCGTGGACGGCCCAAGCCGCAAGGCATGGCGCGACGGCCGCGCCGCCGCCACAAACATCATCCCAGCCAGCACGGGCGCCGCCAAGGCGGTGAGCCTCGTCTGCCCGGAGGTCAAGGGCAAGTTGAGCGGTATGGCGTTCCGCGTGCCGACCCCGACCACTTCGGTCGTGGATCTGACCTTCAAGACTGAGAAGAGCACCAGCTACGACGAAATCTCCGCTGCGATGAAAAACGCGAGCGAGACGTATCTGAAAAACATTCTTGCTTACACTGAGGATGCCGTCGTGAGTACTGATTTCATCCACTGCGCCGACTCGAGTATTTACGATCAGGGAGCCGGCATGGAGTTGAACGAAAACTTCTTCAAGCTCGTAAGCTGGTACGACAACGAGTGGGGCTACTCCAACCGAGTCGGCGACCTGCTCAAGCTGATGATCGAAAAGGGGCTGTAAGTTTAGGGAAACAAAATGGCAGACGAATTTAATACTGGCCTTTACTGTGACCCCACTCCAATCGCCGTGGGGCAGGACGCGCCGGAATTTACGATGGAAACCTTCGAGCCAAGCAGCGGCTCATTTGGTGAAGTCAAATTGTCCGAACTGAGAAATGATGGCAAGTGGACGGTTCTTGTTTTTTACCCGGCGGATTTCACCTTTGTTTGCCCCACTGAGTTGGCTGACTTGGCCACGCAGGATGCCAAACTCACGGAATTGGGGGCCAAGATCATCTCGGTATCCACCGATACGAAATTCAGCCATCTCGCCTGGTGCCAATCGGAGAAATTGATGGCCGATGTCAAATATACCATGGGTGCTGACACCACCGGGAAAGTCTCGAGCCTGTTCGGCGTCTACGACGAGAACACCGGCTTGGCCTTACGTGGAACGTTCATCATCAACCCGGAAAGCAAACTGGTGAGCAGTCAGGTGAACTACTACAACGTGGGCCGCAACATGGAAGAGTTGTCTCGCATCGTCGAAGCTAACGTGCACTGCTTAGCCCATCCGGCCGAAGCTTGCCCGGCCAAGTGGTCACCCGGCCAAAAAACCCTCACCCCCAACGAAGCAATGGTCGGCAAGGTTTACGAAGCTCTCAACAGGTAGCTCTCGAAAGGTTTTAAAGCCAAGGCGACGCAATAAATGCGTCGCTTTTTTTTATCCCGGCAGCGACGGTGTTGTTCACCTGCTCGTCGATGAGAATGAAGCTGCCTGTTGCTCGGTTGCGACGGTAGCGATCGAAGTGCAGCGGGGCGCTGGTCTGCAGCGAAACGCGGGCGATGTCGTTAAGGCGCACCTCCCGGCAGTCATTCTTTCCTGTTCGCGGGCCGCTTGCACGCTATACTGCACCCCGTGAGTGTCTTCACCGCGGAACTGGTCGGCACCTTCCTGCTCATTCTGCTGGGCGGCGGCGTGTGCGCTAATGTCAGCCTAAAAAAAACCGGCGGATACAACTCGGGCTGGATCGTCATCACCGCCGGCTGGGGTTTAGCTGTAACTATCGCCGTATACGCGGTGGTGAATGTGAGCGGCGCGCACATCAATCCCGCAGTAACCCTTGGCCTGGCGAGCATCGGCGAATTGCCGTGGCACGACGTTCCCAAATACGTGGCGGCGCAAATGCTCGGCGCCATCCTCGGCGCAGCCACTGTTTGGCTCGCCTACCTGCCCCATTGGGAAGCCACCGACGATCCCGCAGCCAAGCTCGGCGTGTTCTCCACCGCGCCCGCCATTCGCAAGCCGTTCGCCAACTTGCTCTGCGAAATTATCGGCACCTTCGCCCTCGTGCTCGGCGTGCTCGCCATCCTCTCGCCCGAGATCATGACCACCGAAGAGAAAATAATTCAGAAAGAATGGGCGCTTGGCCTAAAGCCGCTGCTTGTCGGCCTGCTCGTCTTTTCAATTGGCCTTTCGCTCGGCGGCCCCACCGGCTACGCCATCAACCCCGCGCGCGACCTCGGCCCACGCATCGCCCACGCACTGCTGCCCATCGCGGGCAAGGGCAAATCAGACTGGTGCTACGCGTGGATTCCCATCGGCGGCCCGTGCATCGGCGGCGTCCTCGGCGCACTCGTTTACAAATGGCTTTGGACATGAAATACATACTCGCACTCGACCAAGGCACGACCAGTTCGCGCGCAATTGTCTTTGACCGCGCCGGGCGCGTGAAAGCGGTGGCGCAGAAGGAGTTCCCTCAAATTTTTCCCAAACCCGGCTGGGTCGAGCACGATGCCGAGGCCATTTGGAAAACCCAACTCGCCACCGCCAAGGCCGCGCTGAAAAAAGCCAGACTCACCGCCACCCACATCGCCGCCATCGGCATCACCAACCAGCGCGAGACCACGCTGCTGTGGGATCGCCAAACCGGAAAGCCCATCGCCAACGCCGTCGTGTGGCAGGACCGCCGCACCGCGAAGGATTGCGACCGGCTCAAAGCCGGCGGCAAGGTGCCGCTCATCCGCCGCAAGACCGGCCTTGTCATCGATGCCTATTTTTCCGCAACCAAAATCGCATGGCTGCTGAAAAATGTAAAAGGCGCGCGCGCACTCGCTCGGCAGGGAAAGCTCGCTTTTGGCACGATGGACACGTGGCTCATTTGGAAACTCACCGGCGGCACCACGCACGTCACCGACGCCAGCAACGCCTCGCGCACGATGCTTTACAACCTCCGCACCGGCGATTGGGACGCGGAGCTGCTGGAAATTTTCAAGGTGCCCCGCAGCGTATTGCCCGAAGTGCGTGGCTCCAGCGAAGTCGTTGGCGAGACAACCGTGTTTGGCAAACCCATCCCCATCGCCGGCATCGCGGGCGACCAGCAAGCTGCCCTCTTCGGCCAATGCTGCACACGCCCCGGCATGGTTAAAAACACGTACGGCACCGGCTGCTTCATGCTGATGCAAACCGGCGCGAAACCGATGCCGTCCAAAAACAATTTGCTCACAACCGTCGCGTGGCGCATTGGCGGCCGCACGGAGTTCGCGCTCGAGGGCAGCATCTTCATCGCCGGCGCGGTGACGCAATGGCTGCGCGACGGGCTGAACTTTTTCAAGTCCGCCGCCGAGATTGAAAAACTCGCCGCCAGCGTGCCGGACAACGGCGGCGTGTACCTTGTGCCCGCCTTCGCCGGGCTCGGCGCGCCGCACTGGGACCAACACGCGCGCGGCATTTTGTGCGGCCTCACCCGCGGCGCCACCAAGGCCCACATCGCCCGTGCCGCGCTCGAGGGCATCGCTTATCAAGTGCGCGACATCCTAACCGCCATGGAGGCCGACGCGGGCGTGCGGTTGAAGGAACTCCGCGTGGACGGAGGCGCAAGCGCGAACAATCTGCTGATGCAGTTTCAGAGCGATTTGCTAAACGTGCCCGTTGTCCGCCCACGCATCACCGAGACCACCGCGCTCGGCGCGGCGTATTTGGCGGGGCTTGCCGTCGGTTACTGGAAATCGCAAAAGGACATCGCGACCCAGTGGCAACAGGACAAGCGTTTCGCCCCGCGCATGAAACCGGCCGCGCGCCGCCAACTTTTCAATGGCTGGAACAAGGCTCTCACACGCGCGAAGGACTGGGAAGATTGATTTTACGCGCTGCCCTGCAACACCACCGAGCTAAAACTGCGAGGTTTGTGGAAAATTTGAAATCACGGACCACATTTCAATTCGTCTCGCTCCTCAACCCACGATCATCCCGGCGGCGACGGTGTTATTGGTCTGCTCGTCGATGAGGATGAAGCTTCCCGTTGCACGGTTGCGACGGTAGCGATCGTAGTGCAGCGGGGCGCTGGTCTGCAGCGAAACGCGGGCGATGTCGTTGAGGCGCACCTCCCGATCGTCCTTCAGTTTATGCAGGGTGTTGATGTCCATCTTGTATTTCAACTCCTTCACCAAACATTTCACTTCATTGGTAGTGTGGCGCAATGTGTAACGACCGCGTTCCTGCAAGTTGGCCTCAGGACTGAACCAGCAAATCATCGCCTCGACCTGCTGGCTGCTTTGCGGCGGGTTGTTTTGCTTGACGATCATGTTGCCTCGGCTGATGTCGATCTCGTCCTCTAGCGTGACAGTCACGGACATTGGCGCAAAGGCTTCCGGCACGTCGCCGTGGATGTCGTGGATGCCCTTAATGCGCGACTGGAAGCCGCTGGGCATCACTGTCACCTCGTCTCCCGGCTTGAACACGCCCCCGGCCACGCGACCGGCGTACCCCCGAAAGTCGTGCCACTCGTCGCTGTGCGGGCGGATGACCCATTGCACCGGAAACCGCGCGTCCACGTGGTTGTGCTCGTTGCCGATGTACATCGTCTCAAGTGTGTAAAGCAGCGGGCTGCCCTGATACCAATCCATGTTCGCGGAGCGCTCCACCACGTTGTCCCCCAGCAGTGCGCTGACGGGGATGAAATCGATGTGCGGCACCTCGAGGCGCGAGGCGAATTCCTTGTAATCCGCCACGATCTCATTGAATCGATCCTCGCTCCAATCGACAAGATCCATCTTATTCACACAAACAATGATGTGCTGGATTTGCAGCAGATTTGCGATGAACGAGTGGCGGCAAGTCTGCTCGATGACACCGTTGCGGGCGTCAATCAAAATAATCGCCAAGTTCGCCGTCGAGGCACCGGTGACCATGTTGCGCGTGTACTGAATGTGACCCGGCGTGTCGGCAACGATGAATTTCCGTTTGGGCGTGGCGCAGTACCGATACGCCACATCGATCGTGATGCCCTGCTCGCGCTCGGCGCGCAGTCCGTCGGTAAGCAGCGCGAGGTTTACGTTTTCGTCGCCGCGCTGTTTGCTCGACTGCTCAACGGCGTCCCACTGATCTTCAAAAATCGATTTACTATCGTACAGCAACCGCCCAATGAGCGTACTCTTGCCGTCATCCACACTGCCCGCAGTCGTGAACCGCAGCAGATCCATATCCAAATAGCCTTTCGTTTCGGTGCTCATCGAAATTAAAAATACCCTTCCTTTTTCCGGTCTTCCATTGCGGTTTCACCTCGCTTGTCGTCGGCGCGGCCGCCTCGCTCGGTTTGGCGCGCGGCGGCGACTTCCTCGATGATGTCGTCCACATTGTTGGCCACGCTCTCGACCATGCCGGTGCAAGTCACGTCGCCGACGGTGCGGCAACGCACGTTGGCACTCTCCCACTTTTCGCCGTCGAGCAGCGTGATGTGCTCACACCGGCCAAGCAGCACACCGTCGCGCCGGACGAACTCGCGGGAGTGCGAGAAGTAAATACTCGGCAGCGGGATGTCCTCCATCTTGATGTATTGCCACACGTCCATCTCCGTCCAGTTGCTGATCGGGAAAATGCGGAAATTCTCGCCGAAGTCCATCCGGCCGTTGAACAGGTTCCACAACTCGGGCCGCTGATTTTTCGGGTCCCACTGGCCGAATGAGTCGCGGTGCGAGAAGAAGCGTTCCTTCGCGCGCGCCTTTTCCTCATCGCGCCGCGCGCCGCCAAGGCAGGCGTCGAACCTGTGCTGCTCGATAGTGTTGAGCAGCGCGGGGATTTGCAGGCGATTTCGGCTTGGGTTCGGACCGGTTTCCTCCTTGGCCCGGCCGGCATCGATCTCCGCCTGCACACTGCCGATGATCAGTTCCGAGCCGACCTCCTTGGCCAAGCGATCGCGAAACTCGATCGTCTCGTCGAAGTTGTGCCCGGTGTCCACATGCACCAGCGGGAACGGCAGCTTGGCCGGCCAAAATGCTTTCTGCGCCAAACGCACCATAATGATGGAATCTTTGCCCCCTGAAAATAGCAAAGCCGGTCGCTCAAACTGCGCCGCCACCTCGCGCATCACATAAATGGACTCGGCCTCGAGTTGCTCCAAATGGGTTAGGTGATAGCTTTTGTGTTCGCTCATATTATGACTTGGGCAATGCCAAACGCGGATGGACCGCCCGGTAAAGTTGCTCGAGAGACTCGCTCTCCCCTTGTTCGTCGGTGTTCAAAATCAAGTCAGCAGCCTCGCTCGGTTCGGGCGGCTCGAACACCGAATCCTTGCCGGTGAACTGCGAAACCTCACCGGCCTTGGCCTTGGCGTACAGGCCCTTCACATCACGCCCTTCGCACGTTTCAAAACTGCATTCGACGTAGACCTCGATGAAATCCTCCGGGCCAACGATCTCGCGAGCCATCGCCCGAAGCTCGTTTCGCGGGCAAATGAACGACGCGATCGTCACCGCCCCCGCATTGGCGAAGAGCTTAGCCACCTCGGCGATCCGCCGGATGTTTTCCCGCCGGTCGTCGTCCGAGAAACCAAGGTTGCTGTTCAATCCGGAGCGGATGTTGTCGCCATCGAGCACTTGGGTGAAAAAGCCCTCCCCGTGCAGCAGGCGCTCCAGCGCGTTGGCCAACGTGCTCTTGCCGCTGCCGGACAAACCGTACAGCCAAACAACCAAGCCGCGCTGCTTCAGCAACGTCTCCTTGGCTTTGCGGCCCAGCAGTTGCCCGAATGTCGGGTGAATGTTTTCCAGCGACGACATCAGATGGCGAAGTCCGTACCCGTCCCCTCGTGCAAACCACACTCGCGCTTGAGCCCGAAGAAGCGGGTCTCCTCCTCGCTCATGCCGTCCTCCAGTCGGCGCGTGGTGTGCATGTCGCCGATGGAGATGTAGCCCTGATCCCAAAGCGGATGGTACGGTAGATCGTTGGCCTTCAAATAATCGTGCACATTTTTGTCCGTCCAATCGATGATCGGGTGCACCTTCACCCTACCCTTGGCCAAGACAAGCACCGGGAGTTTTTTGCGCGACGCACTTTGCTGCCGACGCAGGCCGACAAGCCAAGCGGTGGCCCGCAATTCGTCGAGAGCGCGGTTCATCGGCTCGACTTTGTTCTCCGCGTTGTAGGCCTCGATCCCTTCGACTCCCTGCTCCCAACGCTTACCGTCGATTGACTCCTGCCACGCCGGGCTTCGCTTGGAACGATAAACATTGAGATTCACCTGCAGTCGCTTGGCCAAGCGCTCGGCGAACTCATACGTCTCCGGAAACAGATATCCGGTATCGACAAAAATCACCGGAATGTCGGGCTGAACCTGCGTGGCGAGGTGAAGCATCACCGCCGCTTGGGCACCGAAACTTGAGGACAAAACCAGCCCGACGCCAAACTGCCCAGACGCCCAAGCCATGCGCTCGGAGGCGGACGTCCGCTCGAGGCGAGCGTTGGTCTCGTGCAAATCAAAGCCGAGATCGGGGGCCAGATCATTGGTCAAGGTTGCTTGCAAAATAATTTACCTATACTCGATAGGCTTGGTGGAGATTATGCCGATTTGCCCTGATGTCAACGGTTTTTTGTAATTTTTCCCAACTGAAAAGGAAGCTGCCTACTCAGTATTTTTGCACCATTTCGCCCGTGTTAATGCCAGAGATAATCATTTCGACGGTGCGCTCGACGGCGCCCTCGTTGCTTTGAACTACTTTTCGTGCCGCTTGGCCAAGCGCATCCCGCTTGGCTTCGTCGCTGAGCAGATCGTCGATCGCCGACTCAAGAGCGGCTTCATCGTCCACTTGAATCGCGGCGTCATTAGCGAGAAACTTGGCTGTGATTTCCGCGAAATTTCCCATGTGCGGCCCTAACACAATCGGCTTGGCCAAACCGGCAGGCTCGATCGGGTTTTGGCCGCCTTGTGCTGTCAGGCTTTTGCCGATGAACACAACGGCAGCCTCCTCGTAAAAAAATTTCAACTCGCCGGTGGTGTTGACGAGTAGGCAGTCGAGACTCCCCTGCTCTTTTGGCGGCATGTTGCTACCGATCTCGCTGCGATAAATAAAGCGCACTCCCAGCTTGGCCAAGGCGTCGCCCACTTCGCGGCCGCGCTCGGCATGGCGCGGCACGAGCACGAGAAACAAGTCGGGATGTTTTTCGCGCAGCCGCTTGGCCAAGCCGGCCAAGATCGCCTCCTCGCCATCGTGCGTGCTACCGCCGACGAGCAACGGCGCGCCCTTGGGGACGCCCAAGCTTCGCAACAAGCTGGAAACGTCCAAGAGCCGATCCCGGCTGATCCCAGTCCCATCGAATTTACAACTGCCAAACACGTGCACCATTTCGCTGTCGCACCCGAGTTCGACCAAGCGCTTGGCATCGTGTTCGCTTTGGGCACCCACGCCGGTGAACCCGGCGAAGAAGCGGCGAAACAAAAAACGAAAGCGGCGATACCCGTCATACGACTTGCCGGAGATGCGGGTGTTTACGAGGAAGTGCGGGATATCCCGGGCCTGTAAACCCCAGAGAAAGTTCGGCCAAATCTCTGCCTCGACGAGCACCACCGCCTTGGGCCGGATGGTGGCAAAGGCACGGCGAACGTATCCCCGGCGATCCATCGGGTAGTAAATCTTGCCGACTTCGGCAGGGAGTTTTTTGTGCAGCTCGCTCATCCCCGTGGTGGTGGTGGTGGAGACAACCAGCTTAATATTGGGCAAACGCGGCTGAAGAGCCTTGATAATTTGCACGCAGAGGTTCACCTCGCCGACACTGACCGCATGCAGCCAGATGACGTCCCGGTTGCTGATGGCCTGCTTGAACTTGGTGGAATAACGGCCCAACCGCTCCCCGAAACCCTTCCGCCACCCCCCGCGGCGTCGCATCCTCAAAAAATAGTAGGGCGCTGAAACGATGAAACAGACCTCAAAAAGAATGTTGTAAATAAATTGCACCCGTCAGTGTTCGCTTGTTGCCCCTCGGTCCTCCATCCAGAAGCTAAAGGCAGATTGCCAAAGGATGGTTTTAAATGCAATTTTTTGAAACTTACTGGGGCTTGCGGCGTATCAATGGTGCTTGAGCAACCGGACGGGCATCGAGAGGCGGAAAACGTTTGATTGAACGTGTGCCGATTTCTCCTTAATGTCTCCGCCTCTTTCATTTATGAAAAACATCATCATCGTTGTGCTGCTGCTGGCAGTGGGAGTTTTTGGCTACTTCCAGTGGCAGGGCAAGGAACAACCCAACAGCAACAAATCCCAGGTTAAAAACCGAAAAACAACCGAAGTCATCAAAAACCGCGACATCGATTTCACGGTGCGCGTGGCGGGTGAAATCAGCCCGGCGGACAAGGTTTCCGTACGGCCGGAGGTTCACGGCAAAATCGCCGAATTGCCGGTGGACATCTCCGACCGCGTCGTCAAGGGCGACCTGCTTTTCCGCCTGGACGACAAGGATCTCAAGATCGAAATTGATTCCCGCAAAAAGCAGATCGACAGCGCCACGCTTCAACTGGAGCAAGCCAAGAGTGAGTTTGAGCGTTCCAAGCAACTTTTCGAGGAGCAATTGATTTCCACAGAAATCTTTGAACGAGCCAAGACCAAGTACGAGCAGGCCCTCATTTCGCGCGATCGCTCCCAGAATGATTATCAACTCTCACTCGAAAAGCTTTCGAAAACCAGTGTTCTTGCCCCCTTCGACTGCACCGTGCTGTCCCGGCCGGTGTCGATCGGCCAAGCGGTATCCGGCACAGGAGGCCAAAGTTCCGGCACCGAGGTGATGGAGATTGCCGACCTGAACAACCTCATTATCCAGGCGCATGTCAACCAGGCGGACGTGGCTCGCATGAACAAGGAACAGGTGGTGAAAATAGAGATTGAGGCCATCTCCGACCTCATCATCGATGGCATCGTCGAGCGGATAGCGCCACAAGCGACCATCCGTAACAGCATCAAGGGCTTCTCCACACGCATCAAGTTGCTGACCAGCGACTCGGACATCATCCCCGGCATGACCGCCAGCATCAGCATCCCGGTCGCCTCGGCGGACAACGTCGTCGCCGCGCCTCTGGCCGCTATTTTCACCGAGCGCAACGAGACAGAACAACGCACCGAGATTTTTACCTACGTGGAAAATGGTGAAGTTTTTGACAAGACAATGCTCGATGTCGGCGTGAACGATTTGTACCACACGGAAGTCCTGCGAGGATTGAATGTCGGCGATGTTGTCGCCATTGAAAAACCTGACGACAACAAAATCGGCGAAACGATCTCGCTTGATGGTAAGGTTGTCGCCAAGTCGGAACCCGAGAAAAACCCGCTCCTCGAGAAGTACGACAAAAACGGGGACGGCGAACTGGATCTCGAAGAAAAGAAGGCCGCCATGGCAAGCATGACCGACGAAGAGAAGAAAAAAATGCGTGAACAGATGATGAAACGATCCGGCGGACGCAAAGGCGGCAAGGGCGGCGGCGGAAGCAGTCGGCGCGGCTCAAAAGGCCCTCGCTAAACGCCGCTTGCCCAAACGCAATACACTGAACACCCCATGGCCCTCCTCGAACTCAGGGACATCCACAAAACGTACCATCTCGGCGGCGAAACCATCCGGGCGCTTGACGGCGTGTCACTGGACATCGACTCGGGCGAGTTCATCTCAATCATCGGACCGTCCGGCAGCGGCAAATCGACATTGATGCACATCCTCGGCTGCCTCGACTCGCCCACTTCCGGCACACTCAGGTTGGATGACACGATGATCCACGACGCCTCCTCCCGTCAACTGGCTTCGATCCGGAACAAAAAAATCGGTTTTGTTTTTCAGTTTTTCAATCTTCTGCCCAAGTTGACTGTTCGGCAAAATGTCGAGTTGCCGATGATTTACAGTGGCCACAGCGGCAAGGAGCGGCGCGAGCGCGCCATGACTGCGCTGCGCCGTGTAAACATGGAGGATCGTAGCAAGCATCGCCCGTCACAGTTGTCAGGCGGACAGCAGCAGCGCACCGCCATAGCCCGAGCTTTGGTGAACGATCCTCGCATCATTTTCGCCGACGAACCGACCGGCAACCTCGACTCGCATACTGGCGAGTTGATTCTCGAGATGTTCGATCAACTCCACAACGAGGGCCGAACGGTGATGCTCGTCACGCACGACCCGGAGATCGCAGCCGTGACACCGCGGCGCATTGAGATTCGCGACGGCAAAATCGCCAACGAAGCCGACCCCACACTGGCGGGCAAGGCGCCTCGGTTTGAGCAAATCACAAACTCTGAAGCGAAGCCAACGACCTAATTTTTTGGGATGAATTTTGGCACGGTTATCCAGAGCGGCATCAAGGAAATCGGGGCGCACTGGTTCCGGTCTTTGCTGACGATGTTCGGGGTCATATGCGGTGTGGCGAGCCTCGTGACGATGGCCGCGTTCGTGAAGGGAAAGGAAAACCTCCTGCGCGAGTCGCTGGCCGAGACCGGCGGACTTGAGAAAATAACTGTGGAGTCCGAGGACGACCTGCCTGACTACCAAAAGCATCTCGAAGGCGAAGCCAAAGGCGTCACGCTCAAGGACGTGTACGCGCTGCAAGCCGGTGCGCCGATGGTTCACGACATCACGCCGTCCATAAATAAAAGCCGCTACAGGGGCTACCTGCGGGTAAGCCGCAAGGGGCGCGGGGCCCGGCCGTGGATGTTGCAGGGCACTTGGCCAAGCGCGCTGGAAATACAGGAACACGAGATCGAGCACGGCCGGATGTTCACGATGATGGACGACCTCCTGGCCAATAACGTCTGCGTCATCGGCACAGAAATCCGCAACTCGCTTTTCGACGAGATGGACGAACAAGGCGAAACAATCATCCCGATTGGCGAGCGTATCCTGATCAACTACGTACCCTTCACCATCGTGGGTGTGTTCAAGGAATACATGAGCGACGAGGATCGGAAAAAGAAAGAGGCCGCCAAGGCTGCTGGGGAAACTCGAAGCCGCCGGAACATGTTCTCGCGCGGGGGGGACAGCAACACCCGCCGAACCCAGTATATTTATTACCAGAAAAACAACGCCATCATGGTGCCGCTCAACACGCTGGTCGCAAAACTCGATTCCAGCTATGAGACCGGCAGCGTGCTCGATCGAAAACTGTCCGAGATCACGATGAAAATCGAGGATGTGTCACTGCTCTCGCCGTCGCTACAACAGGTTCGCAACGTGCTGATGCGCACGCACAAGGGGCTGGAGGATTTTGAGTTCGAGACGCAGGAGGAGTTCGCCGATGACATCACGCTGGCCATTCACAACGAGCGCGTCAGCGGCATGTTTATCGCCGGGATCTGCCTTTTGATCGGCGGAATCGGCATCATCAACATCATGCTCTCGAGCATCTCCGAGCGTGTCAGGGAAATCGGCATCTGCAAATCCGTCGGCGCAACAACAATGGACGTGTTCACCCAAATCCTGATCGAAAGTGTAGTGCTGGCGGTGGCAGGCGGCTTGGCCGGGCTAGCCATTTCGCCCATACTTGTCAACACGCTAGCCAGCTTGGCGGACGACACCACGCCGCCGATCATGACGACTCAGGCCATGCTGATCGCCTTTGGTTTCAGTGCGCTTATCGGCAGCTTGGCTGGGCTGTTCCCTGCGATCAAAGCGGCCAAGCTGGATCCAATCCAGGCGCTGCGCTACGACTGACCCTCCATGATTCTCATTAATACAGTCACCATCGGACTACGGGAAATCGCATCCCATTGGTTCCGATCGCTGCTGACAATCATTGGCGTTGTGCTGGGAATCGTAAGCCTCGTCACCATGTCCGCGATTGTACAAGGCATGGAGAATGCGATGAAAGAGCGCATGGTCGCCTACGGCGGCGCTGACAAAATCAACATCGACCAAGAGGATCCGCCCGACTATCAGGAACACAAGCGTGACTACTCTCCTGGCATCACAGTGCAAGACGCCTACGCGCTCAAGCGCAACGCCACCCTGCTCAAGGTCGTCTCGCCGGAGATGTATGTTTCGCGCGCACGCGCCTCCTACCAGGACAAACGAGCTTACGTCTCCTCATTCATGGGTGTGTGGGAGGATGTTATGGAACTAGAAGCGCACGTCATCAAATTTGGGAGGTTTTTTCACCCGGTCGAAGATTTGCAGGCCAAGAACGTCTGCGTCATCGGTGCAGATATCCGGGATCAACTTTTTGGCGTAACGGCACCCGGCGGTGAACCTCTCAACCCGGTAGGCAAATCCATCAACATCAACTTCCGGCCTTTCACCATCGTCGGCATGTACGAGCGAATGGAGAGCGAAGCGGACCGAAAAAAACGCGAGTACAAACTCGCCATGCAGAACACGCGGAGCGGCCCCAAACGCGAGTCGTCATTCTACTCACGCGGCAGTCGTTACTGGCGTAAAAACAACACCATCCACATTCCCCTCAATACGATGTGGATGAAGTTCCGCATGGCCTCAGCCAGCACTTCGTCCTCGTCCAGCCGGTTCTCGAGCCAATCCTCCAGTTCATCCGAGCCGACCGTTTACGTGCCCGACCCCACGCTAAGCGACTTCGACGCCAAGGTGGTCGACCTCGAGTTGATGGACAAGGCGCTGGCGCAGATTCGTAACATCATGATCCAGACTCACAACGGCATTGAGGACTTCGGGTTCCAGACACAGGAGAGCGCCATCACGAACATCAATCAGCGCCTAGCCAACGCCAAGATCATACGGGGCATCATCGCCGCACTCAGCCTGATCGTCGGGGGCGTCGGCATCATGAACATCATGCTCGCCAGCATCAACGAGCGCATCCGAGAGATCGGCACATTCAAAGCCATGGGCGCCACCGGCCTCGTCGTATTCCTCCAAATCATCATGGAGAGCCTCAGCCTTGCCCTGCTCGGCGGCTTGGCCGGCATCCCCGCCTCTTACGGAGCCGTTTGGGTTCTGACGGAACTACTCCCGAACGAAAACACGCCGATCATCACCAGCCAAGCCTTGATGATCGGCATAGCTTTCAGCGCCTGCGTCGGCTTGCTCGCCGGCCTGTTCCCCGCCTTCAAGGCCTCAAGATTGGATCCCATCGAGGCTCTCCGATACGAGTAGTAGCCGTTTCAAAGGGCAATCTTTCACTGTGTTTTATGATGCTGCCTCGTCATCCATTGCAGTCGTTTAATGACTTATTTCAACCTGCTCATCCTCGGCTTTCGGGAAACCTACGAGCACTGGTTTCGATCAGTGCTAACCATGCTCGGGGTTATTCTCGGCGTAGCCAGCGTGGTAACCATGTCCGCCATCGTAGAAGGACTAGAAAAGGCCATGAGAGACAATATTATTATTTATGGTGGCCTGAACAAAGTACTCATTCGCGATAGCGATACGCCAGACTATCAGGCCCATATAGCCGACACATCACCTGGCAAAACGCTGAATGACGTCTATGCGCTTAAACGAGGGGCCACACTGCTTTCCCTCGTTTCCCCGGAGATGGGGCACCGTGCCCGCATCACATACCAACGGCGTAGCTGCTATCCTTCCGAATTTATCGGGGCCTGGCCGGTCGTGCTGGAAATGAATCGACATACTCTTCAGTACGGGCGGTTTTTCACCGAACTGGACGAACGGGAGGCAAAACCGGTTTGTGTTATCGGCGCCCACATCCGCAACCGCCTGTTCGGAGATCCGGAATCTACCGATCAAGAGATCAATCCGG
>ENA-OREN01002860-OREN01002860.1-marine-metagenome-genome-assembly--contig:-NODE-2860-length-16754-cov-20.347604_pt1 | contig 16754 bp, 17 predicted proteins | sample MGYA00248624_ERZ508555 | MGnify/ENA primary metagenome ERZ508555 (study PRJEB26222, sample SAMN06267773) | marine metagenome | isolation source: Saanich Inlet, British Columbia, Canada | place...
GGTTTTCTGCCTTTCACCACGGCTTCGATATTTTCGTAGACCTTGTTGCTGGTATGCCCTTCGACAACGGTTTCGTTACCGTTGATGCTGTCGATGGAGAAGGTGACGGTATCGGCACCGGAGTTTAAAATTTCTTTTACCATTGAGGGTTTGGTGAACAGGCCGTTGGAGGTGATCATTACTTTGTGGCCGCGTTCTTTGCAGTAGGCGATCATATTGAAAACCTGTGGGTGGATGAAGGGTTCTCCCCATCCGGTCAGGGTGATGTCTTCGTGGTGGCCCAATTTATCCACCACGGTAGTGAAGTGGGTCCAGCTCATATGTTCCAATTCGATGCCGAGATCTTCTCTCTGGCACATGGGGCAATCCATATTGCAACGGTTGGTGATTTCGATCTGAACTTGCCGGGGGCGCAGAGGAATTTTATAGCGTAGCCGGTCGATGGTTTCTTTGATGAGTTCGATCATTTTTTTTGGCGATAGACTGTTATAAGGCCTGCATAAGCCTTGTTAAGAATATTTTACGCAAAATAAGGAGAGAAATAAAAATTTTATATGGTTTGGCTGTTTTCAATGGTATCTTACATAATCTTGTCGGAAATTTTAAAGTAAAACTGAAGCCGTCTGCGGGTTAATTGCCTGCTTTGAAGAGGAACTTGTTTAATGGGTATGACGATTACAGAAAAGATTTTAGCCGCGCATGCAGGTAAAGAGTCGGTCCAGCCGGGCGACAATATCTGGGTGAATGCGGATGTGCTGATGACGCATGATGTTTGCGGACCGGGTACCTTCGCGATCTTTAAAAAGCAGTTTGGCGAAAACGCAAAAGTATGGGACCGGGACAAGGTAGTGATCATTCCCGATCATTTTATCTTTACCAAGGATACCCACGCTAATAGAAATATAGACATCCTTCGCCAGTTTGTGAAGGAGCAATCTCTGCCGCATTATTTTGATGTCGGGACCGATAATTACAAAGGGGTTTGCCACCTCGCTTTGGCCCAGGAAGGATTCAACCGACCCGGTGACGTTTTGTTTGGCACGGATTCCCATACCAGCACATCTGGTGCCTTCGGCATGTTTTCCACCGGCATCGGTAATACGGACGCGGCATTTATTCTGGGTACCGGCCAGCTTTGGGTCAAGGTCCCCGAGTCGATGTGTTTTGAGTTTACCGGTACGCTTCCCGAGCATGTCATGGCCAAGGATGTGATCCTCAGTGTTATTGGCGATATCGGGGTGGATGGCGCGACCTACCGGGCGATGGAATGGCGGGGTGACGCGATCATGAAGCTTTCCATGGAAGAGCGCATGACCCTGTGCAACATGGCGATTGAAGCAGGCGGGAAAAATGGCATCATCGAAGCGGATGATGTGACTCTCGACTATGTCCGGCAGAGAACCGATGCGCCTTACAAAGTTTATCATTCTGATGACGATGCCCAGTATTTTTTCAAGAAGACCTACAATGCCAGTGAGATGGAACCGGTAGTGGCGAAACCGCATTCTCCTGACAACAAGGCCAAGGTCAGCGAGTGTCTGGATGTAAAACTCGACCGGGCTTATATAGGCTCCTGTACCGGCGGTAAAACCACCGATTTCATGGCGGCGGCCCGGCTTCTCAAAGGCAGGAAAGTGAAGATTGACACGTTTATTGTTCCCGCGACCCGTGAAGTCGAGCAGGATTTGCATAAGAAAAAACTGGGTGGTGAAACGCTGGTGGATATTTTTAAAAATGCCGGGGCCTATCTGGGCGAACCTTCCTGTGCGGCGTGCCTTGGCGGACCTAAAGACACCTTCGGTCGGGCTACGGACAATCAGGTCGTGATCTCGACCACCAACCGGAACTTTCCCGGCCGGATGGGATCCAAGCAGTCGCAGGTTTATCTGGCTTCGCCTTACACGGCGGCGGCTTCTGCCCTGACGGGGCACATTACCAATCCTGCCGAATTCATCAATAATTAAAACTTCGAATAAATAAAATGAAAAAAGTGATTGAAGGCATTGCCTATGTTCTGGGGAACGATGTGGATACGGACCAGATCATTCCCGCTGAGCACCTGGTGTACAGTTTGAGTGATCCTGAAGAGCGCAAGAACTATGGAAAGTTTGCGATGTCAGGAGTTCCGCCCAAGCAGGCGGGTCTGCCAAATGGCAATATCCCTTTTACTGAAAATGGGCAGAGTGAGTCGAAGTATTCCATCATCATCGGCGGGAAAAATTTTGGTTGTGGCTCCTCTCGTGAGCACGCTCCTGCCTGCATGGAGATTGCCGGGATTCGAGCGGTCATCGCGGAATCGTATGCGCGGATTTTTTACCGTAATTCGGTGGATGGTGGGTTCTTCATTCCATTTGAATGCGCCACGCGCTTGGTCGAAGAGGTCAAAACGGGCGACGACCTGATCATAGATTTGAATGCAGATACGATCACCAACAGGTCCAGCAATAAAACTTATGACCTGAAATCGCTGGGTGAGGTGATAGAAATTATCGAAGCGGGTAATATTTTTGAATACGCCCGCAAGACGGGAATGATTCCCCGCTAGCCGTGGGGGCAACGAGCAAATGGACTTTGAAAAAAAAATTAAGTATATGGGGGTCAGGTTTTTCCTGATTGTTTTTCTGTTTTCGGGTGTCTTTGGAGTTTTAAAGGTTTCAGCGGGGGAGACCATTTTGATTCCCGAAGGCCCCTTTATTATGGGGAGCACCGAGAAAGATGTTCAATGGGCGGTGAGGCAGTTTCGGTCCGAGTCTCTGGACTGGTACCGCGATGAGACCCCGGCGCATACGGTGACCTTGCCTGCTTTCCATATTGACAAATATGAAGTTACTATGGCTGACTACTCGTTATACATGGAAGCCACAGGCAAGCCGCCTCCACGTGAATTCGAAAATTCCCGATTGAATCATCCTGCTCAGCCGGTGGTGAGCCTTCCCTGGCAGAAAGCGAAAGATTATTGTCTCTGGGCGAAAAAACGCCTGCCAACGGAAGCAGAATGGGAAAAGGCGGCACGAGGCACGGATGGTCGGCATTACCCCTGGGGTAACGAACCGGATGCTCTCAACGCCAATATTCGTGGGAAGGGCGACAATTATCGCAATACCAGTCCGGGAGGCAAGTTCCCGGAGGGGGTCAGTCCTTACGGGGTGATGGATATGGCGGGGAATGTCTGGGAGTGGACCGAAGATTGGTATCAACCCTACTCGGGTAATAAACATGATAACGAGTTCTATGGCGAAAAATTTAAAGTGATCAAAGGCGGATCATGGTATTCCAATCTGGATTTGGCTCGCTCGGCGGTTCGGGGTAAAGCGTTTCCAGAGCAGAAAAAAAACTATATTGGCTTTCGCTGTGTTGCCGCGAAATAAAAAGGAGATTTCTATCGTGTTGATGCATAAAAAAGTGGTTCAAGGAGTTTTAGTGTTGGGCTGGTTGGTCTGGTCTCTGCCTGCAATGGGGCATTCTTCCCATGAAGACCAGCAGACGAGTCCGGGTGCAGAAAAACATGGCGGTGAGGATAAAAAGGGGCATATGAGCGGGAAGCACGGAAAAGGCGGAAAGCATGGAAAGCACGGGGGCCATGGTTATGGTCGGCGAATGGGACCACCCACTGATATTCCGGCTCATATCAAGGAGAGGTTGGATCCGGATGGAACAAAAGTCAATTTGAACCGGTCACAGATCGGAGTGAAGGGAATAAAGATTCTCGCTGAAATGCCTGAACTGAAAAATGTAAAGTCTCTGGCTTTGCAGGGAAACAAGCTGGGCGATGAAGGGGTGCAGATTCTTGCTGAATCGCCGACGTTCAAGCATACCGAGAAGCTTTCTTTGTGGGGCAATGAGATTTCTGCTCAAGGGGCGCGGATGCTTGCCGAGTCGCCAAATATGAAGAACCTGAAGGAACTTAAGCTGACTCGAAACCGGATAGGGGATGAAGGCGTGGAGGCACTGGCGGCATCGGAAAATTCCACTGCCCTGACCTTTATGGATTTGAGTGCCAACGAGATCAGCGATCGCGGGGCTCTGGCGATTGCCAACTCACCCCGGTTTGCCAATCTGAAAACCCTGGACCTTTATAATAACCGTATTTCCACAGAGGGAATGAAGGCTTTATTGCAGTCTAAAAACCTGCAGAGCCTGGAGATGCTCATTCTGGTCCGCAACGAAATTGATATGGAAAAAGCCGATGAACTGGCTAAAAATCAGAGCTTGCCGAGTTTAAGAAGGTTGGAGCTGGAATAAAAAAAGAGTTTTTTTAGAGGGCCTCTAGTTATTTGGGCACTTCCTCAAGGCGTGCCTTGTTGCTAAGTCGGGTCCAGCGGCTCGCTGGCAAAACCACTAGCGGTACCGGCGGTCGTTATATTGGTCTATTTTTTCCTGCACCTGATGTGCGCCCCGCATTAAGGCATCCAGCATTTCCTTTAACGCCTCGACTTCCTCTGCATGAGATTCGGCGCCCTTGAAATTGTTCGCCTCGTCTTTTACTTCCTCGATAATGGTGTCAATTTCTTTAAGTAGTTCCATGGTTTTCCACTAGCCTGCCTTTTGCATAAGAGGTTGCAAATTACCCCAGTCCCTCACAGGGGTGAGTTGGTTATTAGATTCAAAATCTCAGGAAAAGTTGTAGCAAATTTCCGGCTAAAAGGGGTGTTTTTTAAAAGGAAGTTTAATGCGAGTGGCTTTCCAGAATGTTGTGAATTTCTTTGAATAAATCATTCTGGTCAAGGGATTTTTTTTCTATCAGTTTTTGCACGCCTCCGTTCAGGCGCAGGCGATCGGCATGGGTGAGTTCTTTTGATGTGATAACCACAATGGGTATGGACCGCCATTCAGGTTTTTTTTGCAGTTCCTCGATAAACTCAAATCCGTTCATGACGGGCATCATCAGGTCCAGGAAGATAACGCCTGGAGGTTGTTCCTGCACACGGTCAAGGGCGATTTTCCCATTACCTGCTTCGGCGACACTCAGCCCGTAATCTTCCAGCATCCTGCGCAGCATTTTTCGCGTGCTGCTGTCGTCTTCCACCACAAGAGCAGAGCCGCTATCCCACTTGTATTTTTTCAGCAAGATATGGATGCGGGTACGGTCGATGGGCTTGGTGAGGTACTCCGAAGCTCCGAGGGAATAGCCCTTGTTTTCATCATCCACCATAGAGATGACAAACACCGGTATGTTTGCCATTTCGGGATCGGCTTTCAATGCGCTCAATACGGTCCATCCATCCATTCCGGGCATCAGAATATCCAGAGTAATGAGGGTAGGGTGAAGTTTTCGGGCCAGTGACAGGCCTTCTTCGCCATCGATAGTTGTTACGATGCGATAACCCTCTTTTTCAAAAGAACGCTTCATTTGAACATGAACCATGGGGTCGTCATCAATCACCAGGATTACGTTATCTTTTTCGATGGAGTCGGGTGTGCTATCGGTATCCTGCTTGGCGAAGTTTTTTACCCCTGCAGGCAAATCGGATGTTTGAAGGCTTTTCTTATCCGCGGTTTTTACAGGCAGGTGGACGGAAAATGTAGATCCGTCTCCCAGTTTGCTTTCAACAAAAATATCGCCACCCATCATTTCGCAGATTCGCTTGCTGATTGCAAGCCCCAGGCCCGTGCCTCCATATTTCAGAATATTCTGAGGATGTACCTGGGAAAAACTTTCAAACAATCCGGCTAGCTGGTCTGGGCCCATGCCGATTCCGCTATCTTTGATGGTCAAGTTGACCCAGTCTTTTTCGTTGATTGTTTTTCTTTCAACGATGAAGGAAACGGTTCCGTTTTCCGTGAATTTGCTGGCGTTGCTGAGCAGGTTGAAAAGAACCTGGCGAAGTCGGGTAATATCTACAGGCATAGAACCCAGTCCACTTTCCAGCTGGATGTCTAATGTGTTGGAATTTTTGTCAATGATGGGTTGGACGGTGCTTGCGACTTCCTTGACTAGAACCTCCAAGTCACAGTCCTGATTATAGAACTCCATCTTCCCGGCTTCAATTTTAGAAAGATCGAGGATGTCGTTAATGACAGAAAGCAAATGTTTGCCGGCGGAATGGATTTTCTGGAGATCGGGTCCGATCTCTTCTTCAAGACTCATTTCATCGGCGACTTCTTCCAACAGTTCGCTATAGCCGATGATGGCGTTCAGGGGCGTCCTGAGCTCATGACTCATATTGGCCAGAAAAGTGCTCTTGGCTTGATTGGCATCAAAAAGCTCTTTGTTGGATTTTTCCAACTCCCTGATGCGTTTTTTCAGAGCTTCTATAGAATTTTCGTCGAGTGTCATTGGTTTTCTATATTCAGGGTCCGAAAATTTTTAGTCTGCAAGGTTTGTAATGAATTAAAATTATTTTTCATGCGGATATTCGCATTCTATACCAAATGGGGAAATTAGACTACTTTAACAATATAGTACCGGAATCTGGTTTTGGGTACTGTCACAATCCTGTCGCAATTAATCACTGGTTTATTAAGGGATTTAACTGAAAAAACGGGCGGATGTTTGTGTCTTGGACTGGAAAATAAAGTTTGTTATGGTCAGCTAGGTGCTTGGGTGGGATGCAGGCGGTTTCTGCCGGCTTGTTTCGCGGAATAGAGGTTTGCATCGGCTTCTTTTATGCAATCTTCCATCGCCTGTCCGTCCTTGTATACGCTGATACCCAGGCTCATGGTAATGGGAAGGGTCTGTTGTTCATACGTAAAAATCTTTTCCTCAATTTTTGTTCGGATTTTTTCTCCTATAACAGTTCCCCCTCCAATCCCAGTCCCCGTTAAAAGGAATAAAAACTCTTCACCTCCCCAACGGAAAACCATATCTGTTTTTCGGGAATATTCTTTCAAGGTGTTGGCCACTTCGATCAACACATAGTCTCCGGCATTATGACCATAGGTGTCATTGATGCTTTTGAAATGATCGAGATCGCCGAGGATAATGCAGAAAGGTTCTTTTGTACGTTTAAACCGTGCGATTTCGTTTTTGAACCGTTCTTCACAGCTTCTGCGGTTAAACAACTGGGTCAACGGGTCGGTCCACGAAAGTTTTTTAAGTTCTTCGTTGGATTGCTCGAGCTCCTGGGTTCTTTTTTCAACTTTCTCTTCCAGTTTGCGGTTTACCGTAACGAGTCTTTTGTTGAGGATTTTTAAATTTTCTTTGTCTTTGGCTAACTCTTCTCTTAAGAGGTTGCTGGTTCTTAACTCCTCCTTCAGGTTTTCTGACAAGCTTCCGGCCCAGCCCGCTAAAATCAGGAATCCGCCCCAGAGAGTGAGATCCGTATTAAATCCAAATTGACCCTTGAAAGCGAGGTAGGCCTCTTCGTTGGATAAAATCAGCCCCCAAACCAAAAGAACGATAAAGAAAGCATAAAGAATTGCCAACCTTTTGCCCAGCAAATAACCAGCCAGCATTATGGGAATGTAATAAAGGTTGAGCAGGGAGAGTTGAAAATGGAAGAACAAGTGAGAAAGGGTTACTGACACCAGAATAAACAGAACAAAAATGTCTTCCAGGTGCTTAGAAAAATAACGGGCTAGTGGTCCCCGATGGGATGTCGTTTCAGATTCCATACAAAGCAGGTGTTAAAATTTTTTAACGGAAAATAGGTGTAAATATTATATCGGAAAAGCAAAATTTGTCCACATAAAGTAGAGGGGGTGTTGCTATTTATCTAAAAGATAAGGTATTCCGGGGGGGGGGTAGGGTGCATCTATTTTTCAAGTTTTTGGTTTTTTCACTTTTTTAGGTTTGGGTTTTTTCGACTGGATATCTCTTCTATCCTCTTCATTGCGTCTATCCTCGTTTTGCCTACGGTTGCCAAAAAGCCTTCCCTTGTCTTTTACTCTCCGGCCATCTTTTCTTCGGCCTTTTTTATCTCTTTTATGTATTTCCATGCAGACGTATTCTCTGTCTGACCGCCACTTTATTCTAATTGAGTTTGGGAACTGCGTTTCCTTATCAATATAAGCAGACTCAATGTCTACACAGAAAATATTAGTGACAGAGGTCAAGTTGGCTCCACGTAAATTTGCGTCTCGCAAAAATGCTCCATCAAGGTCAGCTCCTGTAAGGTCCGCTCCCTGGAGGTCTGCCTCCCTCAGATCCGCTTCGGTAAGATTTGATTTGCTCAGGTTGGCTTCACGAAGATCAGCTCCTCTGAGGTCTGCCATACGAAAATTCTTGCCTGTTAAATCGGCTTTCCTAAAGTCCTTATTAACCATATCTCACACCTTGATCTTGCAAATATGTTCTTTACGCTTTAGCTTTTTGTTCATTAGGTAACGCCCTGACCAGATTTTGTCCAGATAGGTGGGTAAAGTCAAGCAAACTGAACAGGTTTGACACGTTTCAGGGGTAAAAAAAACAGGACTCTCCGGGAGATTCCCGCAAAGCCCTTGTTATGGAAGGTTTAAAGTGGTGGGACGGGACGGAATCGAACCGCCGACACGAGGATTTTCAGTCCTCTGCTCTACCGACTGAGCTACCGTCCCAGGTATTTCAAAAAAAGTTTCGGAAGCGAGAGAGGATAAGTATCATAATCACCAAATAGAGTCAATGAATATCCCGTTTGCTTTAGTTGTGCAGCCAAGAGACTAGCAACAAAACCAGCCGTTATTTTTTTATTTTGTTATAATTTGCTCGGCACTAAAGTGAGAGTGAGTTAAGAAGTATTGTTACTTCAATCTGAGGAATGGAATCCGCCCATGCTAGTTCTTACGAGAAAAGTCGGTGAAAGCATTCAAATTAATGATGATGTTAAAATTACCGTTATAGAAGTAAAGGGCAAGAATATTCGGTTAGGAATAGATGCTCCCAAAACTACCAAGGTTTACCGCGAAGAGGTATTCCTTAAAATTCAAGAGGAAAATAAAATAGCCTCCTCTACTCCTGCTGGGTTTGACCCAGAAAAAATTACCGATTTTATTTCTGATAATTTAAAAAAATGAAATACGAAACCGCCCGCTTTGGCTCACTCGAAATACAAGATCAGGATATTCTAGTTTTTCCCGATGCTTTGTATGGATTTGATCAGGAAAAAGAGTTTGCCCTTCTTCCTCTTGACCCTACTATTGAAAGTCCCATGGAGTGGTTACAGTCACTGACAAGTCGAGAGTTGGCCTTTATTGTGACGGACCCATTTTTATTTGTACCTGAATATAAAATGGTGTTAAGTGATAGCGAACAGACTCAACTGGAAATTGAGTCAATGGAATCGGTCGTAGTTCGAGTCATCGTCACTATACCTAAGGTGCATACTGAAATGACGGCCAATCTGGTTGCTCCCATAGTCATTAATCAGAAAAAAGGGTTGGCTAAACAAGTTGTCCTCACAAATGCTGAATATGATACCAAGCACTCCTTGATGTCCAAAAAAAATAAAGAAATATCCTGAGCAGATTCTAATTTTTTAAAATATTTCATATAGTTAAATTCTATTTAATGCGTTTTACGGGGGGTATTTTTTTAAACCGTTTGAGAGGTGAGTTGTATCTAAATGGTTGGCAGTATCCTTGTAGTTTTCCTTGCCGCCTATCTGTCATTACTCAGGTAGGCGGTTTTTTATATGCAAATAAAAAAAGAGGTGATTAGATTATGGCATTTAATGAGGAACTGAATATCCTTTTAAAAGATTTGGCAGAGGAAGCCAATAACTTTAAAGAAGCTGAGAATCCAGAGGAAGAGAAGGAAGCACTCAAAGATATGCTCGATATTTTCATGCGGGGAACCCAAAGCGTTCGAGAACGCATTGATAGGTATAATGAGCGCCGTTGGAATAGGTAATTCAACCGTTAATCAAGTAAAAAGGCTCACAAGGTTTCTAGTTTCCGCAAAGTGGAAGTTTCTTTTTATAAGGGTGGTCAGTTTTTTTTAGGGCACGGCAAGAATTCATGTGAGATTTCCATAACTTCGCGGCTGATTCGTCGTCTATATTATTTTTTACGAAATCAATCTCTTGAAGGCTGACAAGTGTACTAGATTGAAGTATAGATTTGAGGCCTTTGATGGTGATCTGATTATTGAATAGGTCGAGTTTTTTTAGGTTGGATAGATAAGGTGAAGTGGCAATAGCTATAGCTCCTTTGTCACCAATTTTGTTAACGCTTAAATCTAGTGAAGTTAAATGAAATAAATTACTTGAGTCAACGAGAAGAATTATCCCTTCATCCCCAAGATTGTTTTGCATTAGATTTAGTTCTTTTAGGTTATTGAAATTTGCTCCACGTGCTAACATTTTTATTCCTGCGGGCGAAATTTTATTGTCCCATAGGGATAGAAACTCTAAGTGCTTGAAGGTACTTGATTGGGTGATAATACGGATACCTTCATCACCTAGCTTATTACCTTTTAAGGCCATGCTGACAACGTTTTTAAGTGCGGGTGTTTCAGCCATTATTGAGATTCCCTCGACTCCTATTTGCGACCCGTTAAGATTAATACCTTTGCCATCAGGGCTCATTCGTTCCTTGATATGAGCCGGAATATCTGCGGGTGGTCCCTTGGGACGCCCGTAACCATGATGCCCCTTTCCTCCCCCATTTTTGCCTTTGTGGTTTTTTTGATGTTTGCTTGGCTCATAGCCTTTTGGCCCGTATCCGAAACCCGGTTGCGTTAAGAATACGATTACTGCAATTGGAATTAGAATTTTTAAAAATTGTTTCATGGTACTGCGCTCCTTATTAGATCATTCCCACTTTGCGTGCATATTCAAAAATATTTCCAGCTTTCACAATCTTAGCAACCTCATCAAGAGGCTGGAGTTTGAAAGTTTGATTGGAGGAGTTGTTGGTCAGAGTTCCAGTTTCTACATTGATCGTTAAATTGTCCCCGGTGCGAATATTGTTAACGAGTTCACCTAAAGATTCAAAGGGGATAAAAAATCCACCATCTACGGAGTTGCGATAAAAAATGCGCGCGTAAGACGTAGCGATGATAGCTTGAATGCCGGCTATTTTAAGACAGGCTGGTGCATGTTCTCGCGAAGAGCCACAACCAAAATTTTTTCCACCGATGATGATAGTGTATTCTGATTCAAATTTTCCTTCCTCCACGAACAGTTTGTTTCCTTCGGGCAGTCCAGCGCCATCTTTAGGTACACCTGACAAGGCAAACTTTCCGTAATTTTTTTTCTCTTCGGGATCACTTAAGCTATATACCAGATGTTCGGCAGGTATGATTTGATCGGTATCTATATTATTGCCTAACACATAGGCCCTTCCTGCAATAACTTGTTCCATACTTTTTGCCTATCTCAAGTTGTTTTTAGTTTAGCATCTCACGTGGATCTGTGATACGCCCTGTCAAAGCAGATGCGGCAGCTGTGTAGGGAGAAGCTAGGTAGACTTCAGATTGCTTAGACCCCATTCTACCAGGAAAGTTTCGGTTTGTTGTGGAGACTACAATCTCTGTTCCATGAGTTCTCCCAAACGTGTCTTTAGGGCCACCTAGGCATGCAGCACATGATGCATCACCAATCTCGCATCCGGCGTCCTTGAAAATATTTAACAAGGTTTTACCACCCAACGTTTTACTTTCTAGGTCTTTATATACTTCAGTCGTTGCTGGAACAATAAATGTGTTAACCGCGACTTTTTTTCCATTGAGAATATTTGCCGCTGCAAGAAAATCGGTATACTTGCCTCCCGTACAAGAGCCAATATAGGAGCGATCTATTTTTACATCGCTACATTCTCTAACTAGTGCCTTGTTGTCAGGTGAGTGAGGCTTGGCAACAATTGGCTCCATAGTTGAAGCGTCATAAGTCTTCTTGAAATAGTAGTTCGCATCATGGTCCGAGCGATAAATATTGTAGGGCTTGTTGGTTCGTTCCTTAACATACTTGAGGGTTACTTCATCAGCTTCAATTACAGCATTTTTCCCTCCACCTTCAATAGCCATATTACACAGCGTCATGCGTTCTTCCATAGAGAAGTTCATGATTGCGTTGCCTGTCCACTCCATTGTGCGGTATGTTGCTCCATCGACACCTATATCACCGATGACTTGCAAGATGATATCCTTAGCCATTATGTAATCTGGGAATTTACCGGTAAATTCAAATTGCATACTTTCAGGCACTTTAACCCACAATTTCCCTGTTCCGAGAATGAAGGCTGCGTCCGTGTTGCCTATGCCGGTGGAAAACATCCCAAACGCCCCAGATGTGCAGGTATGGGAGTCGGTTCCAAATAGGACTTCACCGGGTCGGTTGTGCCCTTCTTGGGCTAATGCCAAATGACAAACGCCTTTGTAATTTTCTGTTCCTACATCGTAGTAATAAGGTAGGTTTTGCTCCGAAACGAATTTTCTCAGAATATCTATATTGCGGTTGGCATGTTTATCTGAGGTGAAAATATAGTGATCAGGAATGATAACGACTTTTTCTCGGTCAAACACTTTTGCATTTTCCCCAAACTGTTCTTTGAATATACTAATGGTGCCTGGTCCGCACACGTCATGCGTCATCAAAACATCGACATCTACCCAGATCGTTTCCCCTGGTGTAACTTTGTCTTTGCCAGCGTGAGCGGCTAGAATTTTTTCAGTAATTGTTAGACCCATTTAAGTGCTTTCCTTTTATATTAAGCGTATTGGAAGGGAACTTGGAAAAATATCCAGGACCTTCGTGCTTTCGGGATTTCAAGTTTTTTTAAAGTCTTGCGGGAAACCCGGTTCAGACTATAGTTTTCTTAAGGGTAAACCGAAAAGCAGTGAGAATACTATTTAATTTTACGGCTTTAGTCAAAAGATATATATTATTTGCAGAAAACGATGATTGCTGGAGTAATTTTCTGGCCCTACCTAAAAATATGTTGACGTTGATCCTAGACACACTGCATAGATTATTCTATATATTGCCTTTAAAGCCTCGGCAAGTGCAAATCGAAATCACTAATAGGTGCAATATGGATTGTCCAATGTGCCCACGAGAAGTTCTTGATATTAAATTGGAGCATATGGACTGGGATAAATTCGTGACTGTAGCTGATAAATTAAAGGAACGAGAAAATATCACGCTAACCGGTTGGGGGGAACCGTTTCTACACCCACGTATTTTTGACATGATTGCCTACTGTAAAGAACGTGGGCATCGAGTAATGATAACCTCTAACGGACTTTTTTCAAAAGAATCGATTGCGAAAGAGATTTTAAATTCTGGGCTAGATGAGATCACTTTTTCCATAGATGGAGTTGAGGATAATAGCGTCTCCAATGGGCATACCAGCAACAAGGTATACGAAAATATAAAAAAGATAGCGAGACTTCGAGAAGTCGGAAGACCATCAATTCGCCTTCAAGCTACTCTCCATGAAGGGTGTGAGAAAGATTTGTATAATGTTATAAGGTTTGGAGCGCGTATAGGAGTTGACGCGATAAACGTAGGCCGTATTGATCGTAAATATTCACCTGAGTTAAAACGACCTAGTCCGATGGAAGAGGAGCGAATTTTTTATGAAGCGGATCACATAGCCAACGAGTGCGGAATTCGCCTTGATTGGTTACAGTATGCAGTTGGTACAAGAATGGTTCGGTTTTTTTACCGTCTTCTAAGAAAAAAGCTTCACCAGTCTGGGAAATACTGTCTTAAAACATTCGACTATGCCTATGTGAGTCGAGAGGGTAGCGTTACTCCTTGTTGCCTTTTGCCAGAGGTGAAAATGGGTAACCTGCTTGATGGAGACTTGCAAACTATCTGGCAAAATGAAAAATTTAATCACTTTCGAAAAAACTATCGGGATACTTGCGGATCCTGTGATTTGTGGGTGATCGACCAGGTAGACTCCGACCAAGTAGTCAGGAGGAATCAAATACCATCTCAGGTACCTGTGTAAGTTTTTTCGCCTGCCTTGAATCAGCCGCCAATTTTTTTACCCCCAACGACTAAAGAAAAGTTTTTCTTTTCCGACACGCTCACCATTTACTTATAAACGATAGTTGTCTATTCAGGTTTTTAATTTCAATCGTAAGTATAATGGATCTTCTCGTTATTACTTATAGGACTGGTTGCAACCTTCAGATAATTAATTTATTGTGAGTTAGGCGTTTAGGTGGTTTTGATCTTGCCTGACCACATTGCACCCTTCCCTTAACTGGCACTTATTAGGACCGGATGAAAGCAACTGAAAGTACTCCCGATATAATAGTCGATCGACGTCCCATAGTATTGGTGATCCTTGACCGTTTGCGCAGAGAAATTTTGCTCGCGCTTTTTTTTGCAGTATTTTTCTTTTTGATTTCATTAGAAGGGCCTGTGGATTTATCACGCGAAGGCTATAAAGTTTTATGCGTGTTTTTCCTTTGTGTCAGTTTGTGGACAACTAACCTAATTCCACTTTCGATTACCAGTCTGCTTGCAATCGCCACGATTCCGATGATGGGGATTATGAACGCTTCAGACGTATATTCCTTTTTTGGCAATAAAGCAGTATTTTTTGTTCTAGGGGTATTTATTTTGTCTGCTGCAATGATTGCCTGCGGTCTGAGTGCACGTCTTTCGATATGGGTGATAGATAATTGGGGTGCGAACCCATCGCGTTTGTTAATGGCGATTTATTTTTTAAGTGCCTTTAGTTCTTGTTTCATGTCTGAGCATGCTGTGGCAGCTATGATGTTTCCTATTGTCTCAGAAATTGTGAACACGCTTGGCCTGAAAAAAGAAGATTCGGTTTTCGGGAAGGGTATGTTTTTTGCGCTGGCCTGGGGATGTATTATCGGAGGCACAGCAACAGTATTTGGTGGCGGGCGTGTTCTGCTTGGTGTCGAGATTCTTGAAAAAACTACACACAATGCGAGCATTGGAATTCTCGAATACACAAAGTTGAGCTTTCCATTGGTTTTTATACTTTTTATCGGTGGTTGGGTTGTCCTTAAACTATTTTTCTCACCAGATATTACGGATATAGAGCCCGTACACCAGGTATTACAGAAAAAATTGAGATCAATGGGAGCGGTTACCATAAAAGAAAAAGGGATCGCCGGTGTGATGATTTTGACACTTATGGCTTGGTTTTGTTTTAGCGAAGATATAGGCATTGCTAATATTGCTTTGATCGCTATTGTTTTGTTATTTGTGCTAAACCTTATTAACTGGAAGATGGTTGAAGAGCACGTCAACTGGAGTATTATTCTGATGTACGGTGGCGCTATCTGCCTTGGTGAAGTTATGTCCGAGTCCGGTGCTGCATTATGGCTTGCTAAACACGCCTTTGAAGGAACCACTCAGAGCCCCACCATATTTTTACTACTAGTAGCAATATTATCCACGGTGCTTACTAACTTTATGAGTAATTCAGCAGTCATTGCAGTTTTACTGCCGCCAGCACTAAGCATGAGTGGTACTTATGGGATAAGTCCATCTATGGTAGCTATGACAGTCATCCTTGCAAGCAACTTTGCCTTTATGCTACCAATAGGCACTCCTGCTTCGGCAGTTGCTTATTCGTCACGTTTCATCAGTATAGGGGAGATGGTTCGGACAGGATCTCTTCTTAGTTTGCTTGGTGTGGTTGCATTTGCGACACTATTATTTTTTTATTGGCCGTTACTTGGATACCATTAAACAATATAGGCTCCAGTTTTGTCAGAGACCATATGCTTTGAGATTGAAGGGATGATTGAGGCGCGTGCGACTCAGTTTAATTTGCTCAAAAATCATCACTTCAAGAGTAGCACGTAGTCACCAAGTATCCTTAGCCTTGGGTTTATTCTTCGTCAATTCATTGACAATGAGCCTTCTTCTAATATAAAATCAGTTGGTTATGGGTATAGTCAAACAAGTCGGCGAGCATAGTATCATTGGCAATAGCCAAGAAATCCGAGATGTTTTCGGCGTTGTTGAGAAGGCCGCCACGTCCGAAAGCACAGTTATGATTTTTGGTGAGAGTGGAACGGGCAAGGAGTTGATTGCTCGAGCACTGCATCAAAATAGCAGGCGCGAAAGGAAACCCTTTATTGCTGTTAACTGTGGTGCAATCCCGCACGAGTTACTGGAAAGTGAGTTGTTTGGGTATGAAAAAGGGGCGTTTACAGGTGCATCGCACACACGTATAGGGCGATTAGAACTAGCGAATGAAGGAACAGTTTTTCTTGATGAAATAGGTGACATGCCTGCCATGCTTCAAGTAAAACTTTTGCGTGTACTGGCCGAACAGGAGATTGATCGGTTAGGAGGAAGCAAACCGGTTAAGGTTAACATTAGATTTATTACCGCTACGCACCGTAACCTTGAAGATGAAATCAAGGAAGGGAGGTTTCGAGAAGACCTTTACTATCGGCTTAATATTATCCCGATAGTCATACCACCGTTACGAGACCGGCAAAGTGATATCCCCCTATTGGTCCAGCATTTTTTGAAAAAATGTAATGAGAATCAAGGTCAACAGGCAAAAGTAATCAGCGACGCAACGATACAGATGCTTGCCAATTATTCTTGGCCCGGGAATATTAGGGAGTTGGGGAACTTTATTGAACGAATGGTTGTGCTGAGCGTGGGGGACAACATAACCCCGAGAGATTTACCAGAAAAAGTCTTGGGTGAAGTTCCTAGAGAAAGTCTGCCGCCGATGGAAAAACCTGGACACGAATTGTCTCCAACCGAGATGCTGCAGAATGGGTTAAAGCGGTCGTTTTTTATAGGTTTGCCGGAAGGAGGAATTAATCTAAAAAATGCAGTAGAAGAGTTTGAGCGTGGTCTCATAACAGAAGCACTCGATAAAACTAATTGGGTGAAGAACAAAGCGGCAGGTTTATTGGAATTAAATCGCACTACATT
>ENA-OREN01002861-OREN01002861.1-marine-metagenome-genome-assembly--contig:-NODE-2861-length-16752-cov-3.842579_pt1 | contig 16752 bp, 11 predicted proteins | sample MGYA00248624_ERZ508555 | MGnify/ENA primary metagenome ERZ508555 (study PRJEB26222, sample SAMN06267773) | marine metagenome | isolation source: Saanich Inlet, British Columbia, Canada | place...
ACATACCTGCAATGACGGCGAGCAGCACCTGGGCAGTGCAAATATTGCTGGTCGCTTTCTCTCGGCGGATATGTTGTTCGCGGGTTTGCAGTGCAAGGCGACAAGCCGGATTGCCATGGACATCAATCGATACGCCTACAAGTCGTCCTGGCAAGGAGCGTTTGTAATCTGCGTGACAGGCAATATAGGCAGCGTGCGGACCACCAAAACCCATGGGAACGCCAAAGCGCTGAGTACTGCCGATGGCGACATCCGCGCCGAGTTCGCCAGGCGGCTTGATTTGCGTTAGCGCCAGCAGGTCGGTCGCGACGATAGCCAACGCGTTTTTGTCCTGCGCTTGGCCGATGAATTCGCTCGGGTCGGACAGCGTGCCGTCGGTGGCCGGGTACTGCAGCACCACGGCGAACACCGGTGTGCTGAAGTCGAACTTGGATGGGTCACCGGTGACGATCTCGATGCCGATCGCCTCGGCGCGCGTGCGCAGTACGGCGAGCGTTGACGGATGGCAGTCATCCGAGACGAACACTGCATTTGCCTTGTTGCGCGACTGGATGTTGCGGCACAGCGTCACCGCCTCAGCGGCGGCGGTGGCCTCGTCGAGCAGCGACGCGTTGGCGATCTCCATGCCGGTGAAGTCGCAAACCATCGTTTGAAAATTAAGCAATGCCTCGAGGCGCCCTTGCGAAATCTCGGCTTGGTACGGCGTGTACTGCGTGTACCAACCGGGGTTCTCGAGCAGGTTGCGCTGGATGACCGGCGGGGTGATACAGTCGTGGTAGCCCATGCCAATGTACGAGCGCCAAACCTGATTTTCGTCGGCCAAGCTGCGGAGCGACTGGAGCGCCTCGGTCTCGCTTTGGGCGGCGGGGAGTTCGATCGGCTCGGCTCGGCGAATGCTGCTCGGAGTGCCGGCGTCGATCATCGCGTCGAGCGACTCGTGGCCAAGCGCCGCGAGCATCGCTGCAATGTCGTCCGGTCGCGGGCCGATGTGCCGGGCCACAAATCGATCCGGGTGCTGCGTCAAACAATCGTTTTCGTTTTTCAAAATTTTTTCGGAGGGAGTGCTGCTACCCTGCGGCCAATGTACAGGACAACAGAAAAGCCCCCAAGCGAGATTGCCCAATTGTGAATAAAAAAGTCGCCTTACGGCCCGGCGGGGCGCTTGAGGATGAGGACGCAGCGGAAGCCGTAATCCTCGGCGGACACCTTGGGAGTGACGATGAGTTCGCGGTCGGTAGCAGCGTCGCGCCAGCCGCCACCGCGCAGAATGCGGCCGACTCCCTCTTCGCTTGGCCAGGCGGTGCACCATTCCCAGACGTTGCCGCGCAGGTCGTGCAGGCCAAGCGCGTTGGCCGGGAACGAGCCGACTGGGCTGGTGCGGTCAAAACTTTCGCTGCCGAGTTGCGGGCCGAAGTTGCCGCTGTCGGTTGGCTCCGCTTGGTCAAGCGCGGCGGTCCACTCGCTCGAGGTCGGCAGGCGGTAGCCCTCGTCGTCGGCGAGCAGGCCGCTCTCGCGTTCGCGGCGGCTGAGCCACGCGCAGAAGGCTTGGGCGTCATCCCATTGCACGTTCACGGCGGGATGGCGGTCGGTGTCTTGAAACCAAGCGGCTTGCCAGCCGTTGGTTGTTGCGCTGGCGAATACTGCGTAGTCGGCGACGCGGGTTTCCCAGACGCCGAGCCAAGCGTCGCCGCCGGGCAGTTGCACGAACTGCATGCCAAGGCTGTTGGCGAAAAATCGGCGCTCGTTGACTTCGTGAAAACCGGTCTTGGCCGCCGGGTCGCCGCCGCAACCGGCGAGCAGGCAAACCGCCGCAAGTAGCAGCATCGATTGGCGTGGTGTTTCGTCAGGCATGGCGTTGGGCGTCGAGCAGTTTTTGGCTGCGCCGGCGTGACGGCACGGCGAGGGCGGTTTGGCGGGTCAACTGCTTGATCTCGGGTCGGTTGACTTTGACTCGGTGTTCGGCGTCGAGCACGTTTTGCACACGCAACAGCGCGAGCGTCCGCTGGCCGATGAGCACCGGCAACATGCTGGCGGCGCGCAGTCGGAACTGCCGGTACGGCAGCAGGCCGATGTACTCGACGGCGGCACCGAGATGCGCGGCGGCTTTGTCGAGGTAGCTGTCGTAAACGGGGCGGAACCGCTCGATGGTTTCCGGCGCGAGCAGGTCGCGCGGCGTGAGGTCGTGCTCGGCCAGCACGGCGCTGGGTAGGTAGCAGCGTCCGGCGCGCAGGTCGGCCGGGATGTCGCGAAGGATGTTGACCAGTTGCAGTCCTTTACCAAAACGCACGCCGGTCTCGAGCAACCGCGCCTCGGTGGTGGCGTCGGCCTCGAACTGGTGCGCGAGCGAGAGGTGCGTCCAGAATTCGCCGACACAACCGGCGACGCGGTAGGTGTAGTCGTCGAGTTCCTCCTCGCGGGCCAACGGGATGATGGTGTCGCCGGTGGCGTAGGCGAAGCGCTGGAGGTCGAGCACTTGTCCACTGGTGATCGTGTTGAGCACTTGCTGGATGTGCTGCCGGTCGGCGTCGGAAAACTGTTCGAGATAAGTGACCGGCGCGGCGGCGTTATCGAGCAACCTCGCCTCGGCGGGATCGCGCTGGAGCCGGGCGAGGGTCGTGAGGTTGGGCAGCACGCCGGTGCGGCCTTGGATGCGGTCGTTAAACTGCCCGAGCGCGAGCAGGCGCTGGTCGGCGGGACCGCCTTTCGAGTCGGCGATGGTGTCGGCGATGCGGGCGAGGAGGTAGCCCAAGCCGATCTGCGGTCGGATGCGTGACGGGAGCGCCTTGAGGGTCAGGTAAAATGAGCGGGAAGTTTCCTTGAGCAGCGAGTCGATGGCTTGGTGGGTCAGCTTGGACATGACTCGCGTGCTGGTGCCGCCAGGCTAACCGGCAAACAACCAGTAGCCGCCGATGCACATCGAGGCGGTGCAACAGGCCAAGCCGAAGCCGTGGCCAAGCTGCGGGCCGCCGTTGGCCAAGCGCCTGGCTACGCGGCCCAGCCCGGCGGAAAACAGCGTCATCGCCGCGACGGTGGCCAGGGCGTAGGCGGAGAGGTAGAGGGCGACGCCGCCGAAGCTGGCGATGGCGAGGGTCGGCAGCACAACCCAGAGGTGCGTGCCGCCGGCGGTGCCGTGTAGCAGTCCGATGCCCAGCGCGGCGTGCGAATGTTTGTGGCTGGCGGGTGAGTGCGCTTGGCCAAGGTGCGTGTGAATGTGCGAGTGCCGAATACCGAAGTGATCGTGTTCGTGATTGTGGACGCGACGGAGCAACAGCGAGCGAACTCCGAGCGCGCCGACGGCGATCAGCATCACGCCGACGAGTTGCTCCGCGCCGCTGGAGAGCCACTCAACGGCGACGGTGCCTTTGAGCAGCCAGAGGAGCAGGCCGATCAATGCGATGCCGGCGGCGTGGCCAAGGCCCCAGTGGAGGCCCAGTCGCCACGCGGCGTGCTGTTCGCGGCGTGCGGCGAAGGGCGCCAGCGCAGCCAAGTGATCCGCTCCGCTGATCACGTGGGCGAATCCCGCCGCAAAACCGATGAATAAAAGTTCCATACCCTTGAACGGGCACACTATTTAGCAGAGGCGGCCCGCGCGTGAAAGCGCAAAGGTGCGCGGATTCACTTCGCGCCGGTGCCGATGAAAACGACCGGGATGGTGCGGAAGAGGATTTTGATGTCGAGCCAGAGCGACCAGTTGTCGATGTACTCGAGGTCGAGGCGCACCCAGTCGGAGAACTCATTGATCTCGTTGCGGCCACTGATCTGCCACAGGCAGGTGAGGCCGGGCTTGACGCTGAGGCGGCGGCGGTGGGCGAGATCATCGAAGTGCCTGGTCTCGTCCACCGGCAGCGGCCTTGGGCCGACGAGGCTCATCGCGCCCTTGAGGACGTTGAACAACTGGGGCAACTCGTCGAGGCTGAACCGCCGCAGGAACCGGCCGATCGGCGTGATGCGCGGGTCGTTGGCGACCTTGAACACCGGGCCACCCATCTCGTTCATGGCGGCCAATTCGTGCTTGCGCTGCTCGGCGTTGGTGCCCATCGAGCGGAACTTGTACATGGTGAACGGGCGGCCGTTGATGCCGCTGCGTTTTTGGCGAAACAGGATTGGGCCGGGGGAGGTAATCTTCACGAGCAGCGCGCACAGCAGCAAGACCGGCGAGAGCAGCACGAGCATGGCCAGCGCCCCGGCGAAGTCGATGGCCTGCTTGGCCAAGCCCTGCAGCGAGGCGGTTGGTGCGGAGTGAAACACCAGCAGCGGGACGCCATGAAAATCGTCGACGGCGGTGCGGGCAATCTGCGTGTTGAAAAAGTCGGCGGCGAGCCACACCTCGACGCCCTCAAGTTCGCAGGCGTTGATGACCTGCTCAATCTTGTCGAACTTGGTATGGCCGGCGTTGATGAGGACGACATTGGCTGAGTGATCGTGCATCTGGCGCAGGAGGTCGTCGATCGGTTCGAGGTCGATATTAAACTTCAGCACGACGCGGTAGCTCGTGTCGTTGGTGTCGTCGATGCGGCCGAGCATGTTCTGCGTTTGCTCCGGCGAGCCGAGCAGGATGATTCGTGTCTGGGAGTCGGCGCTGGTCAGGCGTCGTCTCTGCCAACGAAGCGAGCCCTCCTCTTTGGCCCAGACGAGCGCGATGCTGAGTACGGTGAAAATCAGGATCACCGAGCGGGTGAGCTGAATCTTAAAGGCGAACATCACGGTAATGATGAGCAGGGTAATCAACACGGAGGCCTTGAGCAGCGGCCAGACGGTCTGGGCGTGGCTTGGCCAAGCGGAACGCGAATAGAACCCTTGGGTGTCCAGAACGAAGGGAGCCACGAACAGGAGCAGGGCGCTGATCCAAACGTACGCCCCCTCGAATGGCGCGATGTCAGCCGTGCCTCCGAACACCTCGAAGTGCAACACGGCGCGTAGCTGATGTGCCAGCCAAAGGCTGATGGCAAATACCAAGCCGTCGAGCACCTTGTTGATGCTTGTCTGGATTTGTCGTTGGTTGCGCAGCATGTGGGTCGGGTGGCTCCGCGTCACAAGCCCAAGGTGTAAGCCCGAGTCGGCATGGAATCAATCTCCAATCAGCCTGACGCCAAGGTGTGAGTTGGACAGGAACGCTGCTGAAAGGTTCAAAATCGAGCGGTCAAGCTCACCACTGCTCCTCGATTTTTTCGCTGAACAGGTGGTTCAGCTCCTCCTTGAGGCGCTCGACGGGCAGGCCGACCACGTTTGACACCGAGCCGGAGACCCGCTTGATGATCTTGTGCTTGTCCTGCTGTATGGCGTAGCCGCCGGCCTTGTCGAGCGGATCAATCCCGACCAGGTACTCGTCGATCTGCTCCTTGCTGAGCGGCAGGAAAGTGACGTTGGTGATTACCGAAAATGTCTTGTTAATTTCGTCGTTGTGATAAATCAGCGAGACGCCAGTCGAGACCTGGTGCGTGCGCCCCTGCAGCTTGGCCAACATGCGGCCAGCTTCGTCGATATGGGTTGGCTTGCCGAACAGTTTGTCCTCGAGGTAAACGAGGGTGTCGGCGGCGATCACCAGGCATTCCGGGTGTAGTTCGGCGATCGGCTCGGCCTTGGCCTTGGCGTTGGCTTCGCAGAGGTCGGGGATGAAGTCGGTGGTTTCCATCACTTCCTCCGCGTGGCTGGGCACGACCTCGAACTCAATATCCATCGTGCCAAGCAACTCCGATCGTCTCGGAGAGGTGGAGGCAAGAATTACAGGGGGTAAATTTTCCATTGGGAACCAGTAACTGGATCTGGTTAAAGAAACAATCTACGTGATTTTACCGGAATCGCAAGTGTGGGCTGCTGCGATGAACCCCTCGAAAAGTGGGTGCGGTTTATTGGGTTTACTCTTGAACTCGGGATGAAACTGGCTGGCGACGAAAAATGGATGCCCGGGAACCTCCACGATCTCGACCAAGTTACCATCCGGCGACATGCCGCTGAAAGTCAGTCCGGCGGCCTCGAACGCCTCGCGGTAGGTGTTGTTGAACTCGTAACGATGCCGGTGTCGCTCGTGGATTTCCTCGCTGCCGTACAGCTTGGCCGCCAGCGAGCCGGGCTTGAGTTTGCAGGGCTGCGAGCCAAGTCGCATCGTGCCGCCCTTGTCGGTGACGTTCTGCTGCTCGTCCAGCAGGGCAATGACGGGGTGTGCGGTGGCGGGGTCAAATTCGGTGGAGTGAGCACCATCGAGTTTGAGCACGTTGCGGGCGAACTCGATGGTGGCAATCTGCATTCCGAGGCAAAGCCCGAAGTAAGGGATGTTGTTTTCGCGGGCGTACTGGACTGCCAGAATTTTCCCCTCGGTGCCGCGTTCGCCGAATCCGCCCGGTACCAGAATGCCGCTGCATCCCTTAAGCGTCTCAGCCGCGCCGTTTTCCTCTATGTCCTCCGCGTCGATCCTCTCTATCTCGACGCCGCAATCGTTGGCCACGCCGCCGTGGATCACCGATTCGTAGACTGATTTGTAAGCGTCCTGTAGTTCCACATACTTGCCCACGACGCCAATGCGCACCCGGTGGCGTGGCGTGATGAGTTTGCGGATGATGTCCCGCCAGTGCGCCATGTCGGCCGCCGGTGTGTCGAGGCCAAGCTGCTTGCAGATGAGATCGTCCGTCCCTTCGCGCTGCAGCATCAACGGCACCTCGTAAATCGAGTGCTCGACGTCCATCTCCTCGATCACGGCCTCGTATGGCACGTTGCAGAAGAGTGAAAGTTTTTGGCGATGTTCCTTGGTCAGTGATTTTTCGCAGCGGCAAACAAGGATGTCCGGCGTGATGCCGATTTCGCGCAGCTTGGCCACGCCCTGCTGGGTCGGCTTGGTCTTGAGTTCGCCAGCGGCCTTGATGAACGGGACAAATGTGACGTGCAGAAACAGGACGTTCTCCCGGCCTTGGCCAAGCGCGAACTCCCGGATTGCCTCGACGAAGGGCAGGCCCTCGATGTCGCCGATGGTGCCTCCGATCTCGGTGATCACCACGTCGACCCCGGTTTTTTCGCCGATCTCCCGGATGCGTTTCTGGATTTCATCGGTCACGTGCGGGATGACTTGCACGGTTTTGCCGAGGTAATCGCCCCGGCGTTCTTTGTCCAGCACGCGCTGATAAACCTGCCCACTGGTGAGGTTGTTGAAGCGGGTCAGCTTCGCATCGGTGAAGCGCTCGTAGTGGCCGAGGTCGAGGTCGGTCTCCGCGCCGTCGTCGAGCACGTACACCTCGCCGTGCTGGAACGGGCTCATCGTGCCGGGGTCAACATTCAGGTAGGGATCAAACTTCTGCAGCGTGACCTTGAGTCCCCGGTTCTCCAGCAGGGTGCCGATGGAGGCCGCCGTCAGACCCTTGCCGAGGGAACTCACCACGCCGCCTGTTACGAAGATGTGCTTCACTTTGTTGTTGTCAGGAGTTGTCGCACTCGTTCCAAGTCTTCCGGGGTATCTATGCCCACGCTGTCGTGTTCCACCAGCGCTACGGCGATCGCGATGCCACTTTCCAGCGCCCGCAGTTGCTCCAGTTTCTCCGCCTGCTCGAGCGGGGAAACCGGAATCTCGACCAACCGGAGCAAGGTGTCTCGGCGGTAACCGTAAATGCCGAGGTGCTTCAAAAACGGAAACGCCGCCAACGGCGACCTGCTTGGTGCGTCGGCGGCGTCACGCAAATACGGTATCGTACGCCGCGAGAAGTATAGGGCTTGGCCGGCAAAATTCACAACGACTTTCACCGCATTGGGATTGTCGCACTCCGAGGGGTCGGTGATTGGCACCGCAGCGGTGGACATTTCGTTGTCGTCGAGCAACGCGGCCACTTGGTCGATCACGCCCGGATCGATCATCGGCTCGTCGCCCTGCACGTTCACGACGGCGTCGAATTCGCAGCGCTTAGCCACCTCGGCCACGCGGTCGGAGCCGCTTGGGTGATCGGCCCGGGTCATCTCGACCCGGCAAAAGTTGGCCGCCACGTCGGCGATCCGCTGGTCGTCGGTCGCCACGATCACCTCGCTGAGCCGCTTGGCCAAGCGGCACTGGTCGACGACGTGTTCGATCATCGGCTTTCCAGCCAGCAATTCCAGCGGCTTTCCGGGAAACCGGGAGGAGCCGTAACGGGCTGGTATAATGCCTGCAATATTCATTTTCAGTCGCCCGACATGGCCGCTTGGCCAAGCCGGGCGTCCTAAGCGGACAGGGACATATAACCCAAATTGTGGGTACGCGTCAAAAGAGTTTTCAATTTGACAGCAAATTGAAGGGCTTGCGCCGCGTGTTGTGAATAACTCTTGGTTGCCTACCCCGCGCTTGGGTGCGTAAATACCGGCTGATCAAGTCATGAAGGCCCTGTTGGCAAAGCCGCTGGAGCTGGCCTCTCTTTCCGAGAAGGACAAGGGAGCGTTGGTTCGCCTATTGTCCGACCCCGACCCCGAGGTGTTTCAAGCTATCCGGCAGACATTGGTCAACTGCGGCATCGAAGCCCGGCCCTGGCTGAAGGCCGGTCTCAATAGTGGGGATCGCCTCGTCCGCAAGCATTCAAGGGAACTACTCACGCAGTTGGAACGATGTGTGGCGGACCGTGAGTTCGTTGCCTTTTGTAATCGCGGCGGGGAGCAACTCAATCTCGAAAAAGGGCTGTGGCTCCTGATCCGAACGGCCTTCCCCAGTTTCGACCAACGAGACTATGAGGCCCAGCTGGATGGTTATGCGGAACAGGCGCGCGAAGTCTGCGACTCAAGCCAAAGCAAGCCGGCCGCACTGATGGCCATCAACCGTGTCCTGTATCGGAAGGAACGGTTCCGCGGCGACAAGACGAGCTACTACGATCCGCAGAACAGTTATCTCAACCGGGTTATCGACCGCCGCTTGGGTAATCCGATCAGCCTTTGCCTCGTGTACCTTTTTGTCGCGCGCCGGCTTGGCCTTCCGGTGACCGGCGTGGGGATGCCGGGCCATTTCATCCTGCGACTTCAGTCCCCGGCGTTCACCATTTACATTGACGCATTCAACGGGGGTAATTTTTTGACCCACTCCGATTGCGCCACCCGACTCAAGCAGTGTGGCTATGGGTTGGATTCAGGTTTTCTTTCCACCACGACCCCGCGGCGGGTTCTAATGCGCATCTGCTCGAATCTTCACCAGATTTATCAGAAAAAAAGGCATATCGGGGAGCGGGATCGCATCCAAAAATACCTCATCAAGCTCGCCAGTTGACGCGCACCACCCGGTCAAGCGCTTGGCTGCGGGGTCGGTTCGGGAATGAAGCTGGATTGGAACCCAGCCGAAGTGTAGTTGACCAGATTCTTGATGATCCAGTCGGCGCTGCCACCCATGTCTCCTTCGTCGTTGAACCAATCGATCTGATCCATCAACGTGATCGTCATCACTACTGTTCCTCCGAGAAAAGCCCATTTCCAGTTGAGTTCCTCGTCGCTCTTGTTCGGAAGCGACCGTTTGAGTTCCTTTTGAAACGCCCTCAACGAATCGCCGAGGTGTTTTTTCATCAATTGATGGTAGGTGAAGTTAGGTTCCATCCGCAGCCAGGCGAAGAGTTTGAGGAAATCGGCGCCTCCCTCGTCGGCATTGTCGCGGAGCCGGATGAACGGCTCGACGTACGCCTTGATGATATCGTCCATGCCAAGGGGTTGGCCGCCGGCTTCAAGGGCGTATTGACCAAGCAGGTTCAATCGGGCTTGATTGATCGGCACGAGCCGCCGCTCCAAGATGGCGTCGAGAAGGCCGTCCTTGTTTTTGAAATAGTAATGAACCATGGCCATGTTGACGTCCGCCACCTTCATTACTTCACGCAAGGACGTGGCTGTCACGCCGTTTTGGCCGAACAACCTTTCGGCGGTGTCCAGCAGCAAAATGCGGGTTTTTTCACCCTTATTCAGGCCATTACTTTTGTCAGCCATTCAGAAAACAGTCAACCGACTAACTTAAAAAGAGCGAAATGTCACATTTTTTTTCAAAAAAAACCTCGAAAAATCGATTGACACGAATCAATCAGTTGATAGATTTACGCGACTTGCCTCCTTCCGTGAGCTTTTGCGGCGGCGGGAGAGGGTGAGCAAATTCGTTAAAGTATGAGCGTGGAATCATGTTTTTGATCCGACAAAGCCGAAGGGCACTGGGCATCGCAATCGCCCTGATTTGCCTGTTCCCCAGCTTGGCCAAGGGCCAGTTTTTCGAGGAATCTGCAGTGTGGAAGGGAACCGACTCGATCGGTAGGGAAGTCGTCCTATACATCTCCCCTGAGGGCCGGTTCTTTTCGCAGTATCCGTTGCTGATATCTGTGACCAGCGACGGCCATGGCATCTGGTCGATCGATCCCGCCGACAACACGATCCGGTTTCGTTCACTGTCGGAATGGGGTGTTGCATCGCCGATCGAGCTAATTTCCCGCAGGTACACCGTGGCCAAGGGGCAGGAGGGCGCGATCCTCATGACGGCAGGTGATACTGGGCATAAGTTGACGCTCAAGCCAAGTGCCGACTCGCCGGCGTTTTTGCCCGAGGAACTGATCGAGTATTCCGTCGAGGTACCGAAAGATGTTTTTTACGATCCGGCTGATCCGGTCGGGCGCGGATTGAATCTCGACTCGTGGACGCCGTATGGCGTGGTATTCTCCGACAGCACCGGCTCGGAGATTTCACTCGAGGGAGCTGATCCGGAGCTGTTTCGCGTGCAGCGAAATGAGGTTACCGGACACACGCTGGTGTACCTTGCCCAGTCGCTACCGGTCAAGGAGGGACAGTCGGGCTACGAACTGAGTATCTTACGCCAACCGGCCTTGGCCAAGCGCCCGATCGTTGCTGCCGCCAACGAGCGTTATTTGATACACGTGAACCCCGGCGATAACGTAGTGGGGGGCCTCCCACCGATATTTGCGCTCCCTCCGATCTTCCTCGGCCCGGAGTCGGACTCACCGCTGAAGATACAGTTTTTCGGGGCGAACAACTACACCGTGTCGGTACAGTCATCAGCCGACTTGGTCAGTTGGAAAACGGTTGAGAGTATCGAGGGAACGGGCGAAATTATCGAGTGGACTGACTCCCGCAACAACCGGCCTGATAACCTGTTTTACCGTATTCAGCTAATCCCGAAGGCGTTGGCCTCTCCGGAACCGTTCGGGCACAGTGGGGGCAAACCACTTGAGCCAAGCGGAGAGTTGGCCAAAGACATGGCCGACATTGTACTGGCGAAGTTGGCCTCTAAGGGGCGCTCAATTAAGGGATCCACCGTGGCATCCATTGTCGAGTTTTTGCCGCCCATATTTGCTCCGACTTATCTGATCGAGTTGCGGGGTGACAACGAGCAGGGGCAACCGGTTTCCGTTTACGGTAAAGTAATTGGGGCAGGGATTCCGGGTGCCCAGTTCGTAACAAACATAAACGTGGACGACCGCTGGGAGGTGCCGATGAGCACAGAGTGGTTTGAGACGGATGCTGGCTTGCTCGTCGAACAGGGAATCCCCGATGCGAATCGATTCGTCAATTCCGCCCAGTTCGCACTGGCTGAACTGAATGCGCGCACCGAAAAAAACTGGTCACTGGTTGACGTGATTTCCAGTGTGGAAGCGGGAGTGGAAACCGAGCAGCTTTTCCTGAGAATTGCGACATCGGAAGGTGAGACGGCGATGTTGTATGTTGAAGTGGGGATGAACCCAAAGACCTACAAGAGCGAAGTGCTCACAGCGTTCACACAATCGGAGTTGGGAGTTACGGTCGTTCCTCTTCAGCCAGTCGAGCAGCCAGAAGCGGGTGACGCTAATATTGCTGCGTTCACCTCGGAGAGTGCTGAGTTGAATTTGGTCAAAACCGATTCACCGTTGGCCAAGCGCTTGGCCGGATTCCTCCTAGACCAGGAACTCGCGGCCAAGGCCGGGTTAAAATTGAAGCGAATCGTCGCCGTCACCCAAGCCAAGACAGCGGACTCCTTATCCTATTTTGTGGAACTGCTCGCTTCTACGGAAGTCGGGGCAACGGTGCAGATCCAGGCCCACGTCAACGAACTGGATGACGGCCAACTGGGGTTGATGAGTTTCCAGATGGTGAAAGGGGAATAAAATGGTACAGACCCACTTCAATGATTCCTTGAGGGCGTGTTAACAGTAGGGAAAGCACCAGAATACTGGTCGCGCCGGAAAAAAATCAAAAAAGACATTGACTAAACTATTAATCAGTTGATAGGTTGCCTGCCCGTTCGAGTTATCGAGCTTATTTTCGCGAGATCATTAATAATGAATATGAAATTAAAGCTACTACAAATCGGCTTCTTTCTGGCAATTCAAGCACCTGCAATCTTATTGGCTCAATCGAACGAACGTGATTCAACTCCTGAAATCAGTATCTCTATTGAAGATGGCAAAGTTAAAATTGCTGTAAATCTTAACGAACCATTTAGATGGGAAAACACGAAATTTAATTCAATTAAGACATTTCCTATGCGTGGCGGTAGCAAAATGGCACACACAATCAGGCTTGATGAAAGCAACAACGTAAATTGGAGACAAACTGACGTTGTTTTTTCGGGCACATATGGAAAGCAACAAAGCTCAGCTAAAGATGTTTTGGACCAATACACCCAAAAAAATGGTGATATAGGCATTCGCACTTGGTCTGTTGACAAAAATAATAATTTGAAATCTTTTAATGAGCTTACCGGTAGTTATGAGATTTTTACACCGAAAGAATTCGCCGCAAAATATGAATTAGATTTTTATTCTAATAAATACAGCATTGAAGCATCGATTTCTGGTTACTTGGTCGAGATCATTGGCGTTTTTAATCCAGAAACAAATCTGTTGAATTTTGACACATTAGATTATGTTCCATTTTTCCAAGTCCCAAAGCTTGCAGTTGAGGAATCAAAAGATATGGAGAAATGGAGTGAGGTTAAACTACCAGAGCCACTAACAAAAGAGTATCAGTGGCCACAAGAATTGAAAATTGAACTAGAAGCGAAGTTAAGAGAAAGCACATTTTACAGGGTAAAAAAAGAAACAATTGAACCTAATTATAGTGTTGAAGGTAGATGGTTATGGTCACCAACCATAAACATAGCAGGAGCTAACACAATGTATGAATTCCTGGATGGTATAAGATACACATATTATTGTGGTCCTAATTGTGATTGGGATTCATTAGAAATTTCGGATGCAATTCCAGGAACTGATGTTTACACTTATGAGAATGACACTTTAACAATTGATGGTGTAGCTCAAGCAGTTACATTTGAATGTGATGGTGGTAAAATTAATTTCGGAAATTGGAATTTATGGAAACTAGGTTCAGATTGCGAATAAATGAAGAAATTAAAACAAATATGGGTAATAACATAGAAATCCTTTTGGATGACCAAGGAGGAATAAAGATCAAGAATTTGCCACGAAAATGAAGCACCTCCTAATCACAACAATCGCAGCCGTGCTATCGGTGGGGTGCGCAAAAATGATATAAAGTTTTAAGTAAATAGTGGAACCAATGAGTGGCACAGACCCATTTCAATGATTTCTCGAGGGCATGTTAACAGTAGAGAACACAGCAAAACACAGGCTGCACCCGCAAAAAGCGGGTGCGGCTGGCCCTTAAAAACGAGTTGTTGTTAGATTTTTTTGTGGTAAATCGTTGAAATTCAATAAAATAACTAATTATTAGTAATAATCAGAAAATGAAGATATACAAACCATTCAACAGGGAAAGTCACAATTCACCAGTCTTTTCACACCTTGACGTTTTGACCGAAAGGGTGTCTGGTCGCCGTCGATCGTCTCTTTTCGAGAAAGGGCTATTTCAGCGGGCTGCAATTATGAATCGTTTGCATTGTTTCAAGTCTTTTTGCCGAGGCATCTCGGCGTTGGCGTTGGTTTCCGGGTTGCTTTTCGGCATGCCGGGAATGATTCCGGTATCCACCGGTTTGGCTGGGCCGGAGGATGCCCGACCGGAGATCATCAGTATTCAACTGGAAGTCAGCGAGGTGGTGGTAACGGTGCGTGTGCCGAGAGGCGTTACAAAAGTTACGCTGGAGGGGCGATCGCGACTGGGCATGGGAAACTGGGCGCCGCGTGCGGTTGAACGGGTGGATGGCTCCGGCGGGTTGCTGGTGATCCGGATTGCCTACACGAAAGCCAACGAAATCCTTCGCGTCCGGGGTGACGACAAGGACGAGTTGCCGGCGGCGTTCTACAAGGGCACGACAGACTTCAATGGGCAAAAGGATGAAGGCGGAGACGGCTTGGCTCCCGCACCCGGTCGAGGCAACGAGCTTGATTCCGTAGCTGAGGCAGGGGATGCCAATAAGGACGATGGGGGCGAGCAGCGCGATGTTGTTGAGTCGGACATCTGGAGCATTCACAACAACACGCTCTACTTTTTCAACACACTACGTGGACTGCAGGTGATCGATCTCAAGGACAAGGGCAACCCGGTTGTTCGCGGTGTGCTGCCGATGCCGGCAGCAGGCGAGCAGATGTACACGCTCGGTGACAACCATGTGATTTTGCTCGTCCGAGATGGCTGCAACTGGTGGGGCAACGACGCCGAGAGCCAGGCGATTATTGTCAATGTCGCCGGTAACACGCCGGTGATCGAGGCCAGTGTGCCGGTGAAGGGTTACATCCGCGAGAGCCGCCTTGTTGGCACCGCACTCTACATCGCCTCGCAGACGTATATTACGAAAAAAGCCGTCAATCCTGAGACTGGTGACACGTACACGCGATGGGAGCACGGCACGCAGGTGTCGGCGTTCGACCTGAAAACCCCCGCCAAGCCGGTCGCGCGCGAAACGGTTTTCTACAGCGGTTACAACAACGACATTTATGCTACCGACAAGTTCTTGTTCGTATCCACCTCGATCCCGAATAATTACTATAAGACCGATCTGCGGTGTATCGACATCTCTGCGCCGAACGGCACGATGAAGGAGGCGGCCACCATCCGCACGGCCGGTCGGGTGGCGGACAAGTTTAAGATGCGCTTAAGCGGCGACACGCTCACGGTCATCTCGGAAGAATTGAATCGCAATAGTGGTGACAATCGCAATCGCTGGTTGACCACGCTCGAGACGTTCAGCTTGGCCAACCCGCATAAGCCCAAGGTTCTCGGCGAGTTGAGCTTGGCCAAGGGCGAGCGCCTGTTTGCCACGCGCTTCGACGCCGATCGGGTGTACATCGTGACTTACGAGCGGATTGATCCGCTGTGGATTGTTGACCTGTCCGACCCGCGCAAACCGGAGATCAAGGGCGAACTCGAGGTGCCGGGCTGGTCCACTTACATCCAGCCGCTGGGTGACCGCTTGGTCTCGATCGGCGTGGATGACACGGACAATTCCCGCCGTGTTGCCGTGTCGCTGTTCGACGTGAGCGACATCACCAAGCCGAAGCTGTTCGACAAGGTCAGCATGGGCGATCGGTGGTCGTGGAGCGAGGCGCAGTATGACGAGAAGGCGTTCACCGTGCTGCCGCATGCCGGGTTGATCCTTGTGCCGTACCAAGGCCACGAGGCGGGCGGCTACGTCAAGAACGTCCAGATCATCGACCTGAACGAAAAGACGCTGAAGAAACGCGGCGTCATCGAGCACGCGCTGCAACCGCGCCGTGCCACCGAGTATCAGGATTTCATCCTGTCGATCTCCGGCAAGGAACTGCTCACGGTGGATGCCACCGACCGCGACAATCCGGTCGTAAAAAGCGAGGTTGAGCTGGCGTGGACTGTCGATCAAGTAATCCCGACGGGTGACTATCTGCTGCAGTTGGCCAAGGGCTCCAACTGGTACTTCGGCGAGCAGGGCGGACCGTCCATTCGGGTGGCCTTGCAGGATGATCCCGATACCGCGCTTGGCCGCGTGGTTTTGCCGGAGACGGCCTACCTCTCCGGCGCCTCGGTTAACGGCGACAAGCTGTACCTGTTGCAAACCCAGGATTTTCAGTCTGCCAATCCGAAGCCTGTCCCGGAGAAACCCGAGGATGGTGGCGAAGATGGCGATGGGGAGAAGCCAGAGCCGGAAGAACCCAAGCCCAATGTTTTCCTGACGGTGATCGACTTGGCCAATCTGCCGGAGTTGACAGTGCTGGGTGAACTGGCCTTGGTTGACGAGCAGATGGGCTGGAGCAACGAGTTCAAGGCCAATTGGCTAAGCGATGGTAAACTACTCTGGTCCAATGCTGGGGGGTACCGGTACTGGGGTTGGCGCGGGGGACCGATGGTCGATGATGGCATGCTGATGGAGGGGGATGTTTGGTGGCCCGGTTACGGCGGGACTGCCGGGCAGTTGCTTTGTTTTGATGTTGGGGCCGTCGCCAAGCCGAGCTTGGCCTCGTCTGTCAACCTCTCGGTGGAACAGAGTGAGGATGGCAAAAACAAATACGCCAATCGTTGGAACTTCAGTGAGGCGATACTCAACGACAACGGTCTGGTTTATCTGAGCAGCCAGCATACGGAGTACATTGAGTTGGAGCCGGATGAAGGGAGCAAGGAAGAGGACGACAAGCCCAAGCCTGACCCCGGCCCAGACGATCCTGACGGGCCGATCGAGAAGCCTGAACCGGCACCCATTCCCATTCCCCAGCCGCGAGGTTACTGGGTCACCAACTACGAACTGCATGTGGTTGATTACACCGATATTTCCCATCCGGTTGTGCGCGCCGCGACGCCGATCCCGGGCACGCTGATCGGTACGTCGCACGGTGGTGCGTTGCTCTACACCCAGGGTGCGCACTGGACGGAAGAGCACAAGTGGGACGGCAACTGGCTCGATGCAAGTTC
>ENA-OREN01002863-OREN01002863.1-marine-metagenome-genome-assembly--contig:-NODE-2863-length-16745-cov-5.929866_pt1 | contig 16745 bp, 30 predicted proteins | sample MGYA00248624_ERZ508555 | MGnify/ENA primary metagenome ERZ508555 (study PRJEB26222, sample SAMN06267773) | marine metagenome | isolation source: Saanich Inlet, British Columbia, Canada | place...
GTGTGGTTCGTAATTCAGATCCTGTTACTTTCACTCCTCCTTGGCCTTTTCTTCATACAGGGGTCTTTGTGAATAGTCAAACATTGGATTGGGGTCCAGATAATGATAATGGATTAATAAGTAAAACGGATGGGTTGACTCATTCAATTTCTAAATATGTAACAACGTTGAAGGAACAATTATAAAATGACAAATGATGTAAAAGTATTGAAACTAACTACTGGTGAAGAAGTATTGGCGAGAGTATCAGAAGAAAATAATAATTTGATTACGTTAAATAAACCGATGACACTTCAAGCAGTTCCTACTAATCAAGCAGGTCAAATGGGATTTGCATTGGTGCCTTGGCTTATGTCTGGAAAAGGTGAAACGATAACAATTTCAACAGATCACGTTATAGCACGAGATGATCCTCAAGCAACAACAGAAAAGAATTACTTAGCGAATGTTACTGGACTTTCACTATAATGATAATAACAACTACTGCGATGTTCCTAGTTCAATCTATTATCTTGACGTGGATTATAGCAACCAATCCAGAACCATGTCCCAAAGAGTATCTTGGTTCAAGCAATGTGTCTAACTACTGTGAAATTACTTCAGCTGGATTGGGTTATCAATGGTCATTAAAGGAAGATTGATTGGAACTTGACAAATGTGGGTAGGAATAATTCTTTTTACATTTTCGTTGGCCGGACAGATAGACCAACACTTTAAGAGTAGAGAATTGTGCTGGCAGTTTTACGAAAATCATCCGTTACTTTACAGACAAATAGATGAAGCATTTCCCAAAGATTATTATGTGAGATTGTATCAAAATGATGAACACGGACTTGTATGGATAACTTGTGAAAAGTTGTCAGATATGAAAGGAAATGACATTACTAAATTTCCATTGAACGTTTTATTACCAACACCAAAATAGGAATATATGTCAAAAAGTAAACAACACGATGTAGATAATGGATTAGTAATTACTGTATTCGCATCAATCTCAGCAGTACTACTCGCGTGGACTTGTCTGATAGTATATGATATAAAAAGAGATGTAAAAGAAATAAAAACTACTGTCAACGATATGCACCAAACTTACTCTGAAATGTTAAGACCGGAAATAGATAAAGTAGATACAGACATTTCGGCTGAATCAAACTGAGATATGTTATCTTAATAAATAGTAGACAGTTATGTTAAAAAGAAAAATACTAGGAGAAAATAATGGCAGAAGAAGAACCGATTATTGATTTTGGATTTAGTGCTGTAACGGCAGATGAATACGAAAAAGATAATACTGATGGGGAAAACACAGGGAGTGGAGGGTCTGCTAGCCCTGAGGCACTCGCATCAATGGATGCCAAGATAGAACAAATCATGGCAGCTCTATCAAGTAAAATTGATTCACCGCCCGATGATTTTGGATTTTCTCAAGAAGATAAAGATAAACAAGATGAAACGTTAGCAGGTATTGAACTAAAGATTGACAAAATTTTATCCTTAGAACAAGATGAAGAACGTGCACAAACAACAGCAGATATTCTTTCTCAGTTGAATGATGCCACAGGTGAATCACGTACATCATCTAAAAAGTCAGGAGAAGTGGTAGGAAAACAAGATGAGATCATGAAGTTTTTGGAAAGTATGTCACCAAAGATTGACAAGATTCTCAAACTAGAAAGCCTAGAAGCTCTGTTAGAAGGAACATCAGGAAAGTTAGATAGTTTGACCGCATCTCAAGTACAATCTGTTACTGCTGAACCACCAGATTTAACTCCAATTATGGAGAAACTGGAATGGTTGGATAAAGATGTACAGAAGATTCTAAAGATGGAACAGTTAGAAGCAGTTCAGAGTCTTCAGAAATCTTCACAAGATATGTCTACAGTTATTAAAGAGATTGAAGAGAGAAAGAAAGACATAAACCTAAAATACAAAGCACGTATGTTAGCAGTAGAAAAATTGGTTCTACCATTGATCGCCAATCTTCAAAAAGATGGTGAAACTAAAGAATATATTAAATGGCCCAATAGAACAGCAATCTTAGAAGCTCAAAAAACTAAAATATTACAAGTCACAAGATCCGAAATAGGTTAACTATTATGAAATTTAAAGAACTCAAACAAACACTTTTAGAAGGTGTATATGATCCTGGCATATTTAAAGCGTTTTTCTTAGCGGGAGGCGCTGGTTCTGGTAAATCATATTCAGCAGAAAAATCAACAGGTTCTGCTGCAGGAAAGTTTCAATGGCACGATGACATGGAGAAACTTACGCCTGGTAGAACAGGCCCCTTTGGATTGAAGGTGGTCAACTCAGATGAACAATTAGAGTTTGGACTAATGAAAGCAAAAATGCATTCTGATATGACTAAGTATTCTGATGCAGAAACAATGGAAAAAGAAAGAATTCGTGAAAAGGGAAAGAAAATAACCAAGAAAAAAGAACAGTTGTGGATCAACGGCAGACTTGGATTAATCATTGATGGTACTGCTAAAAATCCAGCCAAACTATCTTCCAGAATTAAAACACTTACTGATATAGGATATGATACTTACATGATATTCGTAAACACTTCTCTTGATGTCGCCCTTCAAAATAATGCCGGAAGAAAACGTAGATTGAAGGATGAAGTTGTAACAGCAACATGGAGTGAAGTACAACAAGTTAAAGACCAACTTTCTAATCTATTCCCCGGCGGTTTCGTAGAAATTGTAAACAATAGAGCGGGTGAAGATGTATTTAGAAAATCATTTGTTGAAATAGGTAAACTTATGAAACGCCCACCATCAAGTCCTATTGCTAAAGCATGGATTGCACACGAACTAGATAGTAAATCACGATAACTACTTGACTTATTGATATTTCGTGGTATAATATATTATGAGTTTATACACTGATCAGAAATACGTGGGATTAATCTCACCTCGGCTCGACCGGTTAAAATTGGTTAGGGCCAATCTTTGGAATTCGCGATGTCCCATTTGCGGTGATTCTCAAAAGAATAAATCAAAGAAACGGATGTACATTTACGCAAAGAAGCAAGATTTGTTTGTAAAATGTCATAACTGTGGATATGGTTCTAATCTTGGAAACTTCATAAAACAACTTGATCCTCACCTACATGATCAATATGTCATGGAAAGGTATAGTCAGGGTCAAACTGGTCGTGGCAAAACAAAAGAACCAGAATTTAAATTTGAAGCACCAAAATTCAAACCTAGACCAACTACTATTAAATTACCCTCTATAGGCTCTCTAATACACACCCACCACGCCCGTTTATTTTATGAGGGTAGAAAGATACCTGATAGTTTCTTAGAGAGGGTATTCTATGCAGAAGATTTTAAGAGTTGGGCTCAATCGGTATCCGAAATAGATTATTCTAATTTGGGTAAAGAGGAACCAAGAATGGTTATTCCATTTTTTGATACAGATGGGAAACTAATTGCTGCTCAAGGTAGAGCATTGGGTAGTCACGAACTCCGATATATTACTATTAAAGTTACTGATGAGAGTACTAAAGTTTATGGATTGGAACGATGGAATTCTGAGAATACTACATATATTGTAGAAGGCCCCATTGATTCAATGTTCCTTCCAAATTGCTTAGCAGTTGCTGGTGGGGATCTCCAATCAATAAAAATCGACAAGAAACAGTGTGTATTAATATTCGACAATGAGCCGAGAAATATACATACTGTTAAAAAATTGATGAATGCTATTGATGATGGATGGTCTGTTGTTATTTGGTCCAAAGATAAAAAATTTAAAGATATTAATGACTTAATTATGAGTGGTCTGTCAACTGATGAAATTCTTGAAATGATAAATAAAACTACCATGAACGGATTAGAAGCAGATTGGGCAGCAAGAGAGTGGAGAAATGTCCAGTGAATTAGATTATAAAGGTAAGAAAATAATAGAAGAAACAAAAGTCCTCGATCATGGGTTTGTAAAACTTCTAGATGTGATGGGCAATGATGAAGAAGTAGAGAATGCTGCTCGCATTAGTTATGGGGAAGGAACACGAAAGGTAAGTCAAACGCGGAACCTTATCCGTTACCTTATGAGACACAAACACACCTCACCCTTTGAGATGTGCGAAGTCAAGTTCCATATTAAACTACCCATCTTTATTATGCGCCAGTTAGTCCGTCATAGGACTGCCAATCTGAATGAGTATTCTGGACGATACTCTGTCATGTCAGATGATTTTTATTTTCCAAAAGGGGATAGTATTAAGCCCCAATCAACTACAAACAAACAAGGTAGAGAAGACGGTGATTTAGGTAATGACATAGGAGAAATTGAATTTGAAATGTATCGTGTGTTCGATGGTGCAACTACCGCCTATAAAAATCTACTTGATTGGAATGTATCAAGAGAGCTTGCAAGAATAGTTCTCCCTGTGTCGAACTATACCGAAGTAATATGGAAAATAGATTTAAATAATTTTTTCAAGTTTTATCAATTAAGAAGTGACAGTCACGCACAAGAAGAAATACAAGATTATGCGAATACAATGTGGAATTTAGTTGAACCACATTTTCCCTTATGTTGTGAAGCATTTTCAGATTATGGATTAAATTCGAAGACCTTTTCAAAACAAGAAATGGATATTATAAGGGACAATCTCAGTAATATTGTCGCGACTGACCGATTATCAAAAAGAGAAGAAACGGAATTTTTAGAAAAACTTAAATAGAAAGCGAAAACATGCTACCTACCGAATACCAACAGTTTATACATTTATCTAGATATGCAAGATGGGATTATGAGAAAGGAAGAAGAGAAACATGGCACGAAACAATTGAAAGATATTTTGACTTTTTTACACGACATTTAGAAAAAAATCATGAATTTATTCTTGAAAATGGTGAAAGAACTGAATTAGAAAATGCGGTAAAACATCTCAAAGTCATGCCTTCCATGAGATGTTTAATGACGGCAGGCCCAGCATTAGAAAAAGAAAATATCGCCGGTTATAACTGTGCTTATGTAAAAGTAGATCACGTTAGATCTTTTGATGAAATTCTTTATATACTAATGAACGGAACAGGAGTTGGTTTTTCAGTAGAGGAAGAGTATGTAAAAAAACTTCCAACGATTCCCGATGAATTATATGAAACCGATACTACTATTGTAGTTGCTGATTCTAAATTGGGGTGGGCAAGAGCTTTTAAAGAATTGATATCCTTACTATATGGTGGTCATATACCAAAGTGGGATGTATCCAAAATACGACCAGCAGGTGCACCATTAAAAACTTTTGGGGGAAGAGCGTCAGGTCCCGCCCCACTGGTAGATTTATTTAATTTTGTTGTATCTACATTTAGTGCTGCTGTAGGAAGAAAACTTAAACCAATAGAGGCACATGATATCGTATGTAAAACTGCTGAAGTTGTTGTTGTGGGTGGTGTTCGTAGGTCTGCCCTTATTTCTCTTTCTGATCTTAATGATCGCGAAATGCGATTTGCAAAGTCGGGTCAATGGTGGGAAAAAGATGTACAAAGATCACTAGCAAACAATTCGGTTAACTATAAAGAAAAACCAGATGTAGGAACTTTCATGAGAGAGTGGTTATCGCTTTATGATTCAAAATCCGGAGAACGTGGTATTTACAATGGATTAGCAAGCAAATATCATGTTAATGAACTAAATACAAGAGAAAAGGATAAAGATGGCACATACATTCAGCGAAGATTGGCGCGAGACGACTTCGGCACAAATCCTTGCAGCGAAATCATTTTACGATCCAGGGAATTCTGCAACCTCTCCGAAGTTGTTGTCAGAAGCAACGACACTATTGAGTCTCTTCGAAGCAAGGTTAGGATTGCAACTATCCTTGGCACATTTCAATCGACTCTTACCAGCTTCAAATACCTCTCAACTGAGTGGAAGCGAAATTGTGAAGAAGAGAGATTATTGGGAGTATCCCTTACAGGAATCATGGATTGTGTCTTGACAAATGGCACAAAGGGTAATGTAAAAAAACTATTAAATGAACTAAGAGAATTAGCGGTAGAAACTAATAAGGAATGGTCAGAAAAATTAGGAATTGAACGTAGTGCATCTATTACGTGTGTGAAACCCTCTGGTACTGTTTCACAGCTTGTAGATAGTGCGTCTGGTATTCATGCTCGCCACAATCCTTATTATATTAGAACAGTAAGGGCAGACAATAAAGATCCATTATGTAAATTGATGGTGGCCGAGGGGTTTCCGAATGAACCTGATGTAACAAAGCCTGAACACACAACAGTATTTACATTTCCTTCAAAAAGTCCAAAGGGTGCAATTTGTAGAAATGATATGACAGCAGAGAAACAGTTATCTTTATGGCACACCTACGCAAAAGAGTGGTGTGAACATAAACCAAGTGTTACAATTTCTGTCAAGGATGATGAGTGGGTCAATACAGCCGCGTGGGTATACAAACATTTTGATGATGTTAGTGGTATTAGTTTTTTACCATTTAGTGATCATACATATAAACAAGCACCATATCAAGATTGCACTGAACAAGAGTATAACGAACTGATGGAGAAGATGCCAATGAATGTGGATTGGTCGGCATTGTCAAATTATGAGACACAAGATCAAACTAGTGCTAGTCAAGAGTTTGCTTGTACTTCAGAAAAGGGATGTGAAATAGTTGATATCTCTCCACAAATTATTACATAGAATAAATTTATCAATATAAAAGGCAGGAGATGGAAATATGCCAGTAGACATACTCTGGGAAGATGGAGATGCAGTCATACACATATTGTGTGATGGTTGCGATAAAGAATATGATGTTTTGACAAATGATACGAATGGATTAGAACTGTGTGCCTTTTGTGGACACTATCTTGAAGTATCTAGTGAGACGGGAGAAGTAAATGCTGCTGAAGAAGATAGCTGGGATTGATTATTCATTAACCTCGCCCGCAATATGTGTATATAAGGAAGAAGAAGATGATGGATTTTTTAATTTTGATGGGTGTATGTTATATTATCTATCTAATAACAAAAGACAACAACAACTTGCCGCCGGGTGTGGGGTAAGTAATATTATTGCTGAACCCTATCCTGAATGGGATTGCGAAGAAGAAAGACACGAAAAACTGTCAACTTGGGCATATTTGTGCATTCAAGGTTGTGATGAAGTTTTTATTGAAGGATATGCTTTTGCTACTGCTGCACAAGCTGGTGTTCGTTCAATAGCAGAAAATACAGGACTATTAAAGCACAAAATGTGGAAAAATAAAGTTCCATTTAAGAGTTTCCCCCCTACTGTGATCAAGAAATTCGCAACAGGTAAGGGTAATGCAAACAAAGATGTGATGTATGAAGCCTTTGTTGATGAACTTCTTACTCCTACTGACCTCAAAGAACTATTAACTCCCAAAGCAACAAAAGTAAGAAATCCGGTGAGTGATCTAGTGGATGCGTATTTTATCGCAAAATGTGGTGTAGAAGGAATGCTATGAATAAGAAAGAGAAAAAATCTATAGCTAATAGTAAGTATTATCAGAAGAATAAGGATCGTCTTGCCGAGAAATGGAAGAATGATGAAGCTCGAAAAGAATACTTGAAAGATTATTACAAACAGAATAAAGAGATTATATTAGAACGAGCAAAAGATTGGAATATTCGTAACAAAGAAGCTAGAAAATTGATCGTTGAACGTGAAAGAATAAGTAAATTGAAATCTTTTTGGGAAGTGAATTTAAAAAAGCGTAAATAATTATGAATATAGATAATTTCCAAGAACTTATTGATTTGACAGATTATCTTGCAACGTCAAATGAATACCTCATCCGCAAATTTACAGAAGGCGGTAACTACTTGATCATTGACACCTATGGTGATTTCTTAATAATAGAAAGAGATGAAGTGGATACCGTTTTTTCAACAATTTGGAATGACCTCTATGGTCCCATATCAGAAGAAATCCCACACACCTTAAATTAATAAATACTTGACTTTCTCGGCTTTTGTGTTATAATATAAGTAGAGTTAGTTTCAATAGGAGAAACAGGTGAAGACACGCCATTCATATACGATGGAAAAAATATATCATTTTATGTGTGGTGACTGCCATAATTGGTGGAGTCATGCAACTGATATGGTTTACAGGAAAGGTCAAGAAATGTCTTGCCCTATGTGTGGAAAAAGAAAAGAAATCAGTGAACTAAAAGAGAATGAAAATGATAATCCCCGATGGGAAAGAGATATAACATAATGAGTGAAGAAATCAATGTTCAAATATATATTAATAAGAAAGAGGTGCCATACTCACGCCAAAATATGATAAAGGCAATCAATACATTTCTACCTTATTTGACTAATCAAGATATAGGTAAATTGAATGATAGGATTTTCGCTCTAAAAGATCACAGAATCCAACAAGAACAACAATCTATAATTGATTGTCAAAATATTCCCATACAGAGCAACCGACATGACACATGATATAAACGTAGAAAATGTATGTAAAGAGCATTAAAGCAAAGAGAACAAACAGGAATGAGCAAATATGGTGTGAGCACTGAACGAACAGATCTATCTACGTTAGAATGGCTCCAACATCTTCAAGAAGAGTTGATGGACGCCTCAGTATACATAGAGAAACTAAAGGGGAAAATACAAAAAAATTGAGTAAACGACATCTTGTGCGCAGAACGGAGGTAAACCGCATCTGTTGTTATGAGTGATCTACTTTGGAGAAATTTAAGATGTTATGTGGGATTTCAACGGTATACGCCACAGGACGAAACATAACTTAGGGGATGATTTGTAGAGTTTCATTGGAAGATATGAAGGTGTTCAATCATTCGCACATCCAAAGCTCTGCTCAACCTTATTCTTTTAATTAAATAAAGGAAATACAATAATGAAAGCAATAGTATACACAGGATTAGCATGCACTTGGTGTGCCAGAGTAAAGGCATTACTCCAAGACAATGATTATGAGATAGAAGAAATTATGGTGAATAAGGACATACTTGAAGAAATACGGGCCAAGTATGACACAGCAATACGAACTGTTCCACAAGTAGTGATTGATGGTGTTCTGATAGGAGGATTTACAGAGGTCAAAGCTATGATGACAGGTATCAATTCAATCAATTAGGAGGTATTATCAGCTATATTCACATAAAGAAATGGACTGTTGCCACCTTTCAAGTAATATATTATATACCAGATTATTTACACATTGTGAATGAATTCATGTGGCAGACCGATGATCAATTACCAGAGTATCCACGCATTACCAAATTCCTAGATTATTGGGATAAGAACATAGATGGTCCAATAAAAGAAGTGTTCATCTATGATCAAGAGCAATCTAAGATCAGGCGTGTGGATAGAACCTATAAGATAAACTAATCAAATGACAACAACAACAACAAATAAAAATCCCATACTAAGCGTGGTGGACGGAAAAATATGTATCGGTGGAAAAACCTTTGAGGTCACAGAATTGAGAGAATCAAAAGAATGGCTACAGAGTTTAGGAGCAGAAGAAGCATTTTTCTATCCTGAAAACGATGAAGAGGTGGATGAACTTCATGAAATAGTTACACGTATGGGGGAAGCATCACCGGAAGCATCTGGTAAGGACGCCTTATCTTATTATTTGAATTAGAATAACAAAGGAAACAAATGGAAGATCAAGTACAATTTCTAAGAGAAACCGATAAGGCACAGCAAGAAGATAAGCACCAACATCCCAATAATACATTTTGCTGTGTGTGTAGTAAAACCCTATGGGGTGAAGCAACAGTTGTCGAAGACCAAAAGAATGATGGTTGGACTTATGCCTCACGTTATGAGTTGTATACGTGTTCAACTAAATGTCAGACAAGCGAGAAGTATAAAACATTGATAGACACGTGGCGTATTGACGCATATGCTGGTTGAAAAAACAAAATGATAAAATACCGTATAAAGATCAATAATGAAGTAGTGTATAGGACAGACAATATGAAAGAAGCGTTGAATGTAATCACTAAAATGTTCAATGATGGCTATGAGGAAATATCTCTTCACGGTGGCAGATTGGGAAAATGGTGGAATAACTGAAAAAACAATTCGTCAAAATAAACAATAATAAAAAGAAAGAAGCAAAATGAAAACACAAAACGGCTGGACGTATCATTCATTTGATAACCGGATCACCTGTTCTGATACGTGTAAAGATAAACACCGTAAAAACTGATATAAAACCAAATGATAAAAGAATATAAGAAAATCTTCACGATAGAAGCGTTCAAGAAAGCATTTAAAGGTATAAGAAAGAAGATATGGAAGAGAATAAGAGTTAAGGTGCTTATACTTACATTCATCATACTACTAGGACTATGGGCGGAGATGTACATTTAAAGAGAGTAAGAGTATGAGTGAGAGATAGTATAGGTGTTGGCATAGCGTGGAATCGTGTAGGATAGCGTGATATAGGGGGAAATGGGTAGTAATACTAACCACTGTATCGTCATAGTGACATATGGTGATGTGTAAAAGAATGTAATTAAAACCGATGAGTGCCAGTAGTCTTAGTGAACAAGTTTTCGAATTTTTTTTGGGCTCTCCCCCACAACACCCCCATATGACACTTAAAACACCCCCACAACGACACAGATTGTCCCATACTATGGTTGGAACAGTGAAAGTAGCTTAGACCATCCCACGACAGATGTATGAATGATATCCCCACACAGTGTATGATTAACTATATAGCCCGCCGGCACGATACTCTATATATTAGTATGGGGGTTCGAAGTGAGGAAACGTGCGTAAGCAGACCATACTGAGTCAGCCCTAGGCCGCGATGTATGGGCATCACCGCTCGGACCTCCTTGACTTTTGAGAATAGTGTGGTATAATATAGGTGTAGCCGGAAACATAAATCAAGTAACAATTAAATTAAAAATAAAACAAAATGATTACAATTAAAGTAGGACACAACTTAGATCCCGACAGAGCAATGCAGAAACTGAAGAATAAGGTAATACAAGAAGGATTGTTCCAAGAGCTTAAACGTAGACGCTTCCACGCTAAGCCCTCACTGAAGAAACGCCTTAAACGCGAGGAAGCAGCACGGACAAGGGTTAAAGATTTGCGTAAAGCCATAGCACGAGCAAGGAAGGACGAAGAAGAAGAGTTTGGTTATTAATAAACTATTGACATTCTCAGCCAGGCATGATATAATTATAGTGTAGTAAGTAAGAAGTATGGTTATAACCTTTTGACGAGATGTGAGAGTATGAAGATGCCAAAGAGAGTGATAAATTATAGAGACCGAGTGACTCAACAGGAGTACAACGTTGACTCAAAGATTGTCTCAACCAGACCCACACACAAAGTGAAGAGTGTGGAGGTGATTGACGGCGTGAAGTATTACGTTCTGTCAACCTAACTAAGTTAACCTTCAACCTAAAAGAAAATGAGGGCAGTAGACGATTAATAGCGGGAATAGATCGCTAGGGGGTGCAGTAACTTGCTACCCCCAAATAATACTTTGAATAAACCCTTGACTTTTTGTCAGGTTTACTGTATAATAGTAGATGAAGATGAGAGAGGAATGTGAGAAACCCTCTGGAATCTTCCCTGTCTCCTGGGGAGTGGGTGACTGATCTTCTCAATTAGATCACCAGCAGGTAAGAAAGAGTACTGAGATGGTATTCAGTGTCTAGGTAAGGTTCGATTCCTTTCCTAGTCTCCGAAAGAGATGATTAAAGAACACAAGCGAAGCTGGAGAATGAAAAATGACTGACATATTAATGTGTACAAGTAAAGAATGTCCTAAACGCAAAGAATGCTACCGCTCAACGGCTAAACCATCTGACTGGCAGTTGTGGGATGATTTTTATGATAAAGAAAGTCTGCAGGTCTGTGAGCATTTTTGGGGAGCAACTTATGAAGAGGCTCTAGTCGAAATGGGTTACACTCTTAGGTAATGTTCGATTCCTTTCCCAGCGACATCATATCCCCACTTACATTATAATAAACACTTGACAAATCATTAAGTGTGTGGTATAATATAAGTAGAGATTAAGTAAAAAGAAACCTTTGTAATGAGAGGGCCATTGTAGTAGACGTAGACCTTAACCAGAATAGGGAGAACTAACCGGTAAAATCTTTTGACCAGTTCAACTCCCCCCTCATGGTATCCCCCACATAGAGTGGTGACGGCTGATTGGATGCAGGGAATGAGAATTACCAGCTAGGGGTTGAGGCAGACCTAATGATATAGCGTGCCTGGCGAGAATATCAACCCCCCTTCAACTAACATAGTAAGCAGGTGGTGTAGAGGGTGCCTTCGGGTAGCCGCAATAAAGTTTCCAGTAATTGGGATTAGTAACACGTACTGCAGTACGGATCCCTTGTAAGAGAAGCCAATATGCCCTCATCCCTATTATCTCCGTAAAGGAGAGTGAGCCCCCATAACACTGGAAAGAAACGACAGTGGATGGGGGTTTTCCTATATCAATATTATAACTAAAATATACTATGCATAAGACAGAAGAAGCAGAGGTCACAGACATTGTGGATCTGATTCGCAACGGCCCAGTGAGCAACAGTCACATACCGGAACAGGAGAAGAACTTTGATGCTAACTTTACACCTACTCCCCACGTGTGGAAAAACATAAAGGTAGAGTGGATAGATGGACAGCGGTATATCTGTTACAGCTAGTCAGTAGTGACAGGCAGTGTGTGTGAGCGCGAAGGGCCAGTGTTGTGGTGTTGTATGTGGGTGATTGTGTGGGTGGTATGTGGTTTTATGAGAGGTTGAAAAGGTCGCCTGAGGACTCCACCCCCAGCTTGCCTCCCCCGCTTCCTTCACTCAATACCCCCCTTTTATCCTCAGTTGAAATGTTTTCACAACGTTCCACCCCCCTATTTACTTTTGCGGAATAGGGTCGTTTTATATGGGGAGCAAATCGTTCCCTAACGTTCCACCTATATATTTTATAGCACAAAAAAGGAACAACAAAGGAAACACATATTATGAGTGAAAAAAGACAATGGGATGAAAACAGAAGTCCACAATGGCGATACATGCTGTCCAAGGACGCGCAAGCGAGAAGAAAGATAGAGAAGGCACAGGAAAAACTAGAGAAGAGATTGCGGGAAGAGGACGCTGAAGAAAAAACAACATCCCCTCCCACTATACCTCATTCAGTTCCCAGTGTGCCACGGAAAATGAAGATTAAAAGAAAGGGACTAGTTCAGACAAATACACCTTCAACTCGGTCCTTCGAAGGATAAAAAAACATATTATGACACCTGATGAACTACACGAACTGCTACTCACCCTAAAGGGGAAAGATGCATCTAGTGTAAATATAGCCGAAACCAAAGCACTTATCCGTGCGGAGTTGCGTGACTACAGAACCGAACAGCCAAGTCCTCCTGTACCACCTTATACACCACCTTGGATGTTGAATAGTGATCCAAAGAAGGATATAGTGTTCTATTCTTTTCTTAACAATCCAGAGAGGCCGATGATTGCGGAGCATGAGTACAAGCGCTTAAAGATATCGTGGGAGAGTCTGCGTAAGCATAATAAGACCATTGAGGTTCGGTTTTGCTTGGACGGTTGTACAGAGCATGAGTATCACATTTGGCAAACCCTGTGTGAGGCCAATAGTGTAGAGTTATATCCCTTTCACGAAGCGTTTGATCGGAACCTTCCCAATGCGTGGTGTATTCATAGATGGTACAATCTGGCACTGTGGGCTGACGAGAATCTGAATGTGCTTTATTTGGATGCGGACACGTACATCAATGCTGATATCCAGATGCTGTTTGATCTATACCGGCGTGATGCGGTATACGGGCGAGAAGAGCTAGGGTTTCGCCATGATCCGAATTCTGGTATATCTGGTGAAGACCCGCGGTTTTTCTTGGATCTAGTAGATGCTTCCATAGTTGCGCAGGGCGGTAAAACCGAAGTACAGAAGTACTGTCTCGGTGCTATACTCTTGAACCATAACACCCATAGATACTTCGACACCGAGAATCTAGCATGGTACTCTGACCTACTACGGCGCATACACGCGTTTGAGGTATTTTACTCTATTCCTAACTATCGAATCATGGATGAGTTTGCTTTCTGGGTGCTAATGAGCAGATTATCTCTCCGTACGGCACTCTTTGGCGACCAGGATGTTTCGCAGACATTCATGGAGAAGAAGCACGAAACTCATTTCAATCCTATCGTGCTACACTACACCACCAAGGACGAAGAGAAGTTTGCTGATTGGAGTCCAGAGTTTGCGGGGTTGAGTAGGAGCAACGAAGAGCGTGAGGACTCGGACATTGGAGGCGGCGGGATCTATAATGTGAACCCCGTGATGAGGGAAGAGCTGGCGATGTCGATGTGGTGACAGGGAAAATTGCGAAATTGAAAACGCATATAAGAGTCAATAATAAGTTTTTCTAAATAGGTGTATGGGGATAATGGGAGTTTTCAAAAAAATAAATAGGAGATATGAAGTGGCAAAAAAAAGATTTAGAGGTGGAATAAAAGAAGACATTAAAGAGGTGATAGTAGAAGAAGAAAAAGTAGAAGAGATAGTAGAGGAAATCGTTGTTGAAAAGAAAATGAACAAAGATGAATTTATAGCATCTAATGGATTTAGTGCCCGACCGAATTCACACAAAGCAATATCAGCATGGGAAAAATATAAAGAAAGTTTGTAGATAATGCCAAAGAAGAAGATAAAAGCAGAACGTAAGAAAATCCTAGAGAAGTATGGTGGTTCACTGGAAGAATTTGACCACCTTAAGGATTTTGTAGATTACTCTAATAAACAATCGAAATCGGATTTCGATATAGCCAAGGACAATAACGTAGCACCCATTTAATAAGGAAATTCCCACATGTCTTATTATACTCAGTTACCTTCATACCAAGTTGAAACCGGAAGTGGATTTCAACAATTCCCCACCAAACAAAAAGCCGAAGAAATGTATCAGAACTATGTGGATCAAAAAGTTCCTTGCGAGTTCTATCTGGATGGCAGGCTTCAAATGGAATACAAACCAGTTCAATAATAAACCCTTGACTTTTTGTCAGGTTTACTGTATAATTATAGGTGAAGAGTTAAGAAACCACCAGTGAGAACGCTTATGATTATAAACCTTCACGCGAGAAAAATTGAAACCAAACTGAGAGTAGCAATTTACGCTATGACTGAGTTTGCTATGTCAAAACTCGTTCCTTCCACCCGCTTAAGAAATAATCTTACAATCAATCTTCATCTGAAACATCATGCAACAGATGGGGAAGCTATGATCTCCGAATTTACCAATCCCAATAAGCCCAGAGAATTTAAAGTCATTATAGATCACCACCGAGTTGAGATAGATGACTTCAATAGAACCCTAACTGATACTGAATGGACGTACGCAGTTCTTAGAATTCTTGCTCATGAATTGGTTCATATAAAGCAATATGTTATGGGTGAACTAAAACCGAGTAACACTGGATTTGTATATAATAAAACAGTTTATTCACCTGATACACTTGATGAATATTTTGATCAACCATTTGAAATTGAAGCATACGGTAGAGAGAAGGGATTAGTATTTACCTTCTTGGAAAGATGGAAAGAGATAGAAAAAGAAATGGGAGAGAAAGTATTTTGAATAAACCCTTGACTTTTAGCTCAGTTTGCTGTATAATAATAGGTGAAGGTTAGGGATTAACCCTTTCCATTTAACCCAAACGAGAAAATATTATGTGTATGATACGTTGTTTTTATGAATGTTCCGATGGAAAATTAGGGTGGTCAGAAGTGGTTCTGTCCTACGAAGATGACATTGCCGGATTTGTTAAACATTGGTCAACTGGTGGTCGAATGGTGATCACCGAACATATTGATATGGTATAGAGAGAAAATTATGGAAATAGATTATGAATTAGATTTAAGTTTAAATAGAAGTTTAGAAGAACTGGTTGGTTCTTACTTTGAAGCTCACGGAGCTGGTTTAGATGTAGATGTAGATTCTACTGAAGAAGATGTAAGTAACTATTATGTTTTAGAAAATTACCTTAGTGATATGGGAGCAATTTAAAATGTTAGATACAGCTGTTGATGTCGTAGGAAATTTTGATGTACTGGCGGACAATGTATTTGTTCTAGGTCAAGGTGCCTTTGGATTTTTGACAGAAGCAAAAGATTCACCGTACCCTTGGATGATTGCAGCTGCAACTCTCGCCGGAGCACTACCTCTAGCCTTAGTATTTTTTGGTTTTGGGTGGATAGAATGTTCTAGGGAAGTAGTACAATGTGGATTAGTTTCAATTTAATTTGAATAAACTATTGACTTTTAGCTCAGTTTGCTGTATAATAGTAAGTGAAGAGTGAGTAAAGGGATTAACCCTTTCCAGTTTTAACCCAAACGAGATTTGAAAATGGCCTATCTTAGTGCAGAAGAAACGAAATCGATTCGTAAAGCTCTCAAAGAAGAGTTCGGAAAAACACTGAAATTTTCAGTGAAAAACAGACACCTCTCTGGTGTAGATATTAAATTGTTGTCCTCAACGAAATGGAACTTGGAGGCAAATCCAGAATACGATTGTAACGAAGGGAACGGATATGGGTTCGGACGAATTTCACCTTGGATGACTCCGAAAGACGAAGTGAAAACACTGTTAGGCCGTATTGAAACGATTGCCAAAACCGCCCCTGCAAAAGATGGTGGGAAAGATTGGTACGATGATTCAGATATGATGACTGATTATTT
>ENA-OREN01002866-OREN01002866.1-marine-metagenome-genome-assembly--contig:-NODE-2866-length-16728-cov-8.382620_pt1 | contig 16728 bp, 12 predicted proteins | sample MGYA00248624_ERZ508555 | MGnify/ENA primary metagenome ERZ508555 (study PRJEB26222, sample SAMN06267773) | marine metagenome | isolation source: Saanich Inlet, British Columbia, Canada | place...
AGGTTTGATCTGGAGATTATATGGTTAACTATTTGGATGGGACTTGTAAACAAACATGCATATTGAAATTCTTAACAGTAAACATAAATGAGTTGGTTTGTATATGCATTCGTTTGTGCCTTAAGTCTGGCAACTGCAGATGCATTGAGTAAAAAAGCATTAGATGATAATTCTGATCCATCTATTATCGCCTGGGTCAGGACCGGTTATACGCTGCCGTTTATGGTTATCATCATCCCATTCGTAGATATACCTCCGCTTGATGGTGTCTTCTATATGACTACATTTGCGGCTGTACCGCTTGATATAGTCGCTCTGCTGTTATATATGAAGGCAATAAAGATATCACCTCTTTCGTTAACACTCCCATTTTTATCCTTAACCCCGGTTTTTATGATTGGGACATCATACATTATACTTGGGGAAAGGCCTGATCAATCTGGTTTTATAGGAATAATTTTGGTTGTAATAGGTGCTTATCTGCTAAATGTTCACACCATAAGTCGAGGGTTATTTGAACCATTTAAGGCAATTGCGAAAGAACAGGGTTCTGTATTAATGATTATTGTTGCCTTTGTCTTCAGCGTAGGAGCATGTATTGGCAAAATAGCAGTACAACATTCTGACCCTCTCTTTTTCAGTGTCATTTACTCATTTCTACTGTCTTTTATTTTCTATCTGGTAATCAGCTTCAGAACCAAACATTTCTACTCGAAAGTATTTTCCAGACCTGTACTTTTTCTTCTTATCGGCATACTGATAACTATAATGATAATTACACACTTTAAAGCGGTTAACCTTGTCGAGGTGGCCTATTTGGTTTCAGTTAAACGCTTGAGTATTCTTTTCGGTGTTATTTATGGTGTTATATTTTTTAGGGAAACAAATATTAAAGAGAGACTTTTAGGGGCGACGGTTATGGTTTCAGGGATTATTATGATTACTGTTTTTTAGGATATTCTAAACTAATCATAATGTGTATGTGCCTTTTGGTGGCACTCCATCTGAAAGAGAAGAGCTGTACAGAGTGTACTAAATAGAGTGGAGAACAAAATAATAGCTGGACAGAAGATATCACCATTCGTTTTCAAACATGAAATCAAATGACATTATTTAATAAAGAATAAGTTATGGTGTAGGTCTTGGGAGAAGCCCTGCTCTTTCTGTAATTTCCGGAACTATCTCTTCCCACTCAACAGCCATTATGTGAACCCCTGAAACACCCTCAATCTTTCTCACTCTCTCAATTACTTCAAGGCAGATGTTTATACCTTCAGCTTTCTTCTTTTCCGCCCCTTCCAGACGTTTTATCAGTTCATCAGGCACATCCATGCCGGGAACATTTTTCTTCATGTACTTGGCCATACCGAGAGACCTGATAGGGGTAACACCTGCCAGAATAGATACTTTCTTATGTAATCCCATCTCTCTGACCATGCTCATCCACTGCTCAAACTTTTCCACGTTATAGATGATTTGAGTTTGAATAAAATCTGCACCTGCTTTTACTTTTTTTGCAAGGCGGGCCGCCCGATATTGGAAAGGATCTGCAAAGGGATTTTCCGCTGCACCTAAGAAGAGCTTTGGCTCTTCTGTTTTCAATTCTTCACCGGACTGGAATTTTTTCTCATCTCTCATTTGCCTGAACATATCCAGTTGATTAATGGAGTCCAGATCAAAGACACCTTTTGCCTCAGGGTGGTCACCAAAGCACTGATGGTCTCCGGTCAAGCAGAGCAGGTTCTTCATCCCCAGAGCTGCGGCACCAAGGATGTCACTTTGCATTGCTATTCTATTTCTGTCTCTACAGGTCAATTGTACAACTGGTTCCATACCCATGTTAAGAAGTATGGCTCCACTCGCAATGCTGGAAAGGCGTACCATTGCTGTCTGGCAATCAGTTAAATTAAACGCGTCTGCATAGCCTTTTAAAAGCTCTGCTTTTTCTTCAACTGCTTTCCGACTGGCTCCTCTGGGGGGGCCAAGTTCTGAGGTGACGACAAACTCACCCTTCCTGAGAAGTTTCTCCAGATTACTTCCTGATTTCAGATTATTATTGTTTGTGTCGTTTTTTTCGCTCATAGTGATATAAAATAATTATTAAGGAAATTATAAGATTAGTTTTATTTATAGATTATTTATCTCTTCTAACAATTGATTTGCTGTTTGTAAAAAGCTGTTTCCTTCCTGGTCAGGAAGTGTATGATATTTTACCCTTTCCTTTTCAATACCAATTGAAGCCAGAAAATCAATTGCTGTTTCAGCTCTTTGCTCTGCCCAGGTATTACATGAATCACCAAAATGGCACGAGTCGTCACATGATGTAATTAACACGCCATCGGCACCTTTCTCAAATGCATCGAGTATTAAACCGGGGCTTAACTTTCCTAAACTGAGCAAATTAACTTGCCTGATGTTTTTCGGTAGTTCTTCTTTGGAGAGTACCAAATCCAAGTTATAGCTACAATAGAAGTTTATTATCAACGGCTCAGAGGTTATTGCCTCTTTGAAAGCTTCTTGTAATTGCGCTTTGCCCATATCCTCATAAGGTCCCTTGAACTCTATTGCCTTTGCAGGGCATTCTACAACACACATTCCGCATGATTGGCAATCATTATCTATATAAGCAAAATTTTCGTCTTCTTTTATTTTTGGTATTTCGAAAGGGCATACTCTGACACAGGTCAGACATGCAATGCAGGCATCCGAGGAGACGGAGGCTCCATTACCGCAGTTCATGCAACGCATCGCTTCACGTACTGCAATCTCTTCTGTAAAACCCAGCTCAACCTCATCGAAATTTTCTACCCTTGTATCCGGATCGAGGACAGGCATTTCGTCTCTCTCCTCTCTCTTTATATTCTCTACCCTTGTTTCTGTATTGGACAGTTCATTAATAGGTTTAACATCTCTAAATTTATGGTCAGTCTCTGAGGTTTTTCTGAGATAATTATGAATAGATAATGCGGCTTTCTTACCATGCCCTAAGCCCATAGTAAGAGTTCCTCTGCCTAATACTACATCACCACCCGCAAAAACACCCGGCATGCCGGTGTGTAAAGTATCAGCATCTGCAGCTATTGTACCTCCTCTGGTAACCCCTATCTCTTCATGCCCTTCAAGAAACGATAGATCTGAAGATTGGCCTATGGCCAGAATGATTGTATCTGCATTGATTATAGAAGAGCTGCCTTCATGAAATGATGGATTAAACCTTCCCTTGCTGTCAAAAACAGATTTTACCTTAAGCGTTTCAAGGCCAGTGACCTTGCCATTTTCTCCTATAATCCTTTTTGGGCCTAATGAGGCGTGAAGAATTGCTTTTTCATGCAGTGTCTCTTCAATCTCGTAATCAGACGTTGGCATCTCATCTCGATGCTCCAGGCATACTATGTTAACTTCCTTCGGCCCGAGCCTTAAAGCTGTTCTCGCGCAATCCATAGCAACCGCTCCACCGCCAATGACAAGGACGTTATTTCCGACCTTTGCATTATCATGGCAGTTTGCGCTCTTAAGGAATGATATAGCATCCTGAACTCCATCTAAGCCCGTGCCTTCAATAGGTAGACGTCTTGTAACTGGCAAACCCACAGCTAAGAACGTAATATCAAAATCCTTTTTTATATCGTCGAAGGAAATATCTTCGCCTACGGTCGTATTATATTTTATTTCTACACCAAGATCAGTTATAAACTTGATGTCTTTATCCATGAACTCTCTTGGCAGGCGGTATGTTGGTACTCCCATACGAAGCATGCCTCCAGGGCCGGAGTGAGCATCAAAGATAGTACATTGATATCCAAGGAGTGACAGGTCTTTTGCAGCAGCCAATCCTGCCGGTCCTGCACCAATAATCGCAATCTTTTCAGAATATCTGATTTCTGCCTGCCGTTCTATACCTGGTGTAGTATCATTGAAGAAACCATCGGCAAGGAAACGTTTAAGCCATGCAATTGCGATAGGCTTATCTATATCGCTTCTTCGACATTCAGTCTCACATGGATGGGTGCATATGCGTCCACACGCGGACGGTAACGCGTTTCTTTCCGCGACGACCTGCATCGCTTCAGAAAATCGACCCCTGGCGATCAATTGTATATAATCCCGCGCATCCTGCCGTATAGGGCAGGCAACGATACATGGCGCTTCTTCGTCGATATCGTATCTGTTTATTTTTGATTTGTCCCCAAAAACATCAGTCATATATTTGTAACCTTTATTATGTAAAATACTTAGCAGGTTTATTGTTTATTAAGAAGGAAATATTCTATTTTGATAATTACATTATGTCAAGTGAAATTGGATTTGCAAAAATCACAAAAGAAAATGTTATGTAAAAAATAACGTACAACTCTTTTTTCGTCCGGTTTGTTTGTTGGATTGGAGAGTGCTAATTTTAAATTTGTTAATACCTAATAATTTAGGTCATATCTTAAACTTGATTCCGGAGTGTAATATTTTGGCAATACATCGTTTCCATACTCAATGGATGCTGACGAAGTTGCTCCACCAGAAATACTACCAATAATGACCCCGGGAATAGCGCCAATGCCAAAAAAGAGAGCACCAATTCCTGCGCCAACGCCGGCTCCAGTCACTGTCCTACCGGCAATTTTACTACTACTAATATAATTCTTAGCTTCAAGTATTTTGTCTAACTCTCTAAAATTTACTGTTAGCGATTGGGTACTATCTTCCGGAACAATTTCAATTTTTTCAGAACTCACTGCTATTATTTGAGCTTTAATCTCTTTTTCATCATTAAAGATAAGTTTATAGAACTCTTTATTGCCCAGTTCCAGCTTAATAGTTTTGTTCTTTGTACAATTAATCATTCGTTGAAAGTAGTCTCCACTCTCAGGAATAGCTCCGATTTGATCTTCACTCTTACATAACAGGTAAACCTGTTTATATCCATGTTTATCAGTTAAGCCTAAACTGGAACGGTTGCCTACATCGTCTATCTTGAATAGCTCACTTTCTACTCCGTCTCCTTTGTCGTCAAATACATGAATATCTCTAATTTGGTTTGAAATATTCATTTGTCCCAGAACAGGTTCAGCTTGCAACAATAAGAGACAGAAAAATAAAATAACGATTTTACCAGACATTAGGAACTCTCCGCTAATAAAAGTGTTTTGAACCAAATTTACCTTAAACACTTTAAGGTTATAAAATGAGGTTTTGAGCTAAACTTTTGCTGCTCGCATGAATGGGATCCAGTACAATCGCTTTCCTATACAGTATCGGATTTTATATGATATTTGACCTATTACAAGTTCATTTTTATACTTATCTCTGCCATTATAAAATCTATTATGTAATGAGATCTTATAGTGAATAAGTATTCCGTACGAAATTTCTGTGCATTTCAATTCTGCTAGAGCAAACTCATTAAAGAGTCGAAGGGCCCTCTAGGCTTCTAACATAACTTGAGTAAAACAAAACACTTGAAACCAGACCGGAAAATTGATAAACTCCTACTCGTTGTATATACGGGTTCTCGGTTGATTTTGAGATTCCTACATATTGAAAAAGTAAAAAAAGTACTTGATCACTCCGCAGATCATTTCGGGGCCCATAGCTCAGTTGGTTAGAGCAACGGACTCATAATCCGTGTGTCCTAGGTTCGAGTCCTAGTGGGCCCATTTTATATAAGTCTTTTTACACGCCAAGCTTATTGATAGTTAATCCCAGCTATGTTATGTCTCTCTACTGCAAAATCGCTTGTCGGTATTCAAAGAGGGATAGTTGAAAACAATACGACTATCGGAAAGTTTAATTACAGGTTTATTTATGGTATTTAAAAATGGAAACCGAAAATAGAGGGGGTAAGTGCATTGGATATATTGAATAATAGAAACAGGTTGTTAATGCTGATGTCTGCTGTTTTGATGGCGCTGGCCTTAACATTGATAATTTTTAATTTTACGGGCACTATGGAGTATTCAAAGCATAATGTAATTACTTTTTCAGTGCTATTTGCCGCAGCTGTATTCTTTTTTGTCAAAAACATGAGACGACAATGAGAAAGATTAAAATAATTGCTGGTGACATTTGTGCTGTGGCTGAACTTTCAAACAGCAAGACGTCTGACGCGATCTGGAACTTCTTACCTATTGAAAATACCGTGAATACATGGGGAGATGAAATTTATTTTACGATTCCCGTTACATCAGCTTTGGATGAAACTGCAAAAGAGGTGGTTGAAAAAGGAGATTTGGGTTACTGGCCGACTGGAAAGGCCTTCTGCATATTCTTTGGTCCTACACCGGCCAGTCAGGGTGATGAGATTCGTCCCGCCAGTGCAGTTAACATAGTTGGTAGGGTAGAGGGAAATACAGATATATTTAAGGGCGTACAGGATGGCGAAAATATTAAGTTGGAAAGAGTGTAGGTAATATAATATGTCAAATCTGTTATTAGAAATAGGAACTGAAGAGATACCGGCAGGTTATATAGCCCCTGCTCTCAAGCAAATGGAAGAGTTGTTTGCAGAACAGGTAAAAAAAGCCCGTCTGGGTATTGACAGTATACATACAACCGGTACACCAAGACGTCTGGTGCTATTTGCCAGTGGATTACCGCAAAATCAGGAAGATATTATACAGGAGATAAAAGGCCCTTCTGCAAAAGTTGCCTTTGATGAGAGTGGTGCACCAACGAAAGCATCTGTTGGCTTTGCGAGTTCACAAGGTGTCAAAGCTGAAGATATGATAGTAAAGGACACGCCTAAAGGAAAATATTGCTTTGCCGTAAAAGAAGTAGAAGGAAAGAAAATATTTGACCTTTTGCCGGAAATGTTAACATCTGTCATAACATCTATCAATTTTCCAAAATCAATGAGATGGAAATCTGACAAATTATATTTTGCGCGCCCGATACGTTCGATAATGGCGATCTTCGATAAGGATATTGTAAATCTGGAACTAAATGGCTTAAAGGCCGGCCGTAGTACAAGCGGTCATCAGTTTCTGTCTGACAATACTATAGACATTATTGATGCTGATTATGAAATTTATAAAGAGAGATTAAAAAGTGAAAATGTAATAGTGGAGATAGACGAAAGACGGAACATTATCAGAAAAGAGATAAACTCCCTCCTTTCCGATTACGGTACTACTCTGGAAGATGAAGAGTTACTTGAAGAGGTGACAAACCTTGTTGAGTTTCCGGGTGCTATAAAGTGTAGCTTTGATAGGGAGTTCTTGGCAATTCCATCTGAAGTTGTCGTAACTTCGATGAAGGACCATCAGCGATATTTTCCTGTTAAGGATAAAGACGGTAAGCTGTTACCTGAATTTATTGTAATTACTGACAGGGATTCGGGTGATGGCGAGATTATCAGGAAGGGGAATGAACGTGTTTTGCGAGCAAGGCTAGCTGATGCAAATTTCTTCTGGGATGAGGATAAAAAGATAACCCTTCATGACAGGCTCAAGGATCTTGAAGGGGTTGTATTCCATGAAGATATGGGAACTTATATGGATAGGGGGAAGAGAATTGGTGATCTGGCATGTTTTATTGCCGAAATGCTGGATTTTTCTCCCGACAGATTGGAACTGGTTAAACGTGCTTCCAGCTTATGTAAAACAGACCTTTTGACAGAGATGGTTGGGGAGTTTCCCAAGTTACAGGGAATTATGGGTCGTGAATATGCCCTCATACAAGGTGAGGATGAGGAGGTGGCAAGATCAATAGCAGAACATTACTTGCCGAGATATGCTGATGATGTACTGCCGGAAACAGAAATAGGCACTGTACTCAGCCTGGCAGATAAGTTTGATATTATCGCAGGTTGTTTCGCAGCAGGTCTGATTCCAACGGGTTCCCAAGACCCTTATGGGCTTAGAAGACAATCGCAGGGGATAATTCGTATTCTGGAAACTAAAAATCTTCGTATACCTTTAAAGGCAGTTTTTGAAAAATCATTGTCTTTCTTAACCAATGTTTGTCCTGATGGTGATAGTCGTAAGGTTTATGGGCAGATAATGGATTTCTTTAAGGACAGAATATATAACATTTATACTGAGAAGGGGTATCGTTACGATATTGTAGAGTCGGTAATGAAATCCGGTTTTGGCAATATATCAGATCTTCTTTGTAGATTAGAGGTAATAACTAAGATATCCAAGACTACAATCTGGCAAAATCTTGTAGCTGTAGTAGAGAGAACGTTCAATATCGGGAAAAATTGTACAATCCATGGTGAAGTAAATGAAGGTTTGTTAGAAGAGGAAGAAGAACGGAAATTATGGGCTGTATATGAGAAAGAAAAAGAAAACCTGCTTAAATATGTGAAGCCAAGAAAATATGAAGAGTTGTCGCTTGCATATAGTGACGTATTTGCAAAACCTGTTCATGATTTCTTTGAAAAGGTCTTTGTAAATGTAGAGGACGAACAGATAAAGAATAACAGGCTTTTGTTAGTCAAAAAGGTGAACGAACTCTATGTCGAAAACATTGCAAACCTCGCATTTATCGTTGAACATGATAGATGAAGCACTCGTTGAATCATTCCTGAATTACCTCATCGTCGAATGCGGTCTTTCTGATAACACCATAAAGGGATATAAGGGAGATCTACGTAATTTCTCAAATTATCTGCATGGTGCAGGCATTAAGCGTTTTCAGGATTTACGTGCGAAGATGATAGTAAATTTTATAGAAAACGAAAAGCAGAGAGAACTTTCTGAGAATTCAATATCCAGATGTCTCGTTACGGTAAAAATGCTCTATAAGTACATGGTCATGGAAGGAATGATTTCTGTGAATCCAATGTCAGCTGTTAGTACACTTAAACTCCAGAAATATTTACCGGAAGTGCTTCATTATAACGCAATAGAGGAGATGCTACAGGCACCGGACGGTAATAATAAGCTCGGGATACGGGATAAGGCCATGTTGGAGCTTATGTATGCGACAGGGGCAAGGGTTTCTGAGGTTGCGTCAATTAAAGTAAGCTGGATAAACTTTGATTATGGTTTTATCAGATGCCAGGGGAAAGGCTCTAAACAGCGTATTGTACCGATGGGCTCAGAAGCAGCTAAAGCGATTAGAAGATACTTACAGGAGGTGCGTCCGCTACTTTTGAAGGTAGAAGAAGATGAGCCTTTGTTGTTTTTGTCCCGGACAGGTAAAAAGTTAAGGCGTGAGAACATTTGGAGCATAGTGAAAAAATATGCTATGAAGGCTGGGATTAGATCTAACATATCTCCCCATACATTGAGACATTCATTTGCAACACATCTGTTGGAAGGTGGGGCGGATTTGCGTTCAGTTCAAGAGATGCTAGGGCACTCCAATATTTCTACAACACAAATTTACACACACATAGACAGAAAATATCTTAAAACTACACATCAGAAGTTTCACCCGAGAGCATGATTACAGTTGTTGATACTTGCGCCTTTATTCTTCCTTAATAATATCTATCACTTGTTTCTTCCTCTGTTTCATTATTTCTTTTGTATTTCCTTCCAGATTCAATCTGAGTAATGGTTCGGTATTGGATTTCCTTACATTAAACCACCAATCTTTATACTCAATAGTTACTCCGTCCAGATAATCAATCTTGCCGTCTTTAAAGTGTTCGGCAATCTGTTCAATCTTTTTATCCTTATCAGTAACCTTAAAATTTATTTCACCCGTTGAACAATATTTACTTAGAGGTGCAACCAGTTTAGACATTGGTACATTTTTACTGCTCAGAATATTCAGAACCTCTATCAGGGCAATCATTGCAGAGTCTGCAAAGTAGTTTTCTCTGAAATAGTAGTGTCCGGATAGTTCACCTCCAAAAATGGCATTCTTTTCTTTCATAGTCGCTTTTATGTGAGAGTGTCCGACTCTTTCCCGGTAAGGACTGCCACCGGCTCTTTTGATCTCTTCAGGCAATATCCGGCTGGATCTCAAATCGTATAAAATTGTAGCTCCTTTTTCCTTCTGTAGGTATTCTCTTGCTATGATAGCCGTAATTATGTCACATCCTATTTCCCGGCCGTTTTCATCAACAAAGACACATCTGTCTGCATCGCCGTCGAACGCTACACCAAAATGGCTTTCGGTTTCGCGTACTTTATCCTGTAGCTGTCGTAAGTTTTTGCTCTCTAAAGGGTTAGGTTCGTGATTTGGGAAGTTTCCGTCAGGTTCGAAGAATAATGGTACGATTTTGCAGGGAAGGTCTTCGAAGATTATAGGTATCATCGTTCCCGCCATCCCGTTTCCCGCATCGATTACTATTTTTAGTGGACTTAGGTTGGCAGCAAAACCAAGAACGTGTTGTTTATAGCCCTGACTTATACTTTTTTTAATAATTCTGCCGCATTGTTCAGATTGAGGTAAGTCGGCCTCTCGTGCTATTTCTAATATTGTAGATAAACCGGTATCAAAGCTGATTGGCGCAGCTTGTTCGTGGCATAACTTGAATCCATTATAATTTGACGGATTATGTGATGCAGTGACCATAATACCCGCATCGTAGCTATAATTACCTACGGCAAAATATACAGCATCTGTAGATACCTCTCCGATATCAATGACATTTGCTCCTGCTTTGGTAATGCCTTTCATTAAGGCATCGGTTAGAGAGTTTGAAGAGGATCTGATGTCTCTTGCGACGACGATGTTTTTAATGTCTTTTATACTCTTTAAAAAAAGAACGGTTGCCATTCCTATTTTTTCGGAAGTGTATTCGTTCAATTGTTCCGGGTATACACCTCGTATGTCATAGCTTTTAAATATTTGCTGATTAATTGCCTCGTCCTGATTTGTAGACAATTGTAAAATCTTCCTTGTGCCGGTTTCCATAGGAGTATATTCTGTTTTCTCTTCTGTTGGTGTATCAGTAGCATCGTCCCTATGGGGACAAACAGGGCATTTTGGATAAAGTACCCTCTGCCTACCTTTACAGACGGATACGCTTATCTCATAACCATCTCCAGGGCATTGACGTTTTCTCTTTACAAGATATTTTGCCATAACTTAGTACAAATTTATGCAGTGGGAAATAATAATTTGATGATAATGGTAAAGAAACTGTTCAAATATGTAAAGTAAAAACGAGTAACAAAATGATTATTTGTGTGCGACAAAGGTTTTCCACAATAGGCAAAATATGGATGTGTCAGTAGGATTATTAATACAAAAAAATACCGTTGTCTTTTAGGTCAATTTATGACTGCTTTTCGCATTAAATCGTTATAGGATTTTTAGTCAGAATTGCAAATATCTTCACTCTAGAGTCGAATTATCAATTTGTATATTATTTTTGAATTAGTCTAATCGTCTAGATGTCGAATCAATGCATTTATTTAAGTACACAAGTTATCCACAAGTTATCCACAAGCTCAAAATAAGAAAATAGTAGTGAGAAATACTGGTAGTCATGGAGAGTGGTTTGTGTAAGCATAATTGCAGTAATATGTTATGGTGTTTTGGCATAGTATACTCAGGATTTGTTAAAAAGAATATTTTTTTCTTATGCATAATATTCTTTCATAGCAAAAAGAAATGAAAAAAAAGAAGAATGTATTTTTTTGTCTTTTAAACTTCAATCTTATTGCTATCAATAGTCTTATGGACTTCAAAATTATATGCCAAAAAAAATAAAAAAAACATTATCTTTTTAAGTTTGACACAAAGCTTCGTTTTGATAATATTCCGTCTCATTAAGACACCAAGAAAATTAGAAAATGGATTTTTTAATTTTAGCTTTTTCATTTGAAATCTGTACCGTTCCACCATTACCCACTTTCTTATGAACCATTCTATAGCAAAAAAGTCTACAGATATTTGGGAAGATGCACTTGGTGCCATCGAGACGAAGATTGGCATACGACAATTTAATTTGTGGTTTAAAAACACCCACCTGATTTCCTTCGATAATGAATCTTTAAGCATAGGAGTACCAAATCAATTTGTCCAGGCAAAGATTCGTGAAAGCTACGAGCCACTGATAAAAGATTTGATAAAGGACTTAACCAAAATTAATCCTTCGATAGACCTTCATGTAGCTAACAATGGACATTCTAAAAATAATAGCAAAGCAGTTACTGGTAATATTAAATTTGAGAAACCATCAAACAATGACAACGGTTTTATAAGTAACAAAAAGTTGTTGTTAGAAAACTATGTTGTTGGTGGTTGTAACAGGTTGGCTTATGCTACTGCACTTGAGATTTCAAAACCCGGGTCTGTCGCATTTAATACACTGTTTATACATGGATCCATTGGAGTCGGCAAGACTCACCTTCTTCAGGGTATTTGGAATCGATTGAAATCCGGATCAAGTTCTGTAAGTGCTGTTTACATGCCTGCTGAAAATTGGACGAATGAATTTGTTTATGCTCTTAAGGGTGGTAGGCTTGAATCATTTAGAAAAAAATACCGGAGTGTAGATATATTTCTTGTAGATGACGTCCATTTTCTTGCCAATAAAAATGGAGTTCAGGAAGAATTTCTTCATACTTTTAATACATTGCATAGTTTGTCCAAGAGAATTGTATTTGCCAGTGACGCGCATCCAAGATTTATGAGTCAGCTTAAAGAGAGCCTTGTCAGCAGGTTTATGTCAGGGATGATCGCAAAAATTGAACCACCTGGCTTCAATACCTCTATGCAGATTTTACGGTCTAAGACTGAGGATTCACGAAAGAAAATCCCTGATAACGTCCTTGAATTTATTTCTGAAAAGTTCAATGATAGCGTCAGATCAATGGAAAGCGCGGTAACTACGGTGATGGCCTATGCGAACATGAGCAAGGTAAAGATCGATTTGAAACTAGCTACTGAAACCCTCAGTGAATTGTACAATAACAAAAAGAGTATTACTTTAAAGGATATAGAGAGAACAGTAATCAGTCATTATAATGTATCCCGCAGCGATATCCAATCCGGTAACAAATCAAAGAATATTGCTCTTACCCGTCAAATATGTATGTATCTTGCAAAAGTACTTACAGAATCCTCGTATCAGGAAATAGGTAAATATTTTGGGAACAAAAGACATACGACAGTTATCTTTGCCATTAAGAAGATAAAGGAAAAAAGTAAGAGCAGCGCGGAGTTTCAATCACACATAGAAAATTTGATTAGAATGGCAAAGAAACAATAATTTTCTGAAACCCTTCGTTTTTCCTCACTTTCAGCCAACATACATTATCTAAGAGCAACCATTGGCCTGTTAAGTCTAAGATGCTTTCCCGTATAAGATTTACTGGTGTACATGTCTCTTCCTCTTTTTGTAGCACTTCAATACTTTCTTTAATTTATAAGTTGACAATAAATATGCATAATTGTACCATCTCTAACTCTTGTTTGTAGAGATGTTTACACGTATAAGTACTGCTGGGGATTTAACATTCCAGGGGAGGTGGAAAAGTGAAGGCGAAAGTAGATCCTGACGAATGTACCGGTTGTGCACTTTGTGTAGATACCAGTCCTGAAGTATTCGAGATGATAGGTGATTTGGCAGTTGCAAAGCAAGGTGAGGTACCATCCGGAGCAGAAGAGACTTGTATTCAAGCGGTTGAGGATTGTCCTGTTGAGGCGATCAGAATAGATAGGTAAATGAGTAGTTAAATGTTTAGATGAAGAGTACCTGTGTATCTCATTTATGATTTTGAGAATGTAATTATCAAAGGGACAAATAATAGCTATGAAGATTAGTTGTGTGGGTTGTGGTTATGTAGGGCTTGTTGCAGGGACTTGTTTAGCTGATATGGGCAATGAGGTGACCTGTTGTGACATAGATAAAGGCAAAATAAATAAGCTTAAAAAGGGTATTATACCTATTTACGAGCCCGGTTTAAATGATATGTTAGAAGGAAATATTAAGGGAAAACGTTTGCGCTTCAGTAGTGACATGAAAACTACTATTAAGAACTCAGACGTAATCTTTATCACCGTTGGTACACCTCCAGGTAAAAATCATGAGGCCGATCTTTGCGCCGTTGAATCGGTTGCAGAACAAATTGGCAAAAACATGAAATCTTATAAATTAATTGTAAATAAAAGTACTGTGCCTGTGGGTACTGCGGAGTTGGTAAAGAAAATTGTAAGAAAAAATCAGAAAGTTAAATGTGAGTTTGATGTAGTATCAAATCCGGAGTTTTTACGTGAGGGTGAGGCTGTAAAGGATTTTACTAATCCTGATAGAATAGTAATTGGTACAGACAGTAAAAAAGCAGAAAAGATAATGATGTCAATATACAGGGGTATTGCAAGAGCAGACAAGCCGGTATTTATTACAGATATAAAGAGTGCTGAGATGATCAAATATGCCAGTAATGCAATGTTGGCCACAAGGATATCATTCATGAATGAAATTGCACAATTATGTGAGAAGGTCGGTGCTGACGTTAAGAGTGTTGCAAAGGGTGTTGGGCTTGATAATAGGATTGGGCCCAGATTTTTGCAGGCAGGTATGGGTTATGGAGGTTCGTGTTTTCCCAAAGATGTTAAGGCACTGTCGGAATTGATGAAACAGAATAACGTTAAAGATAAATTATTGTCTGCCGTAAATACAATAAATGAAGATCAAAGGAAATTTATCTTCCAGAAAATTAAAAAAATGATTTCGCCATTAAAAGGAAAGAGCATTGCTGTTTGGGGGCTGGCTTTTAAACCGAAGACAGATGATATCCGTGAGGCACCTTCTATTGACATAATCAGAGAACTTCAAAAGTCAGGTGCCAAGATACGTGCATTTGACCCTGTGGCAAAGATAAACGCAAAAAAGGTCTTAAAAGGTGTTACTTTCTGTGCTGACCCTTATTCAACTGTTAAGGGTTGTGATGCTTTATTGGTTGCTACTGAATGGAACGAATTCAGGGTTCTGGATTTTGAACATGTAAAAAGGTTGTTGAAACAGCCTAATATAATAGACGGCAGAAATATATATGAACCGGACGAAATGAGAAAAGCTGGTTTCAACTACATGGGCGTTGGAAGATAGAATGTTTGCCTTTCTGGAAAGGGGATATTCTATTAGTCCTCTAATGTAGATAAATCCCCTGTTGGCAGTCCTAATTCCCTTGCCTTTAATAATCTCCTCATTATTTTACCACTTCTTGTTTTAGGCACATCTTTTGTAAATTCGATTTCTCTCGGGTATGCGTGAGCTGCTAACCGTTTCTTTATAAATCCTTGTATCTCCTTCTTAAGTTTTGGTGAAGGTTTGTATCCCTTATTGAGAACAATAAATGCCTTTATTATTTCACTTCTTTCGGTATCAGGTATTCCAATAACACCTGCTTCTGCGATTGCTTTATGTTCAACTAACGCACTTTCTACTTCAAACGGCCCTACGCGATGGCCGGCAGTATTGATGACGTCATCAGCTCTTCCCACAAACCAGAAATAACCATCATCGTCGACATAAGCTGTATCTCCTGTGGTGTACCAGCCGGAGATTTTAAAATATTCATTATATTTTTTTTTGTTGGCCCATACCTTTCTCAGCATTGATGGCCATCCACACTTTAATCCCAAAAGACCCTGTTTCCCCTTAGCTAACTCTTTGCCTTTTGAATTAATAATCTTTGCGCAGATACCAGGGAACGGCTTACCCATTGATCCGGGTTTTATAGGTAAGCTGGGGTAATTAGCTATCATGATTGAACCGGTTTCAGTCTGCCACCAGTTATCGTGAATAGGCAGGTTATAAACCTGCAGACCCCACTTTATAACTTCCGGATTGAGGGGTTCTCCTACACTACATATATATCTCAGACTGCTTAGATCGTACTTTTTAATGATTTCGTTACCCGCCTTCATGAGCATCCTCAATGCAGTAGGTGCTGTGTACCATACGGTCACTTTGTACTTCTCTATAATTGAGTACCATTTTTCCGCATCATACCTTCCGTTGTATACGACTTGTGAAATTTTGTTTAACCATGGCCCCCATATACCGTAGACGGTTCCAGTCACCCATCCTGGATCTGCTGTGCACCAATATACATCATCTTCTCTTAAATCCAGAGCCCACTTGGTGGTAATATAATGCGAAATCATATCGTTGTGAACGTGGGTTACTCCCTTTGGTTTTCCGGTGGTTCCTGATGTATACAGGATAAATAGATCATCTTCAGGGTCGACCCATCTTATGTTAAATGACTCTGATGCTTTATTTGTCTCTGATTCGTAACTGACTTCATCTTCGTTGAGATTTTGTCCGGCATTGACCAGTATGATCTGTTTAAGTGCAGGTAGCTCTTCTTTTATCTCATGTACTCTCTGACTCAATTCAGGGGTGGTTATGAGTACCTTTGCTTCACTATCGTGAAGACGATCCATTACGGCTTCCGGTCCGAACGCTGAGAACATGGGCCCGGCGATTGCTCCAAGCTTTGCTATTGCAATAATGCTAACGTAAAGTTCATGCGTCCTTGGTAAAAACAGGAAAACCCTGTCACCTTTATCTACACCCAGGTTTCTTAATACGTTGGCCAATTTAGAAGATTGTCTTTTTATGTCTGAAAAGGTAAGTTGTTTTTTTGTATTGTCTTCATCTTCCCAGTACAGGGCAACTTTGTTCTTACTGCCGTTATCAGCATGCCTGTCGATTGCCTCGTGAGCAATATTTACTCCATCATCAGAAAAGTGATCAAAGTAGCTGTTGATATCTTCCCAGTTAAAATTTTTATAGGTATTTTCGTAATTTATTAATCCGTGCTTGACGGGAGTTTTATGAATTATCTCTTTATATTCCATCTTGTAATCTCC
>ENA-OREN01002868-OREN01002868.1-marine-metagenome-genome-assembly--contig:-NODE-2868-length-16723-cov-3.223777_pt1 | contig 16723 bp, 14 predicted proteins | sample MGYA00248624_ERZ508555 | MGnify/ENA primary metagenome ERZ508555 (study PRJEB26222, sample SAMN06267773) | marine metagenome | isolation source: Saanich Inlet, British Columbia, Canada | place...
TAATAATCGCAAGCAAAATATTTATAGAATTTTGCTTGCGATTTTTAGAAAAGAGCCTCTAAAGTTATCTTGACCCTATTTTTAAATTGTCGTGCGGTAGCTACGGTATAACTTAGTCTCATTTTTTATATTTCTAAAATAAAGAAATTGTTAAAATTTTAAATATAGGTCTGAATTTGATGGTCAAAATAAAAATTACGGTTGTAGGCTCTGGCTATGTGGGTATGTCGCTCGCAGTTCTCCTTGCCCAGTATAATAACGTGGTTGTGCTTGATGTGGACTCTTCTCGAGTTGAGAGTGTAAATAATAAAAAATCCACTGTAGTCGATGCGAAAATTGACGCGTTTCTAGCAGGGAAGGAACTTAGCTTGACTGCGACGCTGGATAAACAAGCTGCCTATGATGATGCCAGTTTTGTGATCGTTGCAACGCCAACAAATTATGATCCTGATACAAACCGATTCGATACTAGTTCGGTGGATGGAGTGGTTAAAGATGCCCTTGATATGAACTCAAAAGCGATTGTAGTGATTAAATCTACAATCCCAGTAGGCCATACCGTAACTTTACGACAAAAGTTTGATTCAAACCGTATTATCTTCTCTCCGGAGTTTTTACGTGAGGGAAAAGCTCTTTATGACAATTTATATCCATCAAGAGTCGTAGTTGGTAGTCAGAGCGATGCAGGAAGGAGTTTCGGTAGGCTGTTGACGGTTGCTGCAGAAAAGAAAAATATTGAGACATTGTTTGTTCGATCCTCTGAGGCAGAGGCGATCAAACTCTTTTCTAACACCTATCTTGCTATGCGTGTGTCTTTCTTTAATGAGCTAGATTCTTATGCTCTGGTGAATAATCTGGATACAAAGAGCATTATATCTGGTGTAAGCCTTGACGAACGGATAGGGCGTGGCTATAACAATCCGTCCTTCGGATATGGCGGTTATTGCCTGCCGAAAGACACCAAACAACTACTCGCCAGCTATGAGGATGTGCCGCAGACACTTATTCAGGCAATCATAACTTCCAACACCACGCGCAAGGATTTTATTGCTGAAGAAATTTTTAAGGGAAGCCCTAAAGTTGTTGGGTTTTATCGCCTAGTAATGAAGGAGGGGAGTGATAACTTTAGATTCTCTGCAGTCCAGGGGATCATAAAGCGTATAAAGGCTAAGGGTTGTGAGGTTATTGTATTCGAACCTGAACTTCATGCTGAAACATTTTTTGGCTCAGAGGTCATTGCTGATTTCGAGCAGTTTAAAGTACTGAGTGACGTGATTGTTGCTAACAGGAAGGTTGAATGTCTGAGGGATGTTGATGAGAAATGTTTCAGTAGAGATGTTTTTGGAGTTGATGAATGAGTATATTGGCCACTGGAGAAGTTGGTTATATTGACTCTCACACAGTCTGTAATTAGTGGCAGAAGCAAAATTCTAAGGGTTGTGATCTGGAGATTGTTATATGACAAATGAAGAATATAGATCAATTCTTATGGAACTTAGTGGCTCGGTACCCGAGATCCCAGGGGGGAAGTATAAAGGTATATGGCTGTTCGATATAGCCAGTGGTAAAGTAAGTATTCATGATAGCGATTTGACGTCTTCTCGCTCTTCTAAATCTTCTTCTCTAGACTTAAAGATCATTGCATTATTGAAATATATAGTTCGTTTCTTTATTCTGCGTATTATTTTCAAACGACCTGTCAAAGAAAATACTAAAGCTTATATTGGTTACTTAGTTGATGTTGATGATCAAGGTGTTAGCAATCATTTTAGGATGGAGGATGTTAGTGAATATGATGTTTTTTACTGGTATATATCTAGCGCCAATAGCCTGAAGAGTTTAGTTAAAAAAAGGCTTAATAATGGATGGGTAGTCGATGCGAGAATATTAGAATCCTATTGTCCTAATTGGGCATTTTTTAAAAATCTCATTAAAAGTGTTTTTGTTTTTTACTCTATTCCTAAATGTCACCGATTTTATTCCTCTTATCTAACTGTACTGGATGTTTTAAACAAAATAGAAGTAATTGAAATATTGAAGAGTGAAGGTTATGAAAGTGTTAAATATTTAAGCGAACAGTATGTTTGGGAAGATATATTAACTTCTGTAGGCCAGAGTTATTTCTTGACTGAGGCGTATTGCCATAACCTTACCGGACCCGCTGATTTAAAGCTTAATAATTTGTCTTGCTATATGACAAAAGCCGACAAGTATTATATTAAATATGCGGTCCATCAAATTATGTTGGATGGTATAACAAAGCATGTTGAATTGGTTGGCGTCTCTAGAAAATCTTTGATCCCTATTTGTAACTTTGAGTTTAATCGATTTGAGATTAGTGGGTTTGCAGTTTTTGGTCATTTTTCAACTCAGAGCAATTGTTTAAGTATCGACATAGCTAATGAATTGGCCAAGAATTATAAGGTATTTTTTAAACCGCATCCTTCAGGGGTATGCAAAGGGATATCTAAGAATGTTACGATTACATCAAATATTGATGATCTTCATGGCTTAGTTAATATATGTTTTTTCCCAACAAAGATGATGGATTACTGTTTTGAAAACTCTATGCCTGCCCTGATTTTTTATCATAATCGATCTGACGACACGGCTAAATTTTTACAAAAACTTGGTGTTTCTTTTGCAACCTATTCTGACATTCAGGACGAATTTTTTCTTAGTTCTATTGACCCAGATGCAAGTGGCCTAAGGGGTATGTATTCAAAATAGAACGGTTTTTGAAAATCAAATTTTGCAAGCTTTGCAAGCTGTATTTCTTGTATTTTTGGTTGTTTTAATAGTGTATGGGACTCATCGATTTCTTGCTCTAAGGATGTTGGGTTTGGATGTTTTTGGTAAGATTGCGATTTTTTTATTAGCTGGATGTCTTCTTTATACTATTCGGAGTTTCCCTAAAGTCTTCATAAAAGACAATATCTTTCTCCTTCTGTGTTTGTTTGGTTCACTTATTGCAGGGTATATAGGGGGGGTCGTGACATATGGGCTGGTGCTAGTAATTGCATTTCTAATATACTCGACCTCAAGATCAGCGATAGAACTGAGCGTTGTTGTTTTATCATTATTAGGAATACTTTTTAGCTTCTTGTCCTGGATCCTTTTTATTTTGATGATTAATTACAGCGGGGACCTCTCTTTTTGTGACTTTTACTATAATGAAAGACTTGACCAGTCCAATCTTGACCTGAAGAATATTTTTGGGATATGTCATCCTGAGTCTCGTGAGTACTTTGGACTTACTCTATTCAGGCAACGCTCATTTTCATCAGAACCTGCCCGCATGATTGGATACATATTATTTCCAATTGCATTAGGTGCCATTCAATCCAAATATATTTGGCTGAGAAAGTTCTGTGTAAATTATTTCCCGTTTGCTGCTATACCTTCGTTGTCAGTAAACGTATTATTCGTTGTTGTGCCTTATGTAATAATGCGTTTTTTACCATTTCGGCGTTCTATGTATTTTTATGTAATATTCATAGCAATCCCTGTAGCTTCAATTCTATTTTTTACTTTTTTTGATCATGCTTTATCGTCTGAGTTGATTAGGAGCTCAGATATTAATAAGGATTTAAATATTTTTCATGGCTCTACAACGCGGAGATTCGAATATTTTCATGAATCGTTATCATTGATTGCAGAGGCCCTTCCATTTGGTGGGATAATAGATATTGCCGGCAATTTGCCAGTTACTCTCATATTAAATTTAGGTCTATTTGGAGCCGCAGCATATCTTATGCTAGTAGTAAGATTGAAACAGATATTTTTGTCAAATATTGGCCATAGCAATGGTCAGCTCGCCCTTATGGCTTGTTTTTTTCCTATATTAGCTATTAATGCGTCAGGACATTTTTTGGCTCCTGGTACGCTCCTAATGATTATACTTATTGGACGGTTAATTGATTATCAAAAACGTATTTAATATTATTCTTCCAGTTTACAATGCTGAATCATCAATTCGACAATGCATAGAATCGATATTGTCTCAGACTTTTAAGGATTGGCGCTTATTTGTAATGGATGATGGTTCATCAGATCACACCTGGAGGATTATAACTAGCTACAATGACAGTCGAATTAATACTTTTCAGCAATCTAATGCTGGAGCCTATGTTGCACGAAATAATTTGATAGCGCATGCCGACTGCCAATATTTAGCATTTATAGACTCTGATGATACTTGGGTTGCTGATAAACTTGAGAAGCAGCTTGCTACACATAACTTAGGATATGACTTCGTATGTTCTGATGCGAAAATTTACGCTAAGAATTCCGTCTTTCATTCCACTACATTTGGGAAGCTTAACGGTTTGACAGGAGGTACGTTTTCGATTGAAGATCTTTTACGCCATCGTGCAAATTTCATTATTCAGTCATCTGTTTCGGTCAATTTCTCTAAATATAGAAAAATCGGTCCCTTTGTTGAAGAAAAGTTAGCTGCAGATTTTGTTCAATGGCTGCGCTTTCTGGAAAGACTTCCACGAAAAGAGTTTTTCTATGACAGCGCACCTCTCTGTACTTACTGTATCCATGATAAAAATATAAGTTCTGATGTTGTTAAAAAATATGAAAGTTTTGAAAAAAGCATAAGCCAAGTTATTGGTGAGTTCGGCTTGAAAACAAAGAGTCTCGTTGAGAAAAAGTTAAAGAAAAATCAGATAGTAATAGCGCTTAAGTCCAGAAAGCCTTTAAAAGTTTTTAATCTAGCATTACGGCATCCGTTATTATTTTTGAACGTATTGCGAGATAGAGTTAAGTTTTTAGCGAGTCTACACAGATGATGGAATTTGATTTAGCAAGGCCAAAAATTCGGGCGTTTTTATATACTTTGCATAAAGTGCTTTTATTTAAGGTTCATATTTTTAGATATCTCCCTCGTTTACTGAGTAATTGGTCTTCAGTCGTCATTGTTTTTTTTCCATTGCCACCAGTCCAAAGTAAGCTTGTTCTTCCTGGATTTCATTGGTATGACGAGACCGGTGTCGAGGCTGCATCACAAAAGTCAAGAGGGACTCGTCAGTTTATTGCCTCGGTTAATGCAGGCTCATATGAAAATGGTCTATATTCACTACTAAGATTGCCTTTCCCACGTAATAGGTCGACAGCATATGATTTATCTGAGAGGATTAATTACTGTTTTCTTTTATTCATCCATCTAAAAAAATATCCTTCCGAAAAAGAAAGGGTACCGATTCAAGAGATGACAGAATATATCTTGGGGAACTTGGAATATTACGGTAGACGTTGGACGAACAACCATTACCTTAACAATGCCAGAGCGCTTTTGTCAGCTTCAATTTTACTGAGGGATCGTCAGCTGGCTAGCAGAGCCCTAAACATACTTAAACATGCATTAAAAATTAACTTTCCTAACGATACTTTTCAAGAAAGATCTTCTTCTTATCAATGTCTTGTTGGTTGCTGGTTGAAATCTATCTATCTATATCTCTCTATGATAGATGATTCTAAAGCTCTTAGGCAGGAAGTTCTTCATCTTGTGAGTAAAATTGAAATTAAAGACCTGCATCGGTTGAATTTTGGTGATAATACTCCCGATTTTTCCAAAGTTAATATTCAATATTTTAGTAACTTTTATGACCAGTTTTTGCCGACTAAAGTCCTCAGCTCTACAAGCAAATGGTTAAGCTCTCAAAATTCAAGACATTTCGATTTTTCCATTGTTACTGGCGAGCAAGAGCGATTTGGTCCAGAGCATGGATACCGACACTTGGCATGTTTTCAATTAACTTACAAAGGGTATCCTATTTTTCTATCCAGTGCTCGACCCATCTATAACAAAGCGTCTACAGGATTCAATAATGATCCGGGATTTAAAAGTTCTGGATGTGTATTAATAGAAGGTAAGTCGATATATAGCCGAAAATCTGATTTGCTCATATCAAATCACTGTACCGACCCCAAAAGCCTTCCTTTTGCATCAGGAATAAATAATGACAGCAAAGGAAATAAATTCTCTCTTGTAGTCCATTCGGGGCAAGGGATTGTTAAAGAGAATTTTTGTTTTTCTGATGCTGAATTTTTGGTTGAATTATTTCATCATGATGGAAATGCAATTACCCTTTTCTTTCTACTACCAGAGGACTTGAGGTTTATAAACGGACACCTTGATTCTGCTAATTTAAAGTTTTCTGTAACAACTTCCAAAAACCTTGTAAATCTGGTATCTGAAACCTGTTTTTACTCTGATGAGTATTCGGTTTCAAAAAAAGGTTGGCGATTAACTGCCTCATTTGGCTCAACAACCCCTGATATGTTATCATTTATTAAATTTACGGAGAAAAAAAATGACCTTTCCATTTGATAGTAAAAAAGTGCAAGTAATAGCTGAGGCGTGTGATAATCACATGGGTTCTATTGATACAGCTCTAGAAATGTGTAGATTAGCAAAATTAGCGGGAGCCGACTTTATCAAATTTCAGCATCATTTGGCGGATGAGGAAATGCTAGCTGAAACACCGATGTCAGATAACTTTGATGAGCCCTTATATGATTTTTTAAAAAAGAACGCCCTTAGTCTTGATGATCATATCCAGCTAAAAAGTTTTTGCGAAGAAATAGGCATCAAATATCTTTGTACTCCCTTCAGCGCAAAAGCTGCTGAGGAACTCTCAGGCATCGGTGTTACGATGTTTAAGATAGGGTCTGGTGAATTACGAGATTTACCTACTTTAAAAAAGATTGCAAAGCTTGGCCTACCAATGATTTTGTCAACTGGAATGTCGACCTTGGACGAAATTAAAGACACAGCAAAATTCCTAAAAGACCAAGGAGCGGAGTTTTCGTTTCTAAATTGTGTGAGTGAGTACCCCCCCAAATATGAAGAAATGAATATCGGTTTTATTACCTCTCTCATAGAGAGCTTCCCTAATGTAATTATTGGCCATTCTGATCATAGTCCAGATCTTTATACAACATTTGCGGCAGTAGCACTAGGCGCCCGCATCGTTGAAAAGCATGTAATTTTGGATAAAAAAACTCCTGGCCCGGATCAGTCAGTTTCGATTGATTTTAATGAGCTCGCTCAACTTGTAGATGGCGTGAGAAAAATAGAGTTAAGCCTCGGTTCTATCAAAATTATCCAGCCCAAGGAAATGGCTATTCGAGAGTGGGCATATCGTTCTGTGATTGCGGTAAGTGACATGGTGCCGGGGATGGTTCTTCAAGAGGCTGATCTTACCACTAAGCGTCCTGGCACAGGTATTCCAGCGACCAAGCTCTTTCAGTTAATTGGAAAAGAGCTGAAAAGACCCGTCAAAGGAAATACTATGTTAAAGTGGAAGGATTTAATTCTGTGAAGAAAATATTAGTGATAACTGGTTCGCGAGGAGAGTGGGGTTATCTGCGGCCAATTTTGGAAAAGCTTGATGCAGAGCCGTCTCTTGAATTTGCTATTCTAGCGACGAATATGCAGATTTTGACTCGGTTTGGTAATTCCTATCGCGAAATAGAACGCGATGGGTTTCCCGTGAAGTATAAAATACCAATGAGTTATGATGGGGATAATTACTTTTCTCATATAAAATCTCTGGGTTCATTCTTGTCAAGCTTGGCAGATATTTTATCGTCCGAACCCTATGATTTTATACTTCTAGCAGGCGATAGAGGGGAGCAGTTAATAGGCGCGATTGCTGGAGCCTATGCATATATACCAACTTTGCATATTCAAGCTGGTGAGGTGTCGGGCAATATAGATGGCGCTATTAGGCATGCAATCGGTAAGCTGGCACACATACATTCCGCTTCAAACATAGATGCTGAGCAGCGCTTACTTTCCACTGGAGAGCAGCCCTTTCGAGTGCATAGAACGGGTGCTCCACAGATAGATGACATGATTCTGGATATAACACCAATTTCTGATGTTAAGTCCAAACTAAACATAAAAGATGGCGAATACTGTTTGGTTGTGCTCCATCCTATTACGGAAGACCTTGAAAGTCTGGATCTATATGTTGATGAGTTTATATTAGCAATGAAGGAAATTAATTTGATTAAAATCTTTATCCTGCCCAATAATGATGTTGGCTCTGATCTGATAAAAGTAAAGATTAATGGACACAATTTAACTAATGCTTATTTTTACAAAAACTTATCTAGATCTGAGTATCTGAGTATTCTTAACAGCTGTAAATTTATTATAGGCAACTCCAGTAGCGGTATACTTGAGGCGCCCACCTACCAAACCCCTTGTGTGAACATAGGAGGGAGGCAGAATAAAAGGTACCAGGGATCAAACGTAATTAATTGTCAGTTTGAAAAAGATGAGATACTCACTGCTATATCTACTGTGTCAGACGAGGACTTTAAAGAAAAAATGTTGGCCGGCGATCGATTCCCTTACGGCTGTGGAGATTCATCTCAAAAAATTGTAGATATCTTGAAAGCGACGGTAGTAAATAGAGAGCTTCTTGTGAAGGAGTTAACGGTATGAAAAGAGAGCTAGATCTATTTACCATTCATTTTAACAGTAGTGTTTATGACGCAGCCTTGAAAATTAAAAACAATTCGACACGAACATTAATTGTCGTGAATGATAATCTAAAAGTGCTTGGGGTTATTAGTGAAGGTGACTTATTGCAAAGTATATTAAATCATGATGTTCCAGCTATTTCAGTAACTGACATAATGAACTCTGCTTTTCAGAGTAGCTTAAATTCGTCATATCCAGAAAAGATACAGATTTTCAGTTGGTTAAGACAAGGGATTTTGCTTGTGCCCGTGTGTGATGTGTCAGGAGCTATTGTGGACGTGGTTAATGTACTTTCAGAAGTGGACCAATACATAAACGGTTTAAATTTTTAGATAGTTTAAATAAATATTATTTTGGAGATGAAAAAATGCCAGGCTGGGAATTGATTGGAAATGAAGAAAAAGAAGCGTTAAATGAGATTTTTGATGAGTCAAATGGTGTAATGTTCGCCCATGGATTTGGACATCTGCGCAACGGTAGGTATCGTGTGCGGGAGTTCGAACAAAAGCTGGCCAATTATTTTGAAGTGGGCAATGTACTAGCAACCACCTCTGGAACAATGGCCCAATACATAGCTATGAGAGCTATGGGGATTGGACCTGGAGACGAAGTCATTACGCAAGCGTTTACTTTTGTTGCTACTGTTGAAACGATTCTTGAGATTGGTGCAATCCCGGTTGTGGTTGATGTGGACGATAGTTACAACATGGATCCTGTTGCGTTGGAATCAGCTATTACAGAGAATACTAAACTAATTATTCCCGTCCACATGCTCGGTAATCCATGTGATATGGACTCAATATGTTCAATCGCTAAGCGGCACAACATTCCAGTTATGGAAGACGCTTGTGAGGCCTTTGGCGGCAAGTATAATGGCCAGTGGGTAGGCGGTCTAGCTGATGTGTCTATATTTAGTTTTGATTTCGCAAAGACCATTACTACTGGAGAAGGTGGAGCGATTTTTACAGATGATTCAAACTTAGATCAGGCTATGAGAGCGTTTCACGATCATGGGCACGAAAATAATCCTAGCTTACCACGGGGTTTGGACTCGAGAACTCGATACGGCCTTAACCTTCGCATGAATGAAATGCAGGCTGCGGTTGGTATCGCACAGCTAGAAAAATTAGAAAAAATCAGAAAGCTTAACACTTCTAACCGGGATGCATTTATTGATGAGATGGGTGATCTCGTAGATGGATTAGTCATGCGAAGGTTAAATTCTCCAGACGAGTTAGCGGATACAATTATATTTCAAATTACTTGTCATGTGAAACGACAAGAAGTCATCTCTTACCTTGGTGAATGTGGCTTGGGCACAAAGAACTTACCCGATGCAATTGACTGGCATTTTGCTGGTACTTGGCATCATATGTTTGATGGTTCGGCTAATAATTCTGATTATGAAAATAAGTGGAGTAAGACAGAAAATCTGCTTAGGTCATCGGTATCGATCCCTATTCTATGTCTGAATGACCCCAGAAAATACACTGCTGCTGCAAAGAAAATAAAAGAGATTATAGGAAAGTAGTATGGACGAGGACATAGTAATTGTACCTGCTCGAAAAGGCTCCAAGGGGCTGCCTAACAAACATCACAAGTTGGTAGGTTCTAAGAGTCTGATTCAGCATACCTTCGATACTTGTTCTGACTTGGCGCTTGAAACGTGCATACTGACTGATGATGATGAAATTAAAGCATTAGCTGTTAATTATGATAACTTCGACGCTAGTTATAGTCGTCCTCCAAGACTTTCTGATGATGGTAGTAGTGTTGTCGATTTAATTGCTGATTATCTGGCTCTGAAAGGTATAACTCGTCCAGTAAATATAATCCTACTGCAGCCGACTAATCCTTTCCGGGATGCTAATGAGATTCTAAGTGCTCTCAGGTGGTTTAAGAGTAATGAGCTGAAATCGCTGGCGTTTTATGGTGAACCTCTCAGTGAGCCAAATGACTGCTTTGCAATTGACAACGATCGGTTTGTTTTAGATAAATATCAAGAGGGGCGTCAAAAGAAAGTAGTTAAAAAATTCTTATCTGGTGAATGTTATATTTCAAATTCAAAGCATCTTCTGAAAACAGGTTCTTTTGTTGATAGAGACACCTTTGCGTGGCAGAGTAAAAACTGGAAAGGGGGCGTCGATATAGATTACCTATTTCAGCTCGAGTTAGCTAATATGATGACAGTCTAGATGTTGACACCAGTTTTAAATAAGTTGATGGAGCGAGAGTTACCAGAAGTAATATCTGCATATAAGAAGTTAATTGGACAGGATGTCTTTATTACTAGTATCCATACTCCTTTAATACGTTTACTTCTCCCAATTTTAATCTCCGCTTCGCATGATAATAGAGAGGTCCATGATGTTCTGGTGCCGAGTTATAAACCAAGTAGTACCAGCCAAATAAAAGCTGCAGTATTCGATGAAACGTTCTATGAATTTCTTGTATCTATTGTTCGAGGCTTATCTATAAAGGAGTCGCCGGCGGGACGATATAAGTTCAACAAAGTCCGTTGTGAATTACTTAAGCTACCTAAGCAAAAAGTATTAGTTTTTCGAGCTAACTTTACTTTTAGTGAGCTTCTCAGAATAGCGGCCTCAAACTTGTCTCTAATGAGACCTGCAAAAATACCTAATATAATTTTTGAGGCACAGCATAACTTCAAACTTCCTGAAATTTCTATCGATGTAAGTAGGCACTATGCAAATATTATACACAGCCTTACCCCGACAAACCTATGTGAAAATTTAAAAAGGAACCTTGAAATTTTAAGGGAAACTGATGTCTTTTTCTCGCATATATACTCCAATTCAGCGTATATAGACAATGATATCTTTAAGCTTATTTGTCATTTGTGTTCTAACAAAGGTGGCGAGATCATCATAGGTCAACATGGTGGCGGTTGGAACATAGTTAAGATCTTGAATGAAAGGCAAATGATTTCTGATTTCGCGACTTCAGTTAAATACTGGACGTACAATTTTTCTACGAATCAAGATAGGCTTAAAAATAGAGTAAATGTTAGGCTTCCGCGTTTTCGCCCTGCGAAATTAAACCACACGAAGGTTGTCTTTATCGAGTATGCATGGCCTAAACATCGGGTTCAGTTGTTTAGCGGGCCGCAAGAAGAAGAGGTTAGCGCTATGTATATGGAAAATGCAGAATTTTTTCGGACTAGTTCTATCAACGTAGAAGTGGCGTTATATCCTCAATTGAACCCAGTTTTTAGGCAAACATTTTATCGCAATTATACAGGAGATAATATAAGGTTTAAGCCACTGGAAAAACCCCTTGAAACTTTAATATCTCAGTCTAATTTGATGGTCGTTTCTATACTGAATACAGTTTTTTATCAAGCTTTAATTAATAATTATCCAGTTGTTATATGGTTTGCGCCAGGCGTTGAAATTGATAGCAGTTTCAATGAACTGTTCGAAGAGCTTGAGAAATGTAGTATTTTTCATGGGTCTGTGGTATCCTGTTCGAATTTTGTAAATGAAGTCAATGTGACTGAATGGTGGTCTTCAAAAATTGTTCAGGCGAATGTTAGAAGGCTCAGGTATGCATTACTGGGTTGTTGATTGATATTATAAGTATTTTGTTGAAGCTTTATTGGCTTTCTTTTTTGCTAGTTCCATTCAATTTATTGACTGAGAAATTATATGTTTTTTCCGTGCTGACCAAAATTTGATATTAGCCTTAGTCACGTTTCGGTCTCTATCTAATGCGATGCTTATGTTTATGCTCGTGACAGTCTTACCGTCTAGTGAGACTGCCACGATCTTCTTCGTACTAACATTAGCAACTCAGGTAAGAGGAGTTGCTGAACTAAATTTATCGAATTTTTGTGTTTTACGCCTCCAAGATGGGGTAAGAATTCGAGACTTTAGTATATGGTTGTTGGTGTGGCAGCTCCTGGTTGTCTTAATTATCCTTGCTATATGCTCTGTCTTTGATTTATTAGTTTTGGATACTCTGGCATATTCAATAATATTTTTTGTGATTTGTAACCAAGGATTATGGGGATTAGTCTATGCGTATGGTTCCGTTGATGGGAATTTTAATAGACATATTGCATTGCAATTCAGCTTTCTAGTCTCTGTAGTTCTTGGGTTATATGTATACCCTAAGTTCGCAAATTATTTATTTTTGGGTTTCAGCATGCTAAGCAGTGCTTATTTTTTTTTTGTGGTGTTTGAATTTGATAATAAAAAAAATACCACCATATCTGTCTTACAGACTAACCAAGTCATCTCTTATATTAAACCTTTTTTCTTAAATAACTTAGCGGCATTATTCTTTGTTTTATTGACCATGCCTCTTGTGGTTAAGATTTTATCTTCTGATGAGTATGTTATCTATACACTGGCTATTCAAGCATCAGGTGTCTTTCTATTTTTATACCGGGGGCTCAGTAAAAATATCTTAGCGGGTTTGTATGCCAGAAAAGCGAGAAATGTGAAAGAAGAAAAATTCATCATTATATTGTTAGCTATATCGGGGGTTTTGTTCTTGCTGCCCTGGCTCGATATACCGTCTTTTACACTTTTATCATTTGTCCTTGGAGATATAAATTTAAATGCTGAATTTCTATTGCTTGCGAGTGGCCTAGGTCTTATGACGTTAATTAATCTTCACCAGAATAATTGTCTTCAGTCAATCAATAAAAACTGGTCTTTACTTGGTTTTAGAGTTTTCTCGAATAGTGTTTTGCTTGCGAGTTTGTGGTTGCTTTACCTGGAAGTCGATGACTCAGTATTTCGAACTGTTCTAGCCATTGATTATTTAGTGGCTCTTACCATCGTTATAGTAACGCGGATATATTTAAATCGATTTTGGGGGAGGGCTCTTTAATGTGTGGTATTTCTGGATTTTTTAGTCAATCAAACATGTCTAAAGAGAGGGTTGCTAAGCTTCGAGATGGCATTCGAGAGAGGGGAAGTGACAACTTTGGAGAAGTCTTGAATTTTGACCCTCACACTATCCAGTCTGCATTTTACCATGCCAGACTTTCAATTATTGATGTGGGGGCGACATCAAATCAACCCTATGGAAAAGCACAATATAAACAAAAGCTAGTATATAACGGAGAAGTGTATAATTTCAGGGAGCTCCGTGACGTCCTGATATCAAGATTCAATATTAAATTTGAGACTGATGGTGATACCGAGGTAGTTTTTGAGGGTCTAAGATGCATGGGCAAAGACTTTATTCCAATGATTTCAGGTGAATTTGCTTTTTGCTTTTATGATTGCAACTCTTCATCTTTATTGTTAGCTAGAGATGTTTTTGGTAAAAAGCCAGTATCATTTATAAGTAAAGAGGACTCATTTCTATTTTCTTCAAGTGAGAAGTCGCTTGGCGATCTGACATTTGGACTCAGTCAGTTTAATTCGTTTTGTGCCATAGGCTATATCCCAGAGCGCATGCCTTTATTCTCTGATGTGACGGTTCTTGATCCTGGCTGGATTGTCGAAGTTGACTTATGCACATTACGGTCGGAAGTCAGCCAATTTAAAGTTAACACACCTTTACAAAACACTGTGCGCCGATCCGTAACAGAATCAGTTAATAGACAAATGACCGCTGATGTGCCGGTAGGGATTTTTTTGTCGGGCGGCTTTGATTCAACACTAGTCGCCTCAATCGCTGCTCAGACTACTCCAGATTTACATGCATTCTCATTTGTTAGTGATGATTACCACAGTGAGGAGTCACTGATTGATGAGTGGGTCAAGGAGAAGGGGATCGGCTTTAAAGTTAATAAACTCAGCTCGTCAGAGATAAATGTGCCAGATGAGCTGATGTCTATTTTACCAAAACTGTATAGACCAACGGCAGATTCGTCGATCATACCGACAAATGCTTTAAGTAGATTGGCACACGATAATGGGGTAAAAGTAGTTTTAAGCGGTTTGGGTGGCGATGAAATGTTCTGCGGTTACAATCGTTATGCTAAGAGAAAGTTTATATCTAAATTTGATTTTTCAGCTTATCACGCAATAGCGGCCTTCTTTAGGTGTTTTCAACTATATAGATTGTCCAATAGGGGTTTAGATCTCGCGGTGTCTTCTTTTTTACAGACCACGCAGTTCAATAGTTTGTCTGGTGGGGATAAAATTAAAGTCTGTGCAGAGTTAGATGTCTTTTTGAGAAAAGGATCATCAAAGGGGGGGCTTAAAGACCTGATGGATAGTGATTTGAATAACTATACTGTTGATCTGCTTCATAGGCAGTATGATATAATTTCATTGCTGCATGATGTCGAAATCAGATCACCGTTGTTAGCCGCGGGTATACATAGTTCGATGAGTTACATAGCCGATGATCAGCTTCTTGCGGGTGGACGGCTAAAGAATATTCAAAAGGATGTCTTCAAAAATTATTTTACTTCCCAGCAATTAAACGCGAAGAAGCAAGGTTTTTCTGGTCCGATTAATGACTGGGTTGAAAAATACAGAGATTTTTTTGATTTTCATAGTAACCACGGCTATGTAAATGATAACTTTGGAGTTAAACCTCTGACAATTAAGGATAAATGGGTTTATTCATGCATAAATATTTGGTTATCTCAGTTCTAATACTATTTTTAGTGCTCTCTTTTAATTCAAAAGATATTTATCGGTTGGTTATATATAATCTTCTGGTTGAGAACGACGCTGAATGGATCGAATATCCACCTCGTGCACAATATGATTATGACGATCAGTTTATTAAAAGTGAACCTGACTTTAGTTTTTGCATTGATTCCCCGCTGGAATGTCGTAGGTATTTAAAGGCCTTATTATCAGGAGGGGGGGGTAAAGAGACTTTAAGTTGTGACACCCTTTATGTTCCAAAATTTGGGAAATATGATAGTATTTGTGGTCCAAATGGGTCCATATTATTTACCGTATCCACTGAGCTTGATTGCGCTAAACCAGTAGTTATGTTTCTTCACGGAAGAGACTCAGAGCCGAGAGTTCTTCATCGACAGAATGATATGGACTATCACAATGGAATTCTAAATTTGCTGGAGGAGCGTGGAGTCCAATATATAGCGCCCTTGATAAATTCGTACTCATCGTATTTTGAGCGATCCTTGTTTAAAGGCTCTGTACAAATTGACCTGGAAAATAGTCTTTATTTGGCAAATGAGCTTTGCCCCAAGTTCTCCGATCTAACAATAGCAGGTATGAGTTATGGAGCTTATTTATCTGAGCTGATTTATGTTGGTTTTAACTCATATTTAAAGCCAAGTCGCTTGATAAGTATCGGAGGAATGATGAGGCGACGACCTCATGGAAAAGAATTGTTTATGGTAAATGACTCTCCCTCCCCGAGAGAGTTAATATACTCAGGAGTTTTTGATGTTTTTTTTGCATGTGGAAACGTTCTTTTTATTAATGGTGATTATGATAAAACTCCGACTGACGTATTGCAGAATGTTAAAAATTTGCAGTTAACTCAATCAGAAAACTGTCCAAAAAGTGGGCTTGAATTTGCTATTTTTAATGGGTTTCACGAGGTTCCTCGCGAAATCCTCGCATCGTATCTGGAGGTGGAATGAAATTACCATTTTTTATAATTCAATTCTGGAGAGGGTTAAAAGTTATATTTGGCCTGAGCAAGTTTCATCACAAAATACTTATCAATGGTTTTAATAACGAAACGCTTTATCCATTGGACCTGTCTGATAAGTTAAATTTTGTATATTCTGAAACTGACGGTGTGCCGAAAGTAAAGTTAACCGATGGAGTAAAAATCAATTTTCCAATCCATCAAGCACAAATCGCATTGGCACACTGGGATTGTTATATAAAGCATAAAGATGAAGTCGCACTTAAAAAATTCGCAGTAATATCTGAAGCCCTGAAGAGGCAGATAGACGACCAGGGTCGGATTGATACCTGGTCGAAAATCCGGCCAGGTTCTTCTAAATATTCATCCATGACGCAATCTCTAGTGGCAAGTGTAATGCTACGTTATGAACTGTTGGTCCTAAAAGTAAAACCAATTGATACAAAGAGATTACTGGACTCTCTTGTGCTTGATTCATGCTTTAAGAACACCTTATATGGTGGTTTAGAGGAAATCCCTGAGTCACTGAATCCTTGTGTTCTTAATGGTTGGTTGTATTCATTGTTCATTTTTTTTGAATATGAATACTTTCTTTCTGATTTCAAATATAAAGGCTTCTTGTCAGATCAGTTAAGTTTACTAGAGAAGGTA
>ENA-OREN01002873-OREN01002873.1-marine-metagenome-genome-assembly--contig:-NODE-2873-length-16704-cov-7.510134_pt1 | contig 16704 bp, 14 predicted proteins | sample MGYA00248624_ERZ508555 | MGnify/ENA primary metagenome ERZ508555 (study PRJEB26222, sample SAMN06267773) | marine metagenome | isolation source: Saanich Inlet, British Columbia, Canada | place...
ACCATGGAGTGGGACACAAGCGCCGCACATGCCATTATCAGCGAGTCAAGTGGAAAATTAACAGATCAGATTAGCAGTAAATCATTAAAATACAACTCAAAAAAAGAGCTTTTAAATAACAACTTTATTGTAACAAATTAAAAAGGAAAATATGAACTGGGTAATAATAGGTGGCTGTGACTTTATTGGGTTTTTTTGTAAAAATGAAACCATTCAATGGTCATTATCGTTTTTTTTAAAAAACTATTGCCATTGCAATTTGGAAAATTTCCAGAGTAGATTAAAGGGTTAAGTAGTGCCACTATATTATTTATGAACATTACTACTGACGCATCGATTTATGAGATAGAACCTGAAAAGGTTATCTATCCACATAATCGTGACGATTTGATTAAATCTATACGTAATCTATTATTAGATAAACAATCATTTACTATGAGAGCTGGCGGTACTTCTATAGGTGGTCAGGCAATTGGGGAGGGAGTAATAGTCGATATATCAAAATATCTCACTAATATTATTGATTTTCGAGAAGATAAAAAAGAAATTATAGTAGAGCCGGGTGTTATCCAAGATGACTTAAACTCGTACCTTAGGCCGTATAATTTAAAATTTGCTCCAGATACTTCAACATCCAATAGGGCGATGATTGGCGGCATGATTGGTAATAACTCTTGTGGCTCATACTCTATATTTTATGGTACCACAAGGGATCATGTTAAATCGATAGAGGTTATTTTGTCAGATGGGAGTCTGGTTGAGTTTAAAGAGTTGACTGAAAAAGAGTTGAATAATAAGCTGTCCATGCAAAATCTAGAAGGAGATATATATAGATTTTTTGATGACTTGTTAAATGATAATCAACAGGTGATTTTGGATGCGTTTCCAGACGAGAGTTTAATTAGAAGAAATACTGGCTATGCATTTGATGAATTAATTCGCAAATATAAGCCATATAATAAAAAGGGCAAGTGCTTTAACTTGGCGCCGATTATTTGTGGATCCGAGGGAACTTTAGGGGTTATTACAAGTGCCAAGTTAAATTTAGTAGACCTGCCAAAATATAAGGGGTTGATAGTTGCTCATTTTTATTCAGACGAGCAAGCATTGAGTCTAGTTGAAGACTTAGTCGACCTGGGTCCGTCTGCCATTGAATATATTGATAAGGCGACATTAGATGCTAGCAAGGATAATATCGAGCAACAAGGAAATAGAGTGTGGATTGATGGAGATCCTGAGTCAGTTTTAATTATTGATTTTTTCTCAGACACTCCGAAAAGGTTGGGTTTTTTAATAGCTGAATGTCAAGCTATATTACAAGCTAATGGCTCTTATAGCATTAAATTAATTGATAAGAGTGATAGGAACAAGGTGTGGGGAGTGCGCAAAGCTGGTTTAGGCTTACTCATGGGGAAGGTAGGACCTAAAAAGGCAGTCGCGGTGATTGAAGATGCTGCAGTTCCAGTAAGTAGGCTATATTCGTATTATCAAGAAATTAAATCATTAATGAAGTCTTACGGTGTTGATGCTGTGTATTATGGGCACGCTTCAGTGGGTCTGATTCATATAAGACCTATACTTGATCTTTCTAAAAATAAAGATCAAAAAATAATGCATAGCATTGCTAAAAAAGTATCAAAAATTGTAAAAAAGTATCATGGCTCACTGTCAGGCGAACATGGAGATGGTAGAGTTAGAGCTCCATTTTTGGAAGAGCAGTTTGGAAGGGTCGTATATCAATATTTTGTTGACTTAAAGTATACATTTGATCCCGGTAATTTATTTAATCCTGGCGTTATCTTATCTGACAAAAGTATAGTAGAAGATTTACGCCCTGTTGTTAGTCAACAAGAATTAACAACTGCTTTTAATTGGAAAGGGGATTTATCATTTTTTTATGCTGTAGAGAAATGTAACGGGGCGGGAGTATGTAGAAAATCTACTGGTGGTAACATGTGTCCATCATATAGAGCAACTAGAAGTGAAGAGTTTTCTACTAGAGGGCGTGCCAATTTATTAAGAAAAGCATTGTCTGCAGAAAATCCAACTAAGAGTCTCAAGAGCAATGAACTAAAAGAAGCATTAGATTTATGTTTATCTTGTAAGGCGTGCAAGAGAGAGTGTCCGGCAAATGTTGATATGGCAAAATTAAAGTCTGAATATTTATTTCAGACTAGAGGGATGGGTAGTTATGTAAAGTCATGGCATATCAGGAATTTAGGTGATATTCTAAAGCTTGGATCTCAAATGCCGAACGCTTTTAATTTTTTACAGGGTTTATGGCTTTCTAGAAAATTTATTGGACTTGAGAGGGAGTTGCCTTTATTGCAAAAAGAGTTGTTAAGCGATTGGTGGAGTGATAATAAATTAGAACAAAATAATCATGATGTAACTGTTTGGGTTATAGCTGACATTTTTACTCAATATTACGATGTAGATATTGGCCGAGATATGCTTAATTTACTAAAGAAGTGTAAAGTTAATATCCGGGTTATTTTTCCTAAGGTTTCGATTGTAGCTATGATATCTTATGGCTTTCTTGATGAGGCTAAAGATGGACTTAAAGCCTTATATAATCAACTTGATAATATTTCTAAAAATGATATTATTGTGGGCATTGAGCCTAGTGAAGTGTTGGTTTGGCGAGATGAGGCCAAAAGCTTGTTTAATGGCAACCTGCTTAATGTTCTATTATTTGAAGAAATGTTATTAAAGTTGGACTTATTGAGCGCACTACCAAAATTCAATGCAATACAATCTAAGGTTTGGGTGTATGAGCATTGCCATCAAAAGGCGTTAACCACAACGGAAAGCCTTATAAAGTCTATAAAACTTATTCCAGAAATACAATTTGAAATTATCGAAGGTGGCTGTTGTGGTATGGCTGGAGATTTTGGTTACAAGTATTCTAAAATATCGGAAAAAATAGCGCACAATTCTTTAGATGTTTATATGAAAAAAATCAATTCTTGTGATGTATTGATTGCAACCGGGATAAGTTGTAGAAGACAAATTTTAGACATTTTTAAATTTCAATCTAACCACTTAGTGCAGTTATTCAGTCGATCTTTAAGGAATAAATGTTAAAAGATAGCTGGATTTTTTTTAAAGACACTGATACGCTTTCAAAGCAACTAGCTAAAGACACTTTATCCATTGCAGATCATTATATTAAAAAAAATGGACAATTTAAAATTGTTCTATCTGGCGGAAAAAGCTTTATTGATTTGTACAAGGTTTTAAGAAACTCAAAGTCCAATTGGAGTAAATGGAATATTTATATTAGTGATGAGCGCTGTTTACCATTGTATGATAATAATAGAAACGATATAATGATTAATAAAGTATGGCTTAATAATGGGAAAATACCAAAACAAAATATAAATTTTATTTATGCTGAATTAGATGCAAAGGATGCTGTTAAACGTTATGAATCAGCATTAAAGCATGTTGGTGATTTTGATCTAGTTTTACTAGGTATGGGGGAAGATGGACATACTGCATCCTTATTTCCAAAGCATACGTATAATAAAAAAGAAAGTGTTGTGGTTGAGTGTAATTCGCCAAAATACCCAAAGGAAAGAATTAGTTTATCTTATTCAAGGTTAAATAAATCAAAAAATGTCTATAAAGTGATTAGTGGATCTTCAAAACATAAAGCATTAGGCTTATGGAAAAAGGGAAAGGATTTGCCAATTAATAAGGTTTTCGGAAAAATTGAAAAAGTTTATATATGTATTATGTCTGAAAAATGAATTACCTTGTTATTTGGAATTTTTTAAGTATCCACAGGAAGAGGCAATCTTTTATGATTGTTTTATTGATGATAATGTCATCTATATCTGAAGTTATTAGCATGGGATCTATCATTCCATTCTTGGGGGTTATTGCATCTCCTGACTTGGTTTATAATCATGAGTTAATGAAGCCTATTGTTAAAATATTTGACCTTTCCTATTCGCATGAGATTATCCTACCTATAACAATTATTTTTATTACGGCTGTAGTTTTATCAAACTCTTTAAGACTTTTGTTAACTTATTCAGTATTAAGACTGTCATATGCGATTGGAGCTGATATGAGTATTGATATGTATCGTCGAACATTGTATCAAGCCTATTCTGTCCATGTTTCTAGAAATAGTAGTGAAGTTATTAATGGAATAATTAACAAAACTACTTTGGTGACTGGAGGGGTTATAACGCCGATATTGTATCTTGTTAGTTCGACTATAATCCTTATTGGAATATTGACAACCTTATTTTTCATTGATCCAATAATAACATTGATTTCAATGGGTATTTTTGGTATTTTTTACGTTTTAGTTTCTATATATGTAAAAAAAAATCTGGCAAATAATAGTAAAGTGATAGCAGAAAACTCTACTCAAATGGTTAAATCCTTACAGGAGGGTTTGGGTGCTATTCGCGATGTCTTGCTTGATGGTAGTCAAGAATTCTATTGCAAGCTGTACAAAAATGCAGATATTTCTGTACGTCGTGCATCTGTAGATAATAGCTTCATTAGTGTAAGCCCGCGTTACGCAATGGAAGCTATCGGGGTATCGTTAATTGCTGTATTGGCTTATATAATGTCTGGAGACTCTAATGATGATGAAATGATCATTCCAGTGCTCGGGGTATTTGCAATGGGTGCGCAGCGCTTACTACCTTTGCTGCAGCAAATTTATGCATCTGTAAGCACACTAAGAGGGACTCGTTCATCATTTAAAGATGTAATAAAGTTACTGAAACAGCCTTTGCCAGTATATTTTGACAATGCAATAAAAAATAAGTTAGAATTTACCGATAGTATTAAGCTTGAAAATATTTATTTTAGATATGCAAAAGGTACACCGTTTATCATAAGTGGAATTGATTTAACTATATCTAAAGGTGATATAGTTGGTTTTGTAGGTAAAACGGGAAGTGGTAAGAGTACCCTAATTGACATTATTATGGGATTACTTACAGCCACTTCCGGAAAATTTTTGGTAGATGGTTTGGAGCTGACAAAAGAAAATATGCATTATTGGCAGTCTAATATTGCTCACGTCCCACAAAGCATTTATCTTTCTGACTCGAGTATATTGGAAAATATTGCGTTTGGCGTTCTTAAAAAGGATATCGATATTAAAAAAGCAATATCTGTAGCAAAAAAGGCAAATTTATTTAATTTTATTAATAACCTTCCTAATGGTTTTGAGACCATTGTTGGTGAGCAAGGTGTGCAGCTATCTGGAGGGCAAAAGCAAAGGATTGGTATTGCAAGAGCTTTGTATAAAAAATCTAAAATAATTATATTTGATGAGGCTACTAGTGCTTTGGATAGTGACACAGAAGAATCAGTCATGAAAGAAGTCGGCAATCTAGGTAGTGAAATTACAGTTTTAATAATTGCACATAGAATATCAACGCTCAGTACTTGTAATAAGATTATTGAATTAAGTAATGATGGAACTTTAAAGCAAATCAGTTATGAAAATTTACAAAATAAAAGGAATAAATAAATGTTAAAAAATTCTTCAATATTAATTACGGGTGGAACTGGTTCATTTGGTCATACGTTTATACCAATGACGCTAGAAAAATATAACCCCAAAAAAATAGTTATTTTTTCACGAGATGAAATGAAGCAGTGGGAAATGGCAAAACTATTTAAAGATGATTCTAGGGTTCGTTTTTTGATAGGTGATGTGCGCGATAAAGATAGACTATATAGGGCATTAGATGGAATTGATTATGTCGTGCACGCTGCAGCAACTAAAATTGTACCAACCGCTGAATATGATTCATTTGAGTGTGTTAAGACAAATGTAATTGGTGCAATGAATTTAATTGATGCGTGTATTGATAAGGGGGTTAAGCGTATAGTTGCTCTTTCTACAGATAAGGCAAGTGCACCAGCTAATTTGTATGGTGCAACTAAATTAGCTTCAGATAGATTATTTATATCAGGAAATTCTTATACTGGAAGTCATGATACAAAATTTTCAGTAGTCCGTTATGGAAATGTTATGGGATCACGCGGATCAGTTATCCCTTTTTTTTTAACAGTTGCTAAAAAAGGGACTCTTCCAATTACAGATAATCGAATGACCCGTTTTATGATTACCTTAGAAGAGGGGGTTGATCTGGTATGGGAGGCTTTCGATGACATGATTGGTGGTGAAATTTATGTTAGAAAAATTCCTTCAATGAAAGTGACAGATGTCGCTAAATCAGTATCAGATACAGCTAGGCAGGAGGTTGTAGGAATACGCCCTGGTGAAAAACTACACGAACAAATGATAGGTCCTGAGGATGCGATATATACATATGAGTATCCGGAGTATTATAAAATACTACCCTCTATTAATAATTGGAGTAAAGATCCACATAGAATTAAGAACGGAAAGAAGGTGCCTGAAAACTTCTTATATTCTTCTGACAATAATAAAGAATGGATGGAGATTTACGAATTACGAGATTGGATTAAGAATAATAAAAATAAAATTGGAAATATTTAATAGTGCTCCCTTATGGAAAACATGATATTAATCAAGCTGATATCGACTCAGTTGTTAATGTTTTACAGTCAGATTTTTTAACCCAAGGACCGCAAGTACCTTTGTTTGAAGAAGCGGTTTCTAATTATTGTGGCTCTCAACATGGAGTGGCAGTTAATAGTGCAACATCCGCTCTTCATATTGCTTGTTTGGCTCTATCCCTTGGTAAAGGGGATTATTTTTGGACTAGTCCAAATTCGTTTGTCGCCTCTGCTAACTGTGGATTATATTGTGGTGCAAAGGTTGATTTTGTTGATATCGATGAAAAAACATACAACATGTCGGTTGTAGAGTTAGAAAAAAAGCTTATCCAAGCAAAGAAAGACAACAAACTTCCAAAAATTGTGATTCCCGTACATTTTGCAGGGCAGTCATGTGATATGAAAAAAATCTATTCTCTGGGCAAAGAGTATGGATTTAGTATTATTGAGGATGCCTCACATGCTATCGGTGGTAAGTATTTAGATAAACCTGTGGGAGGTTGTCAGTATTCAGATATTACTGTGTTTAGCTTCCATCCAGTGAAAATCATAACAACGGCAGAAGGTGGCCTTGCAACAACAAATTCACGAGAATTATCTGAAAAAATGCAGATGTTGAGAAGTCATGGCATTACTCGAAACCCAAGTTTAATGAATAAAGAGTCGGAGGGAGAATGGTATTATCAGCAAATTGATTTAGGTTTTAATTATCGTATGACAGAACTGCAGGCGGCTCTAGGCATTAGCCAAATACAAAGGCTTGATGATTTTGTTATAAGGCGCAATGCTCTTGGAGAAAGGTATGATAAGTTGTTAGACGGCATGGCATTAGTTAAACCCAGTCAGTTTGAAGATAGCTCATCAGCAATGCACCTATACCCCATTAAAGTTGACAATAGAGGTGAAATTTTTAAAAAACTTAGGGAGGGTGGCGTCGGTGTAAGTGTGCATTATATTCCAATACACATGCAGCCTTATTATAAGTCTTTAGGCTTTAAATCAGCTGACTTTCCTGTTTCAGAGGATTATTACAATAGAGCAGTGAGTATTCCTTTGTTCGCTAAAATGACAGAAAATCAGCAAGATAAGGTAATTAAGTGTTTAAGAGGGAGTTTACAATAGTTTTTTTAGATAAAAAAATTAACATATTGAATGAAACTAAGACAATATAGAATTTAGTATAGGTAGAATATAATTTTTTATACTCTACGACCTTAATTTTATAAATTAAATAAGGATAAAGATGGTTCAAATAAAAAGTGATAAAAGTAAATCAAATCAAGATGAAATAACCCTTCAAAAGGATTTTTATAATCTGTATGCACAATCTCCGATTGCCCAGGAGGAGGCATTGAATAATTTAGGCTTATTTATAAATCGACAAAATTTATCAAGAATTATCTTTATGCATAATATGTATCAAAAGATATTGGATGTTAATGGCATAGTAATGGAGTTTGGAGTAAGGTGGGGGCAAAATTTATCCTTATTTCAAAATTTTAGAGGGATGTATGAGCCATTTAATCACACAAGAAAGGTTGTTGGATTTGATACTTTTAACGGATTTCCTTCGGTCGACAAGAAGGACGGTAACTCCAAAGTGGCAACTGTTGGGTCTTATGCTGTAACCGATAAATATGAAGAATATTTAAGTCAAATTCTAAACTATCATGAAAAAGAATCGCCTATTTCTCATTTAAAAAAATATGAACTTGTAAAAGGCGATGCGTCGAAAACTTTAGAGCAATATTTACAACAACATCCTGAAACAATTGTAGCATTGGCTTATTTTGATTTTGATATTTACGAACCAACAAAAAGGTGTTTGGAGCTTCTCAAAGGTAGATTAGGAAAGGGCAGTATTATTGGTTTTGATGAGCTAAACTTTTCGGAATTTCCTGGGGAGACTATAGCTTTTGACGAAGTATTAGGTATATCAAACTATAAAATTGTTAGGTCTCCTATTACACCATTACCATCTTATATAATTATTGAGTAGCCTTAAACTATATGAATTCTTTTTTTATAACAGGTATGTTTCGATCAGGAACAACGCTTGTATCTAGAATGTTTCAATCACACCCTGAAATTGCTTGTGCATCTGATCCATATGCGCCGTTATTCAAGGAATTTAGAAATCAGTATGCTGCTAGTATTCATAATTTAAAGGATTTTGTACTTGAATCAGAATCTCCACATGATGATTACTATTATTATGATTCTAAAACTTCTTTTTTCCACGACCTGCAAACTGAATCTTTTGAAATGAGTTGTGAAAATGTTGATTGGGTTGCTTTATTGGATAAGATGGCTAATTTTTCGAAACCATACTCCCCTCTTTTGTTCCCATATTTTAATCAGTTGCCTGGGAGTACTTTCAAAGAGACTTTAGTTAATGGTATTGATCTGATTAAACAAGCGTATGGAGATGATAAGACAAAACTTGTTGGCTTTAAGGAAGTATGGACTAACGAATTTGGGACTCATATAGTGCGAGATATTCCTAACTCTAAGGTTGTGCATATAATTAGGGATCCGAGAGCAGTTTGCGCATCTAATCTTGTTACTTCAGCACCATATCCAATGATTTTTCTTTTAAGACAATGGCGAAAGGCTTGTTCTGCAGCACTCTATCAGCAAAAGTTTTCTAAGTATGGGGAAAATGTTTTTATATTACGTTATGAAGATTTAATATCACAGCCGGATGTTTACATTAATAAAGTATGTGACTTTTTAGAAATTGAGCCTCATGAGAATATGTACAACCCTAGTACATATTTAGATGGAAATAATCAACAATGGTTGCAAAATTCTTCACATAAAGATTCTATATTGGGCTTTAATATGGAAAGTATAAACAAATGGAAAGATGTTTTGTCCGATAGACAGATTTCTATGATTGAGTCTATGTGTTGCGGTGAAATGTCATTATTTGGATATCAAACAGAACAAAATCAATTCTTTCTTTCAGATGATATTATCTTTAATCCCCCGGAAGTGAAGCAAGCTGATATTGCAAATTGGCTACGGCCTTTTGTCGATCAAAGTGAACAATCATTAGTTAAAGAACTTTCATTAGAACGAGTTAGGTTAAGTGCACTAACATCTGATAAAGAAATTGATAAAAAGATTGCAATAAAACTTGGCCTTTGGAGCGAAACTTTTCAAATGATGCGAGAAAATTTAAAAAGGAATTATTTATGAGCGCTAGATCGACATTTAAATACCCATATCCAGAAGACCTAGATATCAATATTGATCGAGTGATGACTCTTATTGGTGATTACTATATGTTAAATCGTTCGGCTGTTAATACTGATACGGATAAGTTAGTAAAATGTTTACAGCACGAATTAAATGCTAAAGTCTATGAGGCCACTGCAGGAGCTGAGAGTCTTAGCTGGCTTATCCCTAATAATTGGCATGTTCGTAATGGCAGGCTAAAAACAATGAGTGGTGAGGTAGTGGTAGATTTTGATGACAATCCTCTGCATCTTTGGACTCATTCTGTGTCTTTTTCTGGTGAAATTGATAGAGATACTTTAATTAATAAACATGTTTCGACAGATAAAAATCGCCCATGTGAATTTACATATGAGTATAGAAATGGTTATAGATCGGGCGTAAGAGAGTGGGGGTTTAGTATTCCTTATAATATTGTAAAAGGTATGAAGGATGAAAGGTATATAGTTGAAATAGACACTGATTTAGATACTAACAACACCCTTAAGGTTGTCGATGCCTTTTTACCTGGAAAACATAAAGAAACTATTTTTATTATGGCACATACATGCCATCCGGGCCTCGTAAGTGATGGGCTGGGGTGTATAGCTATTGCTGTTGAAATTTATAACTGGCTCAAAGGTAGAAATGACCTAAAATATTCATATCGTTTTATCTTTGGCCCTGAGTACTTCGGTGCACTTGGTTGGCTTACGTCTGCTCCTCAATTAGATATTGACAACTTAAGCTTTGGTATATATTTAGATATGTTAACAACTGATGAACCTATTGGTTACCAGAATAGTATGCATGGTGATAGCATCATGGATTATAGTGTGAAAAATATTTTTACTAGTCATTTTCCATCCTGTGTTTCCAAGGATTATAGGCAACTATGGGGAAATGATGAAACATTTTATAATGGCCCAGGTTTTGGCATTCCCACTATTGGAGTAGGGAGGGCTATGCATCGTGAATACCATTACAATACTGACAATCTTGAGAATGTAAATAAACATAGTATTAAGGAAAGCTTTTGGGGATTGTCTCGACTTATAGGATCATTTGAGGATGACTATATACCAGTATTAAAATACAAAGGCCCCCTATGTTTGAGTAGATATGGCTTATATATTGATCCTACAAGGGACCCTGAAGGTTACCAAAATATTGAACATATGCAAAATTATGTTAATGGTAGTAGAAGTTGTATGGATATAGCTAACAAGCTTGAAATAGATTTCTACTTTGTAAAAAGTTTCTTTGATAAAGCGCATGAAAAAGGATTAATTGATAAACTAGACAGGGAGCCAATGAAGTCTGATAGAGGTAGTAGTTGATGAATCTTACATGATAGATAAAATAGCTTTAGGCACAGTTCAGTTTGGTGTAGATTACGGAATTAATAATGCAGGTGGGCAGATTCACATAGATGAAGCTAGAAAAATTTTAAATCTTGCAAGGGAAAGTAGTATTGATATGTTGGATACTGCTTATGAATACGGAAATAGCGAACAGGTACTAGGAAAAATTGGCGTTGATAAGTGTCAAATTATCACTAAAACAAGTTCTTTAGAAAATGGTATAGAGCAGGTTATTAATGACTTTTACCAATCATTAGAAAGACTTAAAATAAATAAAGTGGCGGGACTATTAGTTCATGATTTTCATGATATACAGCACCCTCAATTTAACGATTTATTTAAACAGTTGAAGGATTTAAAGCAACAAGGAATAATCCAAAAAATTGGTTTTTCTACCTATGCGCCAAACCAAGTAGATTTTTTACTAGACAATTTTGACTTTGACTTGGTTCAGTTGCCATTTAATGTTTTTGATAATAGACTGGTGCAAGGGGGGCAACTTAAAAATTTAAAAGAAAGTGGGGTTGAAATCCACGCCAGAAGTATTTTTTTACAAGGGGTGTTGTTAAATTTTAACAATCTATCGAATTATTTCATAGCCTGGAAAGGGCAATTTATGGAATATCAAACAATGGCTAAAGAAGATGGCTTGTCATTATTAGAGTATGCACTTAACTTTGCTTTAAACACCACAGAAATAGATAAAGTGTTAGTAGGTGTGGATAATGAAAAGCAATTAAGAGAAATTATTCAATCTGTTAAAAGTTCCAGTGATCTATCGCCTTATCCTATTAATGAAGTAGAGTTGTTAGACCCTAGAGAATGGAAAGTATGATATTGGCAATATTACAAGCAAGATTTTCTTCTTCAAGACTGCCAGGAAAGGTTTTACAGCCAATTTTAGGTAAGCCAATGTTATTACATCAAATTGAGAGGGTGCGACACTCAAAGATGGTTGATAAGTTAGTGGTAGCAACCTCATTGGATCCGTCTGATGATAATATTGAAAAAATGTGCATAAATAACAATATTGAAGTTTTTAGAGGGAGTTTAGACAATGTTTTGGATAGATTTTACCAGTGTTCTAAGCATTATAATCCTAGCCATATTGTACGCTTAACCGGTGATTGTCCCGTTGCTGATTGGCAAGTGATTGATGAGACTATTAGTAGTCATTTGTCTACAAATTCTGACTACACCTCCAACATACTCCCACCAACCTACCCAGACGGATTGGATGTCGAAGTTGCAAAAAAATCAGCTTTGAAAGAAGCATGGGAATGTGCAGTATTGCCATCAGAACTTGAGCATGTCATGCCTTACATTAGAAACAACTCAAGATTTAAAAAATTTAACTTAGAGAATGAAGAAGATTTATCAGAACACCGATGGACGGTTGATAATTCCGAAGACTTTGAGTTTATAGAAAGAATCTATAAAGAGTTATACTTAAAGAACAATAAATTTAATGCACATGATATTCTTAAATTATTAGAAAAAAAACCTCATATTAAAGATAAAAATTATCATATTATGCGTAATGAAGGGGCGCTTAAATCGTATAAAGAAGACAAGGAGTTTTTAAAAAATGTATAAAAAGTCAGATCAATTATTAGAGCGAGCTTTAAAGTCTATTCCTCTGGCTTCTCAAACTTTTAGCAAGAGTTTAACTCAGTATCCTAAAGGCGTATCCCCATTTTTTATTGAAAAAGGAGATGGTAGTAAGGTTTGGGATGTTGATGGGAATGAGTACATAGACTTTGTAAATTCTTTACTTTCTATTACAGTGGGTTATTGTGATAAAGAAATTGATAGTGCCGTACAAGAACAAATGAAGAATGGTGTAACATTTTCGTTGCCACATACTTTGGAAATGAAAGTTGCTGAAAAACTAATTAACATTATCCCTTGTGCTGAAAAAGTAAGATTTGCCAAAAATGGTACGGATGCTACTAGCGCATCTATTCGCATTGCACGAGCATATACAGGTAAAGAGCATATTGCTGTTTGTGGTTATCATGGTTGGCAAGATTGGTATATTGGCTCTACAACTAGAGACTTGGGCGTACCAAAGGCAGTAAAAGAACTCACACATAAATTTGAATATAATAATATCGAATCTTTGGAAAAAATATTTCAAGAGCAAGAGTTGGCTTGTGTAATTATGGAGCCAATGAATGTCGAATATCCGCAAGATGATTTCTTGGAAAAAGTTAAAGAGTTAACCCATAAGTATAAGGCATTATTAATTTTTGATGAAATGATTACAGGCTTTCGTTATGCCGCGGGTGGTGCACAAGAATTATTCAATGTAGTTCCTGATTTGGCAACATTTGGCAAGGGTATGGCGAATGGTTATCCTTTGTCTGCTGTGGTTGGCAGTAATAAAATTATGCAAAAGGTAGAAGATATCTTCTTTTCAGGTACTTTTGGCGGTGAAACTTTGTCATTGGCAGCAGCGAATACTGTACTTGATAAATACAAAACGCAGGGAATCACAAAATATTTCAATGAAATAGGTAGTTATTTATTAGAAAATTTAAATACACTTATTGACAATGAAGAGTTAAATGAGATTTTTTGGACATCGGGGCATCCTTCATGGAGTTTTCTGCACATTAAAGGGCAATTGCAATACTCAGACTTTGAAATCAAGACTTTCTTTCTACAAGAAATGTTTAAACGAGGTATTTTAACATTGGGCTCTCACAATATTAGCTTTTCACACTCTAAAGAAGATATTGATAAATTATTGGATACTTATCAAGTAGTCTTACCAATGGTAAAAAAGCATATTGAGCAACAGGACTTATTAGAAAATATTCATGGTGATATTTTGCAACCGTTATTCAAAGTCAGATGAATAAAATAGTCACAGAACAACCAAAAGAATACGATCAATCTTTAATTATTGCCGAAGTGGGATTAAACCACAATGGTAATTATGAATTAGCTAAAGAATCCATTATCTCTGCTGCCAAAGCGGGCGCTGATGCCGTTAAATTTCAAAATTTTTTAACAGAAGATTTTTTGTCTGATAAAAGTATACTGCATACTTATAAAGACGGCAATAAAGAAATTACAGAGCCATTATTTGATATATGTAAACGATCTGAATTTAAAGTCGAGTGGCTACCTGCCTTAATTAAGCTTTGTGATGAATTAGGTGTTGTATTTTTAAGCACGCCAACTTCAGAAAATGGTGTTGATGATTTAATCTCACATGGAGTGAAGTATATTAAGAATGGTTCAGACTATCTATCTCATATACCACTTCTAAAATACATGGCATCAACTGATGCGACAATTATTATTTCTACTGGTATGGCGTATCAAGAGGAAATAGATGATGCAGTCAATGCGATTTTATCGGTTCAGCCTAACAAATCTAAACTAGTTATATTGCATTGTACTAGTAGTTATCCCACATCTCCAGAAAATGTAAATTTAAAAAAGATACAAACTCTGCAAGATCGTTATCAAGTATCTATTGGCTTCTCAGATCATACTGAGGGTTGGGAGGCCGCCGTTCAGGCAGTCACTTTAGGGGCGACGGTGGTAGAAAAGCATTTTACTTTAGATAAAAATCTACCGGGCCCTGACCACTGGTTTAGCTCAGATTATGAGGAGTTTAAAGAACTGGTTCAACAAATTCGTTTGGCTGAAAGTCGAATGGGGATGTCGGCATTAGAGCCTGCTAATAGCGAGATACAGGTACGCGACCAGTGGCGGCTGGGATTAGTATGGGATAAGAATATAATAGTAGGAAGTAACATTACGACAAAAGATATTGTAATTAGAAAGCCTGCAACTGGATTACGCCCAAAGGAGTTAGATTTTGTAATTGGGTGCAAAGCAGTAAGAAATTGTAAAAAAGGCGAGCCCGTTTTGAAAACAGATTATACAATCCAATGACAAATATAAGAAAAAACACCATACTGGTAACAGGTGGATGTGGATTTATTGGATCACATGTGGTTGATAGGCTGGTAGAAGATGGATATGTAGTGGTTGTCCTAGATGACCTATCTACTGGGTCTATGAATAATCTCAATCCTAATGCTATTTTTTATCAAGGTGATGTATGTGATGAATATTTTATTAGCAAAATTTTTGAACAACATAAATTTGATTATGTTGTTCACGAGGCAACAACAATTAATACAAATGCACTTCATGAGTCACCTCTTCACGATCTTAGAAGTTCAGCTAATTCAACTATTATTCTTGCTGAACATTGCATTAAATACAATGTTAAAAATTTTATTTTTGCCTCGTCAGTAGCAGTTTATGGCCGACCTATATCCTTACCTGCTGACGAAAATACTCCTATAATCCCAATTTATTCCTATGGGATTGCTAAATATACAGCAGAATCTTATTTAAAGTATTTTCATACTTATTATGGTTTAAATTATCAGATCCTAAGATACGCTAATGTTTTCGGACCTAGGCAGCCCATTTATGGAGAGGTTGGTGTTATCGCAATATATACAGATAGACTCATCAAAGGAAAAGAGTTGATTATTTTTGGAGATGGGGAGCATCAGCGTGATTATATTTATGTCTCTGATGTGGTTGAATTTACAGTTAAATCAATACAATTTAACACACCATCTGTTTACAATATTGGTAGAGGCGTTCCTGTGACAGTAAATGAAGTTTTCACTGAATTCCAGGCAAATGATCCACAGCATAAACAAGCTATTCACAAGCCGGAACGATATGGCGAAATTGGTAATTTTTACAGTAATATTGATTGTGCATTAAGTACTGGATGGAGTCCTAAAATTACTTTAATGGCCGGCATTAAAGACACTATAGACTCTTTTAAGAAGCTATGATTATGAATAATATTTTCTTGAGAGATGCAACAATTAATGATGAACTATTGATATTTGAATGGAGAAATATTGATGCCCTAGTTGCGTTATCATCCAAGCAAAAAAAAGTAACTTTACAAGAGCATCAACAATGGTTTAAGAAAAAGATAGTAGACTTAAACTGTAAACTTTTAATAATTCAATTGAAAAATAAAAATATAGGATTAATTAGACTAGAGTTAGAGCAAGGAGAGTGTAATATTACAATTTATCTTATTCCTGGGCATGAAGGTCAAGGTTTTGGATATATAGCGTTATCTCAGATGATTGATAATTGCACACTTGACTGTAAATCTTATTTGGCAGAAGTTCAAATCAAGAATATTCCTAGTCAAAAATTATTCCAAAAATTAGGCTTTTTAAAGGTATCCGAAGATGATAATTTTATTTTATTTAATAAGAAAAATATATTGACATGACAGCAATTTCAGATACCTATAATAAGATGCTTTCAAGTGGTGTCGATGATGCTGAGCGCGTAGGGTGGGGCAGCGTAGATAGTCAAGAGAAGCGTTTTGGTGTATTAACAGAAATTGGTGATTTAGACAATGGCTCTATTTTAGATGTAGGTTGTGGCTTGGGTGCATTTGTAGACTACACCCATAAAGCACATTTAAATCTGTCGTATACAGGTGTAGATATTAATCTTAACATGATAGAAGAAGCTCAGAAAAAACACTCTGACGTAGAGTTTATACATACAGATA
>ENA-OREN01002876-OREN01002876.1-marine-metagenome-genome-assembly--contig:-NODE-2876-length-16693-cov-2.643597_pt1 | contig 16693 bp, 13 predicted proteins | sample MGYA00248624_ERZ508555 | MGnify/ENA primary metagenome ERZ508555 (study PRJEB26222, sample SAMN06267773) | marine metagenome | isolation source: Saanich Inlet, British Columbia, Canada | place...
AAAGCAAAGAAACAATGAAAACGGCCACCGGGAGTTCGATCTTCCGGTGGCTTATTTTTTCGGCGGGGGCGCAGGGTTTAAAATGTATTGGGAACAATCAGAGGTTTATCGGTTAACCTGGAATATCTGGTACGCCACGGCGGTACAACCGGGGTATTCGCGTTGCAATTCGGCGACTTGCGTTCGCCGTGGGTAAATAGTGGTGAGTGATTCCGGCCATACGGTGCCCGTGCGCACCGCGAAGAGCGCTGTCGCCGGATAAGACGGGCCGACCGCCGCGGAAAAGTCCGTCAAATCGCGAAACCGCGGATCGTCTATAGTATAATACGCCCTTGCCGTCAGTTCATAGTACGCCATCGTAAACGGAATGCTGTACTGCGTACTGATTAAAGGTGAGAACGGATAGATGTTCTTCCTGCGCAGCATTTCTTCGAAATCCCAGGTAAACTGCTGCCAACCGCTGTATTCGCAAAGTCGCTCGCTCCACGAATACGACGGCTCGCGTCCTTTATCTTCGTTCGAGACCAATCCGAGATAGGTTTTGTCTAGGCCACTCTGTTCGCTGAGCGCGCTATAGAGCCCGGGGTATTTCAGCCCAACGCCGATGACGGCTGATTGCAGCAGGCCGCAGGCGACCGCGCAGACCAGCAGCCAGCGTTTTGTCGGTCGTGCAAAGGCCAGGGGCCACAGGCTCAAAAAACCCGGCAGGATCCAATTGCCCTTGATTTGGCCGCGGGTGAGGGCAAAAAAAAGAAAAGCGCCGACGGTGCACAGCGCGGGGAGCAGCACTTGCAGGTCGCGCCCTTTTATCGCTTGGGCCAAGCCGCGGTAGAGCAAATACAGCAAGAAGGGCGAGACGAAGAACAGGGGATTGACGATAAAGAAAAACAGGCGCGAAAAAGGATCGCTGAGATCTTCGATGCGCGAGAGGGTGCTCAGCGTTTGCGGCAGGTAAAAGGCGGTGCTAAGCTGGGCGTAGACAAGCGGTGAAGCGACGATAAATGCGGGCAGCAGGAAGGCGGCTAATAGTTGCCAGCGATTTCTCGCCGGTTGTGTTAGCAAGATCCACAGCCCCAGGCCGCCGACCAGGAAAGCGCCCGAATATTTGCAGAGCACGGCGCAGCCGCCCGCGATGCCCATGAGTATATACGGGCGCAGGCCGGGTGTGGTTTCGGTTTGGCGTGCCATATAGAGCGCGGATAACCAGCAGGGGACCAGAAAGCCGTCCGGGTGCAGGTAAGAACTGGTGTGCCAAGTCCAATGGCTTAGGGCAAAGGCGGCGGCGGCCCACAGGGATAGGCGTTCGTCGAGATCTTGTATGCGGCAGAGTCTATAGATGAGCACCGTCGACAAAGTGCCCAAAAGAATCGCCGGTAGGCGCAGGAACCACTCCTGGTGCGGGGCGATCGCGTGCGCCAGTTTGAGGATGGCGAAGGGCAGTAAGGCGTAGGAGGCGTCGAGGTGCTGGCCCCAATACCAGTAGACGGCTTCGTCCTTACCGAGTTCGACATCGGCGACCAGCCAAAGTCTCAGCAGGGTATAGACCGCGAGCAGGATCCACCAGGATGGATTGACGCTGTTGGGGCTACCGTGTATATTGTAAAACCGATGCAAAATAAGATGATCCGACGTTATTAGGAGACGTTTCGATGGCCGAAAAAGACGAAGATCTGCTAAAAAATCTCCAGGAAAAAAACCTCGAGCTGAGTTTGTACAAAGCGCGTAAAATATTTCTTTGGTCCGATGTTAACGACGAATCGGCCAAGGCCGTGGTCACCCGCCTGATCTCGCTGGATATCGAGGACCCGAAAGTCGGCACCTTCGGTTTCGCCCGCACCGCCCCTCACCTTTCCAGCAACCCGGAATTGCCGAAACACCCTGCCCCCGCCCTTGGTGAACATACCCGCGATATTCTGGAAAACCTGCTCGCCGCCGAAAGCGATATTTGCGTTGTCGTCGATGCGCGCTGGCGCGGCGGGGAAAGCCGCGCGGCGGAACGCACCGTCGATCTGGTGCAGTGCAGCCGGCCCTTCACCGGTGATTATCTCGACGAAGAACCGGTGCTGCTCAACGCCATCCTTTCGGGCGGCGATAGCGCCGATAATATCGTCGAGCCCTCCGGAGAATTTATCGGCCTGATAAAACTAAGTGCACGCGGCGCCGAACTCGTGCGGCGTGAATTGGACGGGATGGCAGCGGACGGATCGCTCAACAAGGCCGACCTGCCGGCCCTGCTCAACCGCCTGATCGCGCGCGGCGAACAGATCGAGGCGCTCTATGTAACCGGCCATTGGCTGGATGTGGACGATGCCTTCGACCTGGCCAAGGCGCGCAATCTGGTCTGACCCGGCACAGTGAGTGATTTGGGCGCATGATTTCAGCAGATGATTTTCTGAGGCCCGCGAGAGCGCGCGGATACGATTTCTATTGTGGCGTGCCATGCTCTTTTCTCACGCCGCTCATTAACCGGGTGATTTCGGACCCGAAGCTCAACTATGTCGGCGCCGCGAGCGAAGGCGAGGCGGTGGCGATTGCCGCCGGCGCCTGGCTGGCCGGGCGCAAGAGCGTGGCGATGTGCCAGAATTCCGGCCTCGGCAATATGATCAATCCGCTGACCTCGCTCAATTGGCCGTTCCGAATCCCGGGCCTGATAATCGTCACCTGGCGCGGCCAGGCGGGCCTCAAGGACGAGCCGCAACATGAATTGATGGGCGAGATTACCGCCGAGATGCTGGATGTCATCCGCGTGCCCCACGCGCCCTTCCCCACAGAGGTGAGCCAAATTCAGGCCACGCTGGAGCGCGCCGAAACCAGCATGGCGGAAAACGGCCTGCCCTATGCCCTGATTATGGAGAAGGGTTCGGTGGCGGCGGAAAGCCTCGATCAACCGCCGCCGCCGGCACCGCCTTCAGGGTTCTTCGAGGACCGCACCAATGGCAGCGAACGGCCGGCCCGCGCGGCGGCACTGAAAGCCGTGCTTGGCTGTGCCCCCGATGATGCCGCCATCATCGCCACCACGGGAAAAACCGGGCGTGAATTGTTCACCCTTGAGGATCGCCGCCAGCAACTTTATCAGGTCGGCTCGATGGGCTGCGCCGGCGCCATGGGGTTGGGCGTGGCGCTCAACAGCACGCGCCCGGTGATCGTCATCGACGGCGACGGCGCCGCGCTGATGAAAATGGGCACGCTCGCTACCATCGCTGCCTACGCGCCGCAAAACCTCGTGCATCTCATTCTCGACAATGGCGTGCATGATTCAACCGGCGGTCAGGCCACGGTCTCGCCAGGTGTTTCCTTTGCCGCCGCCGCCCAGGCCTGCGGTTACCGGACGAGCTATCTCTGCGATTCATTGGCCGGGTTTGAAGAGAGCATGCGCGATGCCCTAGCAGCGGCGAAACCGGCTCTCATTCACCTCCGCACGGCGCCCGGCTCGATGAGCCCGCTCGGCCGCCCGACGATCAAGCCCGCCGAGGTGGCGCGTCGGTTTCAGGATTTTTTGAGCTCATGACCGGCTCAGATCGGCTCGACATCGCCGCCTTCGACGGACACACGCACCTCGCGTCCCATCAGCTTCAACAGGATCAACACCCGGTCGGAATCAAGCTCGGCCTGAAACACGCCCTCAAGATCGGCCATCGGCCCGCCCTGAATACGCACCTGATCGCCCGGTTCCATGGCGCTCTGCATAATGTCGAAAACGCCGTCATCTCCGGCCCGGGCGACAAGCCCGGCAACGATATCGTCGCTGATGGCGACGGGACCATCGGCGCCGGAAACGATGGTATGGACGCCGAATGTCGAGAGAATGGGCCGCCACGGTTGGCTGTCGAGATCGACGCGGACGAACAGGTAGCGCGGAAAAAGCGGCCGCAACACGCTCTCGACCCGGCGCGCGTGACGCCGCGTCTTGCGGTACATCGGCAACCAGACCTCATATTCCTGGCGCAACAGATTGGTCTCGGCGCGGCTCTCCGAACCAACCCGGCAATGGACCACGTACCATTGTCTCATCCGCCTTTCCCTCTCCATAGCCGCAGTGATAGCCGCCGTGGCGGCGACATGTTATCTAGCTTGCACGGCCTGATCCGAGTAAACTTCGCTGGGCGCGCAATCAAGTTATATTCATGACCGCAGCACAAATAACCCCAAAATCCAAAAACTCCGTGAAGCGAGTGATTCTGATCGCCGCCAAATTGGCCATTACCGGCGTATTGGCCTGGTATCTGTTTGGCGAGATAGATTTGGCCAAAAGCGGCCAGCATTTGGCAAATTTCGATGTCGCATGGGGTGTGCTCGCGCTAGCTTTGGTCACTTTGCTGTTCCTTATCGCCGCCGGCCGCTGGTTGATATATACCCGTGCGCTGAATATCCCACTCGGCATTGGCACGGCTTTTCGCCTTTACCTCATCGGTCAATTCTTCGGCCAAGTGCTGCCGGCCGGTGTCGGCGGAGACGCGGTGCGCGTGTGGCTGCTGTCGCGCCGTCGCGTTGCTGTCGGGGCGGGTGCCGCGAGTGTCGTGCTGGAACGCATGACCGGCTTGATCGGCCTTCTCATTCTCATGGCCGTACTGCTGCCTCTCACCTTCTCCTATGTCGATGATACCGCGGCGCGTTTGACCATCATCTTCCTGCTCGCCGCCGGCGGCGGCGCAATTTGCGCCATTGTTGTGCTTTCCTTCGTTCCGCGCCTGATAGAAAAGTGGCGCAATGTCGCGCTGGTTTCAAAACTGGCCGACGCGGCGAGCGATGCGCGGCGCGCTGGCTTCATGCTGAAACCGGCGATTAGCGTTCTGATTTTATCCGTATGCATGCATTTATTGGCGGTTCTCGCTGTCTTTGGTTTGGCACGCGGTTTGGGTATGGAGATAACGGCTCTGGAATGTCTTGCCCTGGTGCCTGTCGTCATGCTGATCTCTACATTGCCGATTTCGTTGGCCGGGTGGGGCATTCGCGAGGGAGCGATGGTGGCGGCGTTGAGTTTCGCCGGTATCGACAATAGCGAGGCGCTGGCGCTCTCGATTTTGTTCGGCCTGACTCTGTTGGTGATCAGTTTACTCGGTGCCGTATTTTGGCTTGTCCAGGGACGCCATCCCGCGCCTGGCGCGACGGGCGAGAAAAGCGCCGTCGAGGCTGCTCTGCAATGAACCCGGAACCCCAGGCGCTTCACCTCGTGACAGATTCACCGGCTGAAGACGGGCGCAACCGGCGTAAGAAATCGGTCAGCGATTATTACGACCGCGCCGCGCCGGGGCGCGATAAATGGATCGCGCGCAATGGATATTTCCACGAGGAGGATCGCCGCTTCACGCGCTTTCTCGTGCCGCCGGGGCTCAAGATTTTGGACCTCGGATGCGGCACCGGAAAAATGCTGGCGGAGCTTGAGCCCTCCGAAGGCGTCGGCCTCGATATCAGCGCCAAGATGATTGACGTGGCGCGGCAAAACTATCCAGAAGAGCGCCACCCCAACTTGACCTTCCACACCGCCGACATCGAGGACCTCGAATCACTTGAGGCGCTGGACGGGCCGTTCGACGTAATTCTGCTCTCCGATACGATCGGCCTGTTGGAGGATGTCGAAGCGACCCTGGCCAGCCTGCACCGCTTATCCTCGAACGAAACGCGCATTGTGGTCGCCTATTATTCCTGGCTGTGGACTCCGATCATTGCCATGGCGGAACTGTTCGGCGCCAAAATGCGGCAGATTCCGCTTAACCGGCTCGGGCCTGAGGATATCACCGCCCTGCTCGAACTCGCGGATTTTGATGTCATCAAACGGGATTGGCGCCAGCTCGTGCCCAAGCGCCTGTTCGGGTTGGGCCCGATAATTAATCGCTCGCTCGCGACGCTGCCGTTTGTCCGCAGATTCTGCGTGCGCCACTATGCCGTGGCACGCTCAAAGCGTCATGCCGGGCTCGATAAGCCGTCCACAACGGTGGTCATTCCGTGCCGCAATGAGCGCGGTAATATTGCGCCGGCGGTCGAGCGCATGCCGCCTTTTTGCGACGATATGGAAATTCTTTTTGTCGAGGGCCATAGCAGCGACGGCACGGGCGAGGAAATTGAGCGCGTTATCGCGCACTATCCGGAGCGCGATATTAAGTTTCTCGTCCAGGATGGTGAAGGCAAAGGCAACGCCGTACATATGGCGTTCGAAGCGGCGCGCGGCGATGTCCTGATGATTCTCGATGCCGATCTGACCGTCCCGCCCGAAGCGTTGTCCAAATTTTACAACGCCCTGGTGGCCGGCAAGGGAGAATTCATCAACGGCACGCGGCTGGTCTATCCGATGGAGAAGCGCGCCATGCGGCCGCTCAACCTGATCGCCAATTTTTGTTTCTCCATCGTTTTCTCTTGGCTGCTCAATCAGCGCTTCACCGATACGCTGTGCGGCACCAAGGTGTTGACCAAGGCGCATTACCTCGATATCGCGCGCAACCGTGCCTATTTCGGAGATTTCGACCCGTTCGGAGATTTCGACCTGATCTTCGGCGCCTCCAAGCTCAATCTGAAAGTGATTGAAATCCCGATCCGCTACGCCGAGCGAACCTATGGCAGCACCCAGATATCGCGCTTCCGCCACGGTGTCCTGTTGCTGCGCATGGTAGTCTTCGCGTTCCGCAAACTAAAAGCCTTCTGATGGCCAGCGCCGCACCGGCGACGCAACTCGATTCATATCGCGAAACCTGGCGCAGCAAGCCGGTATTGCGCGCGCTTTACGCCGATTATTACCGGCGCATGGTCAAACTTTTGAAACCCGGCAAGACGCTGGAATTGGGCGCGGGCAGCGGCCACTTACGCGCCCACTCGCCCGCCAACTCGACCGGTGCCGTGCTCACCGATATACAGCCGGCGGCGTGGCTCGATGCCGCCGCCGATGCCCAGGCCCTGCCGTTCCGCGATGGCTGCTTTGACAATATTATCCTCCTTGATGTTCTCCACCATGTCGAGAACCCGGCGCTGTTTTTTGCCGAGGCCGCGCGCGTGCTCAAACCGGGCGGGCGGGTGGTTATGCTCGAGCCCGCGATTACACCGCTGAGCGGTTTGTTTTACCGCCATTTCCACCCCGAACCGGTCAACATGCACCAGGATCCGTTCGCCGATGTGCCAGCCAGTCCGGCGCGCGATCCATACGACGCCAATCAGGCAATCCCGACGCTGTTGTTCCGCCGCCATCGGGCTGCTTTCGGCCATCACTTCCCGAGCTTCCACGTCGCCAGGGTGCGCAATTTGAGCCTTTTCGCTTTTCCGCTCTCCGGCGGATTTCGCCGCTGGAGCCTGATGCCCGCCTTTCTTGTCCGCCCTCTTCTTATGCTTGAAGATGGCCTGCTCATGCTGTTGGGGCCGGCCATGGCTTTTCGCCTTCTTGTCATGCTGGAGCGCCGCTAACTTGTGATTTCAACAAAACAGAAAATATTCATTGCCCGCAGCGCCGCCGGCCTCGTGCGCGTCACGCGGCGTACGCTCGGCGCCGGCAGTGTCGCCGATGTCCGGCGCGACGGCTTGAATTGGCGCCTCGATCTCGGTGAAGGCATCGACTTTGCCATCTATTTGCTTGGCGCCTTTGAACGCGGCACACAAAAACAATATGGCCAAATTCTGAAAGCCGGTGACGTGGCGCTTGATATCGGCGCCAATATCGGCGCCCACACCTTGCCCATCGCGCGCTGCGTCGGCCCTTCGGGACATGTGCACGCATTTGAGCCGACAGTCTTCGCCTTTGCCAAACTCGAAGCCAACATTGCGCGCAATCCGGAACTTGGCGAACGTATCACGGCAGGACAGACTCTGTTGAGCGACAGCAGCGAAGATGTGCCGCCAACGGCAATAGCATCAAGTTGGCCACTTGATGGCGGGCGTGGCGGCCATCCCCTGCATGGCGGGCACGAGAAACCGACCGAAGGCGCCGAGGCAAAAACGCTTGATTCCTACGTGGCGGAGGCGGGGCTGGAACGCATCGATTTCATCAAGCTCGATGTTGACGGCAATGAGTGTCAGGTCCTGCGCGGTGGGCAGGAAACCCTCAGGCGCTTCCGCCCGCCGATCATCCTCGAATTGGCGCCCTATGTGTTTTCAGATGGCGAAAACAGCTTCGACGCTTTCATCGAACTGTTGCGCGGCGCCAACTACAAATTGCAGCGATCTCCCGGCGGCGCGGCGCTCGCCCTCGATGCCCGGGCCCTGGCCGGTGCCATTCCCGAGGGCGCCAGTCTCAACGCCTGGGCCATGCCGGCATGAGCCAATCGCGCGCGCTCTGGCTCATCTTCGCCGCCGCGCTGCTTGTCCGCTTTGCTTATACACTTGGTCTGTATTTCACCACGGTAGCCGAGGCGCTGCAGGCCGAAGACTCCCTGCTCTATTTCCAACTGAGCCAAGTTTTTGTCGCCCAAGGCGATTTCCTACGTGACACCGGAATCGCCGGCAGCTTCGTACCTGAAACCGAACGCATGCCGCTTTACATCATTTGGCTGAGCCTGCACCAAATCTTGAGCGGCCTTTCCGAGCCCTTGTTCCCGGCCCTGACCCAAGGCGCGCTCGATGCCGTCGCCTGCGTTCTGATCGCCCGCACCGCGATGCTGCTGAATCCGCGCCTGCTTGTGCCGGCCGGCCTCTTTGCCGTATGCAACCCGACGCAGATTATTGTCGGCGCGATGATTCTCACCGATTCGCTGTTTTTCTTCTTTGTCTGCCTGATGCTCTATGCCGCCGTGCAATGGTTGCGCCAACCGGCTTGGCGCTGGGCGCTCCTGCTCGGACTGGCCCTCGGCCTCGGTGTATCCACTCGCGTCATGCTGTTGCCGGCGCTGGTGGCGCTGGCCGTTCTGCTGCCACTCGCGGCGATCTGGCTCCGCCGCTTCCGGCTCATCGGGATCGCGCATATGCTCGCCTTCGTCGTCATATGCGCGGCGCTCCAAGCCCCTATTCTGGTGCGCAATATCAACCACTACGACACAGCGCAATTGACCAGTCAGGGTGGCGCGTTTTCCCTGCTCTGGGTGGCGCCGTTGGTCTTGGAAACGCGTGACGGCACGCCGCATGCCGAAGGGGCGCGGCTCATGCAGGATCGATATAAACAGGAAATCGGTGGGGTCGAGCCGGACAATCCGTTCGAACGCTCGAGTTTAATGTCGGCCACGGCAAGGCGTGCCATCTCCGAACTGGGCTTCGGCGCCGCCGCCAAAGCCTGGCTGATCGGCGGCGCGATCAATCTGTTTTCGCCCGCCGCAATTCTCTCGCCGCCGGTCAGCACGCTGCCACGCACCGGGTTTTATGACATGGCGGGCGACAGCAAGGTGGCGAAACTATCGGCTTTCCTGTTCAACAATGACAATCCGACCTATGCCTGGGTATTGCTGCTGAGCTTTCTTGCCCTGTTGGGCGTGCGCGCAGCCCAGCTCTGGGGACTGGGTGCCGGCCTGATAGGACAGACGAGCCGCGAGACACGGCTTATCCTCGCGCTATTGCTGCTTTGGACGCTCTATATATTGCTGGTAAACGGTCCCATCGCCTCAGCCAAATACCGCCTGCCGATCGAGCCGCTAAGCGCCATCTCAGCCGCCTTTGCCTGGCTTACGGTGCAGGGCTGGTTTCAGCGTCGCGCGCTGCGGCGGCAAGCACAATAGCACTGAGGACGAGAAAGACGCCCTGCCACCAGGCGGCCCAAATCGAAAAATTGAGCATCGAGGACGACCAGAAGGCGACAAATACGGCGATGCCGCAGGCCGCCGTCCCGGGTGACGTTTTGCCGACCCGGAGCCACAGCCTGAGCATCAGAACCAAGGTCAACAACAGCATCATCAGGCCGACCGCGCCGGTCTCAAGAAATATCTCCAACAACCAACTATGCGGATGAGACGGAATAAAGCTCTGGTTGAATTTTTCAATCAGCACGGAGGCGCCGGGGAGATAGTTGCTGACATCGATGCCATGGCCGAAAAACGGCGCCTCCAGCGCCTTATCGAAGGCGAAGCCCCAAATATATTGGCGGTGGGCGTCAATCAGGGAAACCGGCAGGTCGGTATCGACCGGACCATGATAAATACCGTCAACAATCTGTCCGGTCTCGGGCGGCGGCGGCAAATGGCTCACAACCCAGGCAAAGGCGACAACCAACAACAGCGCCAGCAGACCGAGAAAAAGCGCCGCGGCATGGCCGCGCAGCAATTGCCAACACTGACATATTCCAACGACAGCACCCACCGCCAGACCGGCGATAAGTCCCAACAGGCCGGCCAGGCTGTCGACGGCAAAGATCAGCACGATTGCGGCGGGCAGATAAACAATTCCAGCGATGCGCCAGCGCCCGCCGAGGCGAAAACCGGCCCAGAGAACCACCGGTGTAAGACAAGCCAGGGCAGAGCCATAATATTTGAGAATTTGCGCCGCGTTGATATCGATCCAGCCCTTGCCGCGAAAAAGGCCGTAGATTGGACTCGCCGCGTAGAGGCCTAAAAGAGCAATCAGTGCACAAATCAGGCTGGCCACGATCAAAGCGCGCAGACAGTTATCGAGAGCGCCGCGTGACAAAAAATGATGAATCAGTGCGGCAACGAAAACGAATCCGGCCATCCGCCCCCAAACACCGATCGAACGGCCGGAATCAAGCGATTCACCCATGCCGGGCAGCCACAGAATAAATGTTAGCAGGATGGCCAGGCCAAGCGGCGAGCGCGCGCCGCGCGCGAAATCCGCCACCAAGTGACGACGTCCCGGCGCCGCCAGAAGGAGAATAAGGGCGAGCGCCAGGGAGACGCCGGATACCGTCGGGCTCGACGCCAGCAACGGAATGCCGATGCCGGCGAATATCGCGGCACCGAGCGCCAACACATGCTGGCGCGGCGCAAGCGGCGCATCCCCTTCTTGGCTCGCAACTGGCAAAGGCTCGGCCTCCCAAAATTCAGCAACCCTTGTCATGTAACATCGCAATCAAGGTGCGGCAAACCACCGTTTTTGCGCCGCTTCAGAGGTAAACGCCGGGCGGGCGATTGACGCGCGGCGGGGGCGGGCGGTAGGTTCGGCTTCGAGCCCTTCAAACCCCTCTGAGCCCGCAACGCGCATGATAATTCTCGGTGTCCACCCCGGATATCACGAGGCCGCAGCTTGCCTGTTCGACGATTATCGAATGGTCGCGGCGGTCTCGCTCGAACGCCTGACCCGGCGCAAGATTGACGGCGGGCGAATACCCGATGAAGCGATCGACGAATGCCTCGCCATCGCCGGCCTCACGCGGCGCGATGTCGAGGCGGTGGTGCTCGGGCGCGGCGCCTATCCGTGGCGCTATTACAAACATTTTCGCGGCTCCCGCCTGATCGAGGGCAAAGTCCGCCAGGCGCTCGGCAAGGAGAAGCACAAGAGCATGGAGCGCGAGCTCGTGCGTGCCGGGCACAGCGATTCGGAAGCCTTGTTCGATGCGGCAAAGTTCCTCGACACCGCCGGCTTTGGCAAAACCACCCAACTAAAATTCTTCAACCATCATCTCGCCCACGCGCTGCCGGCCCTGTTCCACACCGATTGGCCGGACGCGCTGCTCTATACCTCCGATGGCGGCGGCGACAATGTGCAGTACAGCCAGCGCGTCTTCCATGGCGGTGACTTGCGCCATCTTTATGGCGGTGACGAATGTTTCACCGCGCCGGCGCGGGTCGACAGTCTCGGCCTTGCCTATGGCTACGCTACCCAGGCGCTCGGCTGGCGCATCAACCGCCACGAAGGCAAGCTCACAGGCCTCGCTGCGCTCGGCGAACCTTCCGCCTATAAGGCCATCACCGATCATTTCAAGATCGATGAAGACGGTCAGATCCGGAGCGATTTTGCCACCAACCCGGATCTCCGGCGCTTCATGTTCGAGACGGCCGAGAATATCTCACGCGAAGACATGGCGGCCTCGATCCAGCAAGTGCTGGAGCAGGTCACGCTGGCCTCCGTCCGCCGTTTGCTCGAGCGCCACCCGGTGCGCCATCTTGGCCTTTCCGGCGGCGTGTTCGGCAATGTCCGCCTCAACCGCTTGCTGGCGGAAGAAACCGATATCGATGAGGTTTTCGTCTATCCGGCGATGAGCGACCAGGGCCTGCCGGCCGGCGGCGTGCTGCAATATCTCCTGGAGCGCGACGGCATGGATGCCTGGCTGAACGCGCGCTATCCGCTGGAAACGCTTTATCTCGGGCGCGACTGGGGCAACGGCGCGGATAAAGTGCTGGGCCAAACACCCGGCCTGAAAGTGATATCCGGCAAGCCGGTGGAGAAGACGGCAGAGCTGTTACAGGACGGCAAGGCGGTGGCGATTTTTACCCAGGGCATGGAATTCGGCCCGCGTGCGCTGGGGGCACGCAGCATTCTCGCCTCGCCCGCCGATGCTGGCATCAATGATGCCCTGAACGCGCGCCTGTCGCGCTCCGAATTCATGCCCTTCGCGCCGGTTGTCAGCGAGGAGGACGCCGGCGAATTATTCGATATCGGCGCGCCGAGCCAATATGCCGCGCGCTTCATGACCATCACCTGCAACGTCAAGCAATCGTGGCGCGCGCGCATCCCGGCTGTTGTCCATGTCGACGGCACGGCGCGGCCGCAAATCATTCGCCGCGCGCACAATCCGCTCTATTACGATATTCTTGCCGCCTTCAAACAAAAAAGCGGCCTGCCGACGATGATCAACACCAGCTTCAACGTACATGAAGAGCCGATCGTCAACCGCCCCGAGGAATGCGCCCAGGCCTTGTTGGATGACCGAGTGGACTATGTCGTCACAGAGGAAGCCGTGTACGGCCGCGACGGCGCGGCATGAATATTCTCGTCGCGCTTTATAGCGCGCTGGCCGCCGGTGCGGCGAGCTGGCTTGCTACTGGCGCTGTGTTGCGCTTTCTCCGCCGCCGCGGCGTCCTCGATATCCCGAATGAGCGCTCGAGCCATAGCGCACCGACACCGCGCGGCGGCGGCATTGCCGTTATCGGCGTCTTGCTCGCCGCCTGGCTGATTCTGTGGCTGGCCGGCGAAGGCAGCGCCGCGCCGGGCAATTTTTGGCTCGTGCTTGGCGCCGGCGCAGGCTTGGCATTGATCTCCTGGTTCGACGATGTGCTGGGCGGCTTGCCGGCGGCCCTGCGCTTTGCCGCGCAAGCCATAGCGGTCGCCGCCGGCCTGTTTGCCCTGCCCGAAGGCGACGGCGTTTTCCAGGGCGCGCTACCGGCAGAGCTTGACCTCGCCCTTAGTGGCCTGATCTGGCTGTGGTTTCTCAATCTGTTCAATTTCATGGACGGCATTGACGGCATTGCCGGCAGCCAGACGGCAAGCGCCGGGCTCGGCCTGTTTGCTTTGGCGGTTCTATTCCCCGCCGCCGCCGGCCTCGGCCCCTATGGCCTGGTAGTGGCGGCGGTCGCCATTGGCTTCCTGCCGTGGAACTGGCAGCCGGCGCGCATTTTTCTCGGCGATGTCGGCAGCGTGCCGCTCGGCTATGTCATTGGCTGGCTGTTGCTCGCGCTCGCCAGCTACGGCCTGTGGCAGGCCGCGCTCCTGCTGGTGTTCTATTATTTCGCCGATGCCAGCTTCACCCTGTTCAGAAGATTGCTGCGCGGCGAGGCCATCTGGCGCGCCCATCATCAGCATTATTATCAATTCGCCGTCGCTGCCGGGCGCAGCCACGCGCATGTGGTTGTGGTCATTACCGGGGTAAATATTCTGCTCGTCGGACTGGCGCTGGCGACCACGCTGTCTTCGACCTCGGCCTGGAGTGCCTTGGCTGCGGGAATGCTGCTCACCATCTGCCTTTTATGGTATCTTCGAGTCGGCCAAAGCAGAACGACCTATGCAGACTAGATTTCGCATCAACAGAACATACGCGGTCGCCACTTTCGATGTGGCAATGGCGGCAATTTCATTCACGGTGGCGCTGTTGTTGCGCCGTGGCATCGGCAATTTTTGGCACGAATCGAGCGGCTTTTTCGTTGAAGGCATCGCCGCTTTCTGTGTCATTTCGGCGATTGTTTTCTGGCGCATGCGCATCTATCGCGGTTTTTGGCGCTACACCTCGTCGCGCGACGTCGCCAAGATCGGCTGGGCCGCCGGCATTGTCGTTCTGATATTTGTCGCACTGTTGTTTGCCGCGACGCGCCTTGAAGCCTATCCGCGCTCGGCCCTGCCGATAGACTTTCTTGTCCTCGTGGCACTTCTCGCCGGCCCGCGCATCCTCTATCGCAGCTTTATGGAACGCGGCCTGAGAGGCTTCTTCCAACGCGGCAATGACGAGCACCGCATTCCGGTTCTGCTGCTCGGCGCGGGCGACGATGCCGAATTGTTCATGCGCGCCAGTCTGAGCGGCAGTGCGGCGAACTACCGCGTGGTCGGATTGATCGACGATGAGGAAGGCAAGATCGGCAGCCATATTCACGGCGTCAGGGTATATGGCCCGGCGCGCGAATTGACCACCATCGTGCGCGCCCTCAAACAGCGCGGCACCCAGCCGCAACGCCTGATCCTGACCTCCGACAGCTTCGACCCCGACCGCTTGCGCGATGTTCTTGATGCGGCGGAGGGTCTCGCCCTGCCGCTCTCGCGCCTGCCGCGCATGACCGATTTTCATACCGAGGACAGCTCGGCCATTAATATCAAGCCGGTGGCGATTGAAGATTTGCTCGGGCGCCCACAGGCAGCGCTCGACAGCAAGGAAATGGCCGCCCTGATTCGTGGGCGGCGCGTCTGCGTCACCGGCGCCGGCGGCTCGATCGGCTCGGAGCTGTGCCGCCAGATCGCCGGCCATGAGCCGGCCCATATGACGCTGATCGATAGTTCGGAATTCAATCTCTACACCATCGATATGGAGCTTTCCGAGAGCCACACGCATATTTCACGCACCATGGTGCTCGGCGATGTGCGCGATAAGGGGCGCCTGAACTCGACTTTCGAGGCCGCGCGCCCGCAATTGGTGTTTCATGCCGCGGCGCTCAAACATGTGCACATGGTCGAGGCCAACCCCAATGAAGGGGTGCTCACCAATGTCCTTGGCACACGCAATGTCGCCGATTGCTGCGTCGCGCACGGCGTTGCCGTGATGGTGCTGATCTCAAGCGACAAGGCGGTCAACCCGACCAACGTCATGGGCGCGACAAAACGCATCGCCGAGAGCTATTGCCAGGCGCTCGGCCTGTCGCTCGCCGCCAAGGGCGATGCGCACACCCGCCTGGTGACGGTGCGCTTCGGCAATGTCCTGGCTTCGTCCGGCTCGGTGGTGCCACTGTTTCAGCGGCAAATCGCCGCCGGCGGCCCGGTCACCGTGACCGACCCCGAGGTCAGTCGCTATTTCATGACCACACGCGAAGCCGTACAGCTTGTGCTGCAGGCCTCGGCGCTCGGTGCGCGCGGCGCCGGCGGCGAGATATTCGTGCTCGATATGGGCGAGCCGGTGCTGATCAAGGATTTGGCCAGCCAGATGATCCGCCTCGCCGGGTTGAAGCCGGGGAAAAATATCGAGATCGTCTATACCGGTTTGCGGCCGGGCGAAAAAATGGCCGAAGAACTTTTTCATGAGAAAGAGCCGCTGCGCGAAACATCGGTCGCCGGCCTGCAGCGCGCCGCCTCGCGCCCGACCGATCTCAGCCAACTGCAGACGCAAATTGAACGCCTCTGCGCGGCGGCAAATGCGCGCGACAGCGAAGCTACCCGTGCGGAAATCAGTGTTATCGTTCCCGAATTTCACGCCAGCGAAACAAAACCCAACAGCGCCACCGGCCAACGCGCCGCCCAGTGAGCGTCCAGCAGCCAGCATAGAGAAACCAAATGACAAAAAAAGACTCCGGCCCCTGTGATCACTGCCCCATTTCCCGCGCTCTCCTTTCGGTATCCGACAAATCGGGCCTCGCGGAGTTTGGAAAATTTCTGAGCGCGCAGGGCGTTGAAATCCTTTCCACCGGCGGCACCGCGCAGACGCTGCGCGACGCTGGCATCGATGTGAAAGATGTTTCCGAGCATACCCAGTTTCCGGAAATGCTCGACGGCCGGGTAAAAACCCTGCACCCGAAAGTGCATGGCGGCATCCTCGGCATGCGTGACAACCCGGCGCATCAGGAAGCCATGCAGGCACATGACATCCAGCCGATCGATTTGGTGGTGGTCAATCTCTATCCGTTCGAGCAGACGGTGGCCGGCGGCGGCGACTTCGACGACTGTATCGAGAATATCGATATCGGCGGCCCCGCCCTGATCCGCGCCGCGGCCAAAAATCACCGCGACGTGGCGGTGGTGGTCGAGAGCGCCGACTATCAAAAGATCATGGCTGAAATGAGCGAACTTAACGGCGCGACATCGGCTGGTTTGCGCCGCTCGCTCGCGGCCAAGGCCTATGCGCGCACAGGCGCCTATGATTCCGCCATCGCCGCTTGGTTTGCCGGCCAGGAGGGCGAGCGCTTTCCCGAGCGCCTGTCTTTTTCAGCCCGGCGCCGGCAAATGCTGCGCTACGGCGAGAACCCGCATCTCGGCGCCGCCTTCTATAGCGGCGGCGCAGACCGCCCGGGTGTCGCCAGCGCCAAGCAAATTCAGGGCAAGGAGCTGAGCTACAATAATCTCAACGACACCGACGCCGCCTTCGAGCTGGTGGCGGAATTCGATACTCCCGCCATTGCCATCATCAAGCACGCCAATCCGTGCGGCACGGCGCTCGGCGCCGACCTGAAAGAGGCCTATCTGAAAGCGCTGGCCTGTGATCCGGTTAGTG
>ENA-OREN01002880-OREN01002880.1-marine-metagenome-genome-assembly--contig:-NODE-2880-length-16681-cov-19.021621_pt1 | contig 16681 bp, 16 predicted proteins | sample MGYA00248624_ERZ508555 | MGnify/ENA primary metagenome ERZ508555 (study PRJEB26222, sample SAMN06267773) | marine metagenome | isolation source: Saanich Inlet, British Columbia, Canada | place...
GGGAAGAATGCTATGGATTGGTTCTCACGCACATAAAAATTAGAGTCTTAATTTTAACAACAGTTCATTTGTCTGATGGTTGAAAACCGGAATCAAAACCTGAGATTTTCCTCTCTAAGGGGTGTTTTTTATGGGTGAAATTGATTTTCAGTGTTTTGAGGGAATACTGTGTAGGTTGTAGAAAAGTCCATCACTGCTTTAGATCAGCTAAAGAATCCTGGCTAACGATTATTAATTTTACCGTGCTTGAATAGCCTCGCTTTGATGGCAGCGACTTTTTTACGATGCACTTCTTGGCTGAAGTACTGGATTGTGCTGATTCCTGTTACGGTTACCGTCCTGTGGATGTATTTAGTTATAACGCAAAAAACATATCACAAAAGATTGCTAAGAAGTGTTGATTTTTTAGTAAAAAAGGCATTGACAGAGGCATGTGGATATGGATATTGAGTGTTTTTACGAGAACCCCTCTGCCAGCCTTTTTATTCAGTGCCCTCGGTTGGTATTGTTAATAGCTAAACGTTTCGTAAAACGTCTCTGAGTAGGTTTTGTTTAATCTATTCCGGTGTTTTGGGCAACATAGAAAATGTAGATTGTAAAAGGAGTGTTTTTTCTTATCCACAAAAAATGTGGATAAGTCTGTGGGAAAGTGCGTCGATGTTATGGCGTCTTTGAAGGCAGTAAAGCTGTACAATTTTTGGTCAATGCTTAGGGTCGTATTTTTGATAATAAAGTTGACTATTTTGGTATAGAAAATGCGTTGCTAAATGATTGCTGTATTTTAAAGTACCGGTGATCATTCTAGGGGAGGCAATGGTTGTTTAACTGTCAATTTGTCGTAGGATTGACCACAACAAGAGTATTTAAGGTAAGTGCTCTAGAAACCGTCAAATAGAGCGGTATTAAATGAAATAACCTTGAGTTTGATCGATCCCATAATTCTCAGGCCTGAGAGGCTTTCTGTTGACTAATTTTTAATCTCAGTACTGCAAAGGGTTAAATAGTGCTCAAAATGATCTTTTTCTAGGTGGATATTAATTCTCATCTGATCTGATTAAATACTTCGATGTTTTGATTCTGCATACTCATATTTGGCACCAAATATGCTCTATTTAAGTTAAGTAATAGTTGTACAGGGATAGTGCGCTAACACCTCCGATTAGTCTTCACTGTACCACTACAGATATCTGGAGATTGTGGTGGGTGAAACCATCCTTGGTGCTATTAGAGATTTTGTAGGTGGCCGGTCTGTTGCTTATGAACAAGAAAGGACAAAAGCTCGGAAAATTGCCTTTAGCGAAATGGAAAACAAAGCTAAGTTATATTGAAAAACCCTGTTTGTTAAAAGCCATAAAAGAACTTCAGTCAGGTATTTTTTTTGTTTCAGGACTATGGGCTACGACTTGAAATTAACATGCTTTTGAGTTTTTATTTAAAACCAAGGTTCATTTGGATTGTTTTATTTCATCTTCTACCTGCTGATTAATTGATTTAATCTGTTCTTCAGAAAGATTGAAATCAGTCCTTAACTTTAAGAGCATTTTTTTCTCCTCATCACTTAATACTCCGTCTTTGTACGCTTCTCGTAATTGACTTTCATAGACTACCCTACGACGAGCCATTTGAGTCGCAAAAGAGGATGCGACAATTCCTGTTAACATGGCAACAGTACAAACGCCAATAAAAGCGGTTATTGTGGCGAGAACTTGACCGATCCAAGTCACCGGTGAGATGTCTCCAAATCCAACAGTCGTTAAGGTAATAATGGCCCAATACATAGAGGCCGGTATGGAGGAAAAATGTTCAGGTTGCGTATCGCCTTCTGCGTAATACATTAGTGAAGACGTAAGAATAATTGCGATAGTAAGAAGATAAAGTGCCGCTATGAAAGAGCGGGCTTCATTTTTTACCGCATTAAATAAATCTTCAAGGGCACTGTTGTAGTGAGATAATTTTAAAACACGCACTAATCTTAGAATCCGAAGAGCTCTCATATCCGCTCCAGGGAATAGCATTTGCAGATAAAAAGGTAGAATTGCCAGTAAGTCAATTACTCCGTAGAAACCGAACATGTATTCACGTCGCCCCTGCCATTTTTGACCGTGGTCAGCATACTTTGCACCCGTTGCCCAAAAGCGTAAGACATATTCAAGAGTAAAAAACATGACACTCCAGAATTCAAAAAGGTCAAAATATTGTCCATACACTGCTTGTAAAGATGATACTGACTCCAGTATGACGGATAGGATATTACACAAAACCAAGGTTGTGATGAAGACGTCACATATTTTACTGGCTCTGTCCTTGTCAGTTGCTTGTTCTAATATTTCCATTAGTCGCCGCTGAAATTGTATTATCTTCATATGGGTTTCTCCCGATGTTATAGACTTAATAATAGATATTATTAGTTAATGACATTAATTAAGTCCCTTAATTTAAGAGATTTAAAAGGTCTCATTTTTGTTTCGAGCTACAATAACAATCATTTATTACTGTGCCTGCATTGCCACAACTATGTAATAGTTATCACCGATGTAAACAGACACTCCTTGAATGATTGTGACGGTTTTAGCTATTAGAGGGTTTCATTAGTGAACATTAATTGAATGCCATTTCGCTTACGACAGCGGTCCATGTTTTAGCAATATTGTCATGGTTATAACCTCCGCCTCCCATCGCTAACAATCTACCCTCACAGATTTCATCAGCTAATTTACAGAGCCTTTGGGTTGCATAAGCATGCGCTTGTTCACTGTATGCTAGGGTTGTAATCGGGTCTCCCTGTATACTGTCAGCACCACATTGTAAGAGAATAAAATCAGCGCCCTGTGCTATCAAGAATTGTTCTGCTTGTTCAAAGGCGTGTGAAAAATCATCATCATTGGAGTAAGGTGCCATGGGTATATTGAGTTTGGTGCCTTTTGCCGCTCTTTGTCCTGTTTCTGATTCTGAACCGGTGCCAGGGTATAGAAATCGGCCATCCTCATGTAAGTCAACAAAAATCAATTCAGGGTCGTCTTCGAAGCTATAAAACACACCATCGCCATGGTGTGCATCAATATCAACATAAGCAATACGGTGGATATTATGTTGCGCACGTAAATATTCAATAGCGACACCGCAATCGTTAAATACGCAAAAACCTGCAGCAATGTGGCGGCGCGCATGATGCAAACCGGCTATAGGAATAAAAGCACGTTTATATTCCTTTTTAACAATGCGATCTATTGCATCACAGACCGAACCTGCAACCGTAGAGGCTGCTTCATACATCCCTATAAATGCAGGGGTATCACCCTGATCTAAGTAACCTAGACCGAACTTAGATTGTTGTTTAACCTGTTCAACATAGTCGTGTGTGTGAAACAATTCCAGTATGCTCTGATCAACGGATTGAGGTTGTCGTACAGCGACTTTTTCTTGCAGGGATTGTTGATAAAACGCCTGTTTAAAAACATGATGGCGTAGAGGGCTAAAAGGGTGGTCGTTACCAAACCCATAAGCAGCTAATTCATCGCCCAAATAAACACAACAATCGTATTGTTGACTCATAGAGCCATATTTACAGTTTTTTCATTAAGAAAACAAGTAGCGATTATGTTACGTAATTTCTTTTTTGTTAAATATTGCCGATATTCTTGACCTTGAAAAGGTCTGGACTTTAAAACAGTAAATCAGGTATTTTTTAGAACTTAACCCAAATGTAGTACTAACTCGTTGAATCCGCGTTTTTTTGAAATAAGCTACAATTAAAATAACTGATTAGCTATATGACTATGATTAAACTTTTTTACTTTAAACGCATCTGGGGCATTCCAGATTTAAGTCCATTTACAGTTAAGGTGGAAACCTATCTTAGAATGGTCAATCTACCCTACGAACTGATTGAAGGCCATGTCTTAAAAGGCCCAAAAGGGAAACTACCCTATATCGAAGACCAAGGTCTAAAAATATCTGATTCCAGTTTCATCATCGACTATCTCAAACAAACTTACCACGACCCTTTAGATCAAAATTTAACGCTCCAACAAAAAACTTCCCTAATAGCCATGCAACGTCTATTGGAAGACCATTTTTATTGGATTGGCGCTTACTACCGTTGGTTCTCTTCGGATAAAAACTGGCAAATATACAAAGAAGCATTGTTTGGGCACTTGCCCGTGATTATTCGAGATACTGTTGCTATAACCTGTAAAAAAAAGATCATTGGTCGACAACTTTATGCCCAAGGCATTAGCCGTCACCTACCCAATGAAATACTCCAATTAGGACAATTGGATTTAGATTGCATTTCTAATTTTCTAAGTGACAAAACGTACATGCTGGGCAAACACCCTACATCATTAGATGCATGCGCTTTTGGTATGTTAATTAATCTCATCCAATGTCCAATTGACACACCTCTAAAACAATATGCCTTAAGTAAACCCAACTTGGTTAACTATTGCCATCATATGATGAATTATTTTTTTCCAGATCTCATCGAAAAATAAAAAAATTCTTGTATGTCTTTTGAACTTCAACATTGTAATTAATGATATTCAAAATCAATACATTTTATTTTTGTTGTCAGCGTGCGAACTTTAATCCACCTGAATATAGGTTATTAGGCGATTATTAATTTGTCCGGTTGGCGATAATTATGTCGGGCAGTTGATCTGGTACAGTCATAGACTGACTCGATGAGGAGATATCAGTATCTGGTGAACATTATGTGCTAATACAGAAAACGTTGCGTGGTTATTGGACTGTGTTGACGTAGCGCTTAGTCAATTGCGTCGGCCACTACATCGATGGCATCATGCACGGGGTCGCCAACGACAGGGATGACAGAGACAACAGCACCGGTTACCCTCATAGGGACGGCAACTACTTTGGTTAACATACAGCTCTGGGTCGAGGTTATGGCGATAATGATTAGAGGTAGTTTGAATATATTTTTCATTAAGTGAAAAATTTTTATTAATTTAAGTGTTGTTTTAATTTAATATTATATTTATAAATTTGAGCAAATTGATACTATTTGTTTCTCTCTATAAGTTCCGTTGCCGCTATATTTTTTTAGAATTTCACGATCTCTTAATAAAAACCCATATCTTGTTTCCTCCGTATAATGACCTGATTCATTCATAAAATCGACATCAATACAAACTAAAAACCCAACTAAAAGCGGGTGTGATTCTTCATTATCATAAACTTTCACCGGTAAACTTAAAGTATCGTAATGAGCAGAATAAGGGGGTTTTAAGACTAAATTAAAATAATCTTTAATCATCGATTGATACAATCCTTTTGTTGGCTTCATCCCAAAACCTATTTGTTCAAGTTCGGCTTTCGTTGGCTGGGGTCGGGGTGCAATAATAGAACAACTACTGATAACAGTGATGCTTATAAAAATGATTAATATTCGTTTAGTATCGAAGAGAGAAAAATCAGCCATATCAATCTCTATCGTTTTTTAATGTGAAGATCATACCGTATCATGAAATGGTGAAAATTGTTATGTAACGGTCGGTAGGGTTAGCCGCCTAGATGTTATAATTGCCTTTGAATTAAACGTTATCATTTATATGAAAATCAAAATAATTCAAGATGAAAAATAGCAACTAGGGCGTTTCTCGTCCAAATTAAGGTAGACCGAAAGGCTCTAGAGCTATGCTCACCTAGAGGTGTGAACAGGTCGCCATAGATCATCCTAAATTCAATCCAATTAGGTGGTTACTTTTTGTTGTTCAAGACGCATTTGTACCGATTAATATCAGGCTTTAGGCTTGTAATAATGTCTGTAAATATCTTTATCTTTATCTTTATCTTTATCTTTATCTGCCAGAAGCTGAATCTGAAGAGGAGTTGACTGAGTTACCGTAGATTTATATTAACTTTGTGTTGCCCAAGAATGAAGTTAAACGAGTGTAGTGAGCCCATCTAGGATCACTGTTTTTTTGATGGTTGCTCTCATTATTTTCTAAATAAATCTCTAGTTATAATTTACACTGGTCAGTTTGATTCTGGTCAATGCTCCCGTGGAAAGCTAATTATTTATAAGCCATGATAGACAATATGAATGAATGCGAGATATTTGGGCTGAATATCAGTTGGTTTGTATTGACTAAGTCAATATAGAGGTGGATATTTAAAGAGGGTAGTTGCTAATGGTGATGTGATCTTGCTTGGGGGATGCGGCTTTTTCAAATAATGGGACTGGGTTGGTGTAAAAAGAGAGTCACTGTTTTTCGGCGTGTGTTATGTGAGTTTTAGTTCAAGTAAAAATTAAAATGCTAATGAAATGCAAAGCCCACAAGGAAGGTTACGTTTAGATTTTATTTATGGCTAAAATTAAACTTTACGATAATGCGGGTATTTCCGAGTCACTTAATTTAATTGGTGACAGTGGCTATGTGTCGTTATTGGGAATGTTTCACCATTTCAGTTTGAAAAAAAGACTTCATAATCCTTATCCGTTCTACGGAGCCCAGATCAGAAGTATATAAAGTAGAGGAGACAAGTAAATGTATAAAATAATATTGTTATTGCATACTCTATTCATGTTATCTGGCTGCTCTTCTTCGGAGGAGAAGGCAAAAGAAGCTGTTTTAAATAGTCTTAAAGACCCAAGTAGTGTTGTATTCGGAGAAATATGGGATAAAACAACTAAAGGAAGCAGGTGTGTAATAGGAGAGATTAATGGGAAGAACTCTCATGATGGATTTACAGAAACTAAATTATTCTTCTACAACACCATTTCAGAATTAGTAGTATTTCCAGAAGATGATAGCGAATTTATGGACAGCATGACCAGCGAGGAAATATATAAGAACTGTGAAGAATATGGCATCGAATTAGAAACATGTATATGCCAATATATGACTGCGCAAAGATGGTGTAGTCAATGTACAGAGCAAAGCAGAACTGAGTTAAGAAGCTTACAGAACAAAAGAAGGACAATATCGCAGTCCGACCTTGGTGCACATGTTAATGATCGTGATAAATAGCACGATGCAGATAGGTGAGGGAGTGCAAATATTAGACAAGACCGAATTGCTCTTAGTTCACTAGTCACTCTTTATGTGAATCCATATGAATTTCAATTAATTTTTGTGAGATATTTACAGTCGATTAGTATGGTAAGGTTTATAGTAGACCCCGATGAAAAAATTACTTTTAATGGAGTAGGTTATGGATATAGCAAATGATTCCTTATTGTTTAGCCCGTTGCTATGGATTGCTATTGTTATTCTTTATAGTCTCAAAAAGGGTATTTATTTTGTTCCCCAAAATAGAGGCTATGTCATTTATACATTCGGTAAATACGACAAAACATTATCGTCGGGATTAAATTTTATTATTCCCTTCATACAAACTGTTGCTGCGGATCGTAATTTAAAAGAGCAGTCACTTGATATTGCTTCACAGTCGGCCATTACTAAAGACAATATCTCACTTGATATTGATGGCATTTTATTTATGAAAGTCACTGATGCTGGAGCTGCTACTAATAATGTGACTGACTATAAAATGGCGGTTACCCAATTGGCAATGACTACGATGCGTAATGCAATCGGTTCTATGGAACTAGATGAATGTTTTCAGAGTCGTGATGCCATTAATGGCGTTATCTTAAATGCTATGACTGAGGCAACCCAGCCTTGGGGCGTGATGGTCACGCGTTATGAAATAAAAGATATCACACCACCCCAGTCAATTCGAGAAGATATGGAAAAGCAAATGACTGCTGAGCGTGAAAAGCGTTCAGTTATTTTAACTGCGGAGGGTGTTAAGACAGCCGCTATTACGGAGGCTGAAGGTTTAAAAAGAGCTCGAGTTCTTGATGCGGAGGCTGCCAAAGCGGAACAGGTTTTAGCTGCAGAAGCCTTTAAAGAATCACAAATTCTTGATGCTATTGGTAAAGCTGAGGCAATACGTTTAGTTGCTGAAGCAGATGCTAATGCGCTTATTACTGTTGGCGATTCTGCTAAAACTGTATCAGGGCAATCTGCAGTTATGTTGAGATTGGCACAAGATGCGATTACGGCACATAAAACTATTGCGGATGAGAGTACAGTCGTACTTACTGATGGTAAAACCAGTGAAAATATTGCAAATACAGTCGCGCAGGCAATTGCAGTTTCAAGTAGTCTAAATTTATCGAACCACAGTAATGAGGGGTGAGTGTTAGCCATGCTTCAATATATTTCCACACACCATGATCAGGTTTTTTATGTTATCGCCGGACTTAGTTTTGTTTTAGAACTTACAGTTATTGGGTTAGGCGGTCCGCTGTTGTTTTTTGCAATAGCCAGTTTTATTACTGGGATATTGATTTCCGGTAACCTTATTTCTGGGTGGGAGATTGAGGTGTTTGTTTTAGGTGTTTTAACGGCTATTACAGCGGTGTTGCTTTGGAAACCGCTGAAGAAGTTACAGGACTCAGGCGGCGGATTTGATACTAGCAGTGATATGATTGGTCGGCAGGTACCAACCAGTAGTGATATCACCCGCTATGGTGGAACTATTCGCTATTCAGGAATTAATTGGAATAGCCGATTAGCAGAGGATTGTGAGTCTGATTGTATACCAGAGGGTGAGTCATGCATTATCACTTCAGTTGATGGCAATGTAATGTTGGTTAAGCCTTTTAAAAAGACTTAATTGCACACTCTACAGTCGAAGTTTTCTTTTTTGGGACCGTTGTGGTAAAAGTTTTTACGTTGCGATCAGGAAAAACTTAATAAAACACCTTGCTTGTCAAAGGCTAAATACTTTGAAAAAGCACTGCCATCATGAACAGCTTGAACCATCATTTTGAGAGACTGTTCTACCTCCTCAGTTGTCGTAGGAAGACCATTTTTTTCTGAAAGGCATGCAATTAAAATAATACTCCAATCTTGATTCATCTGTTTTGACTCAGCGACTAAATCAGGGAAATCTGTTAATTCTTCTAAACTTTTATCGACGCACATAACAGGTGTTAGTTCACCGCCATGACCGGATTCAAAACGCTGTTTATCTTCATCATTATGATTATCAGGTAATGTTGCCTCTAAAAAAACAAATAAAAAGCGCTGTGCTTCAAACTGTTTTCTTCCAATTATTAATAATGTTTTATAGTCAATTATCTCAGTCATGCCTTTAACGCTTCATCTGCTTTAAAATTATTTAGACCTCAAGGCGTAGCATTAAATACTTTTACGCATAAAAAAACAACTCAAACATTAGATGCTTTGGTTAGTTTTATCTCTGTATCATGAGCAACGATCAAGCCACCGACCGTAGTGTTTATCATTAAAAGCAAGATGGTGGTGATACTTAGGGTGTTTCGGAATTCTAGCACAAGTATAGCTCTTGTTCTTACTGGGTATGAGTGAGGCGGCTTGGTGTAATCCCTCAGAACAACACATATAAGCTAAAAAATGATTAAAATATAGATTAGCCCCCCACGATAGCTTAATTAATTTCAGGAGGGTTTATGTTGGGAGCAGCGGTGGAAAAATATATGCCTGTTCAGAGGTCAGTTTTTACTAAGCATACGGATGTATCAGCAATTCAATTCAGTTGTTCTGATATTTGCGTTAACAAGGTCACTCATGCCGCGTATTAATATTCGTTAATTAATACGGTTTATGAGAACACGATCAAAGAAAAGGTAAGGCCTTTCGTTAAAGATAAAATGTTGGCCAGATAACGTCCTTACTCAATAGTTGGTTGTGTAAAAAATGGTCAGATCTGCAAAGACTTTAAGTCGAGCAATAACTTAGCTTTAGTTTAACCAAGTTGTCCTCAAGGTTATCCACACAAATTGTGGAAAAGGAATGTTGGTTAAGCATTTTTTAGAAATTCAATGGCCAGTGATTTTTCATTGAGTCGAAAGCACCTTATTTCAATATTTCTAAAAATTTTAGCTTCCAGACGGGTGACTTTCATTATCCATTTTTTGTCTGTTACAACGGCAACCTTTGAGATATTTGACATGCCGGTATTAAACAAATATTTAAATTCTTCAATAATAGCGGAAAGCTCAATTCCTTGGAAACTCTGGATTTCTTCATAAATGATAATGTTCTCATAACGTTCAGTCTTTTCTTTCGCATTTGAAAGTACAATAGACATATCAGCTTTTGTTATCTGTCCTAAAATACAAAAGGCAGTGGCATTTTCAATCCCTATATCAATTATTCTTAGCATCGTTTGCCTCTGGTCGCCATTAAAAATAATTAGACAACTGCTAACTGGAAATTATTTCTTATTGTTTTGAAATAGTTTATCTGGGGGGCAATAGACACTATTAATTACTGGCGTTAATTGAAGGTGAGTTTTTTGATGCAAAATAGTACAAGTCCCATAAACACATTCTCAACCGTTTGATGTTGAAAGTGGTTGCTCATCGCGATGTATGACTTATATCAATACAGATAACAGTCAGCAAAAGAAGCTTAGTTTATACTAAGGGAGGCTAGTCAATCGGTATCGTCTACTTTTTGCGTTAGCGATTTACTCGAATCTATAGAAATGAGATGTTGAGTGAAATCTGTTTCATTCATTGACACTCGTGAGAAATAACGGTTAGTTAGATGATTGGGTATAATTACCGGCGACCGCTTTGTTGTAATAATTAATATTGCAACTTCTTATGGTAATTTTATTTATAGTAAGTGAGTCTCAATGATACCGAGTGTTAGGGAATGATATAAAGCAAGCCCATGATTTTGGAATGGTAAAGAGAATAATTACAGTGAAAATGTTATTCGGTCTTAATGTTTATCAATTCGTGAAGTAAATAAAAGGTGTAGAGGGCGACAACGTGAAAAATGAGAAAAATGGACTGGTTACTGAATACTATGAGAATGGTGAAAAGAAAGAAGAAGGTTTCTATAGGGATGGTCAGTTAGAAGGTCTTTTAACGGTATGGGGTGAAGATGGTCAAATGCAGTATGCAGAGAACTACAAAGAGGGAATGTTGCATGGATTGCTTACTATGTATTCTGTTAATGGCGGTTGGGTACATAGAACAGAAAATTATAAGGAAGGCAAGTTAGACGGACTTGTTCAAACCTTCTATGAGGGGGGGGAAGTGAAAATGAAATCAGAATACAAAGCGGGGCAAAAGATTAGAGCAACCACATGGTATATAGAGAATGGTGAAGTTGAAGAATACACAAAGTGATAGGGCGTGATGTGAGTCAAGAAAAGCAGTTGAGTGATGGGGTCAAAAAGTTATTAGAGGGGATGACGTGGTGGTTTGTGGGGTTTCCATTATTTATTGGATGGGTCTTTTTCTTTTTGGGTTCAATAGGGATATTGGTTTATCAAACTTCTCGGTGGTTAAAAAATGGTTTTTGGACAGAAATACCCATCAGTTCATTTTTACCCGTTAATGAAAATGTTTTTACCTCGCTTGAGGGTGGGTATGGAATAGAACTGATACATTCAGAGGCATGGATTATTTTATCGGTGACAAGTTTTATTGCTTATTACAGTATTCATTTTTTATATAGATTGCTATCAGATTGGTGGAGTAAGTACTAAATAACGTTATATAGGTTAACTGTGTTGATTCGAACATGGTTATAAGGTATTTATGGTTTAGTTAAGTGAAATTGAATAAAAGGTTAAGTAATGAGAAACACTCTTTTAATGCTGACATCACTACTACTTCTAACAGGGTGCTTATCAGTAAAAAAGGTTTACTCATTACAAGATAGGGGGGGTGTTAAGTATGAGGTTGATTCTGAAAGATCATTTACAGGTAATCTGGTTGAGTATTATGAAAATGGACAAAAGCAGTCAGAAGGGCACTATAAGAATGGACAACTGAATGGACTTTATACGGATTGGTATCAGAATGGACAGAAGGCGTTGAGATCTAACTGGAAGGGTGGAATGGAAGCAGGTCTTTGGACTGAGTGGTACAAAAATGGTCAGAAGAGGAAAGAAGGATATCTTAGGAAGGGAAATGAAGTAGGACTTTGGATTACCTGGGATAAGAACGGGCAGAAGGCGTTTGAAATAAACTATCATGATGATAAGCAGGATGAACTTCGGGTGGAGTGGTATGAGAACGGTCAGAGGGCGAGAGAGGAAAATTATCAGTAAGGCGGGTTTGTCGAATGAAAAAGAGGCTTGGCTGTAAAGTTTAATATAGTCGTTTAAGTGAAATTGATTTAAGGGTTGAGGAATGAAGAAGATAATTTTAATACTGATATCACTACTGTTTCTAGCAGGGTGTATGGAAAAGGAAGTTTCAGAATTACAAGCTAGAGCGGGTGTTAAGTATGAAATTAAATCTGAAATACCGTTTACCGGTAAGTTGATTAAGCGCTATGAAAATGGATTGAAGAAGTTAGAGGAACACTATGATAATGGCAAGTTAAGTGGACTTTCTACGGAATGGTATTTGAATAAACGAAAGAAAACAGTTCGACATTATAAAGATGGAGTTCAAGAAGGACTTTTGACCAGTTGGTATGAGCGTGGGCAAAAGGGCTGGGAAGTAAACTATAAGAATGGAAAAGAAGATGGGCTTTGGACGGGTTGGTATCAGAATGGTCAGAAGGAAGTAGAAGGAAACTGGAAAAATGGCAAGGGTGAAGGACTTTTGACCAAGTGGAATGAGAAGGGGCAGTTAGAGGAAGAAGTAAACCTTAAACAGGGTGAGAGAGATGGGTTGAGGACCCAGTGGTATGTGAATGGTGAGAAGAAATCGGAAGGCAACTATAAGAAAGATAACAAATATGGACTTTGGACTTCTTGGTATGAGAGTGGCAAGAAAAAGGAAACAATAACCTATAAAAACGGTGAATTAGAAGGGCTCTGGACTCGGTGGTATGAAAATGGACAGAAGCGGTATGAAGGACACTATAAGAATGATAAGAAAGATGGGCTTTGGACCGATTGGGGTAAAGAAGGCAATATTGTGACCACCGAAACATACCAAGAGGGATTGTTAGTTCAGTTGAACTAATTTACTCAAATACGATATAGGTAAAACCGATAAAAAAACGAATCAAGCGTAAGTTATATACAACTAGAGATCTAGCATGACAGGATATATTTGAATAGGTCGTGATGTTTTACAATCCAGATTGTAAGCATGGCAGCAATGATATGCTGCCACCCATTGAATATGAGAAAAGATATTTTATGAAGCTTGGGCGGGTCTAGAAAATCTAGGGCGTTTTCAAACAAGAGTCAGAATGCGCGTCACCTTAGTTACTGAGAATTATGTAAAGCTACTTCATTCGTTATACAAGTAGTCATTAACGCTTTAACTACAAAATGGTATTAAACAGCCGTTTTTTACGCACAATCGTATCTTGGGTAGAAGGCATTGCCATTTACGCGATTTCAACGCTTCAGGAGCCTCGCTAGCCAATTGAATAGTTAATAGCAATTCTAGCTTCTGTGACTTAAAAAATAATTAGATAAATTGAATTTGGGCCTGAAGGTTCTCGAGATTAGATATTGGTAAAGATTATTATGATTATCTACATCTGCTTGTTTCTTTCTAGAAACAATTACAAGTCCTGGTTAACCTGATACTAAACCCTTCTTCTGAGAAAAAGTGGCCAGTCATTAATGAATAGATAGGGGGTTGGCACTGAAAAAAACGGTTCGGTTTCTAGTTCTCATATTTGATCCTAAGTGATGATGGTGAGTTTTGAGCATTATCAAGGAAAGTTGATATTGACACTGAGGAAAATAAGGCGTAATTGTAAAGGCCCTACACAGGGTGTGTGGTTTAAATAAACTAGTATCCGGGGGGGGACAAAAATCATGAGAATAAGGCAAGTTTTTTTGGTGGTATTGGGTGTGTTTTTATTGAGCGGTTGTGGTGATCAATTTTGGTGCGGGGAGGATGGTTGTAGTAATACGTGTAATTCTCAAAAATGTATCTACAATGATGACCGTTTGAGGCTATGAAACAGTAAGGTTATATCCATTCGATTAATTTTTTTAAAAAGTAGCGGTGTATTCTCGGGTTGACTGGGATACACCGTTTTAAGTGCGTGAGAGTTTGTTATCAGTTGGGGAAATTCTTTTTAAGAAAAAAATTCATTATGCACTTTGTTGCGATTTAGGTATAAAAAGGATGATGACTAAATAACCTTAACAGGTAAAAAGTCATTGTGTCTTTTTAGGTATTGTGAGATGGGTGATTGGCTATCATGTCAGGAGCGGTGAATTCAAACTAATTAGGGGGTTCTCATGGGTACGTTGGGTAAGGAGGAGAGGCTTTGGGCTGATTGGTATGATGGTGGGCAAAGGCGAGTTGAAGGGCATTTTGTAGAGGGTAAAGAAGATGGGCACTGGATTTTTTGGTTTAGGAATGGTCAGAAGTCAAGTGAAGGCAATTTTGTAAGGGGTACGCAAGATGGATGTTGGCATTTTTGGTATAGCAACGGTCAGAAGAAAAAAGAAAATAACTGGAAAGAAGGTGAAAGAGAAGGCGTTTGGATCAACTGGGATAAAGAAGGAATCATTATTAAAACTGAAACGTATCAGGGTGATGTATTAGTTGAAAATGTAGCGGTTGAGGGCGTAGAAAATAAGGATGATGGAGAATGTGCATTATTTTTAGATTTAAAGGAAGTAGAAATTGAATTTGAAGAAACGACAATCAATCATTCTTTAGAAATTGAGTGCAATGAGGAACTCAAGAGCGATAGAGAGCGGAACGATGCAATTGATTCAGTCTCTGGCGACCACCGATTTAAAGAAGTACTGGGTTGGTTTGATATTTTTAATTTTACAGTTGTCATAATTGCTTTATGTTCTTTTTTTATTACGTTATTTTTTATCCTTTTTTTGTGATTGCTGGATCGTAAAAAAAAGTGTTCAAGAGGTAAGGGTGAGTTTCAAAGCGTATTTTTTTCTATCTATATGGAAGCCAATAACGTGTTTTCTTGTGCGTCATTACCCTTGTGTATTTTTTATGTTGGGTAACATGAGGGATTGAAAAAAACGACCGATAGAACGACTGTATAAAAATAATTCTTGCCTCATTTACGTAGAGATTAGGCAAGAAGTTGCCGAGCAAAAGGTCTTATAGGTCCTTTTTTATGGTTCTCAGTACCATTTTGGTGGTTGGCATGAAATTCGCTTAATTAAAGTTTTAAGTATAAAAAAGGCTTAGGTATGTCTTCAGTCGCAACTGTCAGTACAAAATCAATTGCAAGTTTTCAGTCAAGTCGTTCAGCCTCTAAATCGAATGTTAAACAGACGGGTGGTGTTCAGTCTGTGCTTAAAGCGTTTGATCCTGAAAAGATTACAGCGGCTGATACCATGCGATTTAATGCGCGTCGTGCTGGTTATTTAGCCGTTAAAAATATCTCCCAATTCACTGAGGGTAGGAATGTCCAAGGAACGACGACGGCTACATTTAATGATTCTTTATCTCACCTTAAGGATGTGATGACTTCAGTATCGGGTGGGGTAAATATCCCTGCATTGAGTGAAGAAAAAAAAATTGCAGCAGACTCGTTTATGAAGGAATTGTTTGCAGTCATTGGATCACAAAATAGTAGTGACAATTCACAACATGGAGCATACTCAAGTACCCCTTCTATCACTTCGATGGGTGATATGAGCGATCTTAACGAAAGCGATGCAAACCATGACGTGCTGATTGGTCCGCCGCCACAGTCGCCATTGCTTTCAGATGATGCAAGGAAGTCGGGGAGGTTAGATTATTTAGAATTTACCAATGTAATTTCAAAATACCTAGACACTTTGATTGCCAAGTTAAGTACAGATACAACGGATACCACGAGTTCACCGTTGCTGCGTAGTGCATCTGATTTGATTTCTAGCCATGAACTGTCATCAACAACGTTAACATTAACCAATTTCCTGCAAAAATTACAAAAAAATATGGGGAGTTCTATCCTTTTAACCGGCAATATTATTGATGCACGCGTTTAAAACATCGCTCCTAATCTTGTGTTACTTGTTAATTAAACAAGGGGTTTGTAATTAAGAGAATGAGGTAAACCCAGTCTCAGAAATTAATATAGAGAAGATAGGTCAACACGGTTAATGTGCGTTTAAGTGTGGCGACAGATCTATTCGGGCTTATCGTATTTTATAATGCTCTTAAGGGCCCAGACCAGTTTTTTAACAGTATCATATTCTGCCAATATGAAATGATCATAAGTTATGAAAATGTCTGAAAATAGTTATCATTTGTGCCTTGCCATGAGACAAAGTGCCGCGCGGTAATGTGTCACATTTTTAACGGTGATTTTTTGCTCTATAATAGTGAGCTTAATTTAAGTTTCTCGTTTTTCTTTAATGTATTTTTACTCATCGCTGAGTACATAAGCGGTGGTTCTTAACAGCTATTTTCATGTTTGAAATGTTGTTTACTTCGGGTTGTTGATTTTTTGTAAATTGATGCAAGTCGTGTTTTTTAGGTCGATTTAGTTTGTTCTTAACAGTTGTTAGTTAAAGGATGAGCAGATCATGTTTTTTATTATTTGGGAATTAATTTGTTTAATAAATATATGAATATTAAAAAGAATTTTTCAGGGGTATTTTTAGTTGTCATTGGTTTGTTATTTTCGACATCACTTTGGGCGCATGGTGGTGCGGCTGGAACGGATACGGATCAATGTAAGATTGAAATTGATGGTGAGTGGGTTCACTACACGGCTTATCAGCCTTTTATAGCACCGGGTGAAGAGTA
>ENA-OREN01002891-OREN01002891.1-marine-metagenome-genome-assembly--contig:-NODE-2891-length-16636-cov-3.268494_pt1 | contig 16636 bp, 8 predicted proteins | sample MGYA00248624_ERZ508555 | MGnify/ENA primary metagenome ERZ508555 (study PRJEB26222, sample SAMN06267773) | marine metagenome | isolation source: Saanich Inlet, British Columbia, Canada | place...
GACACCCTGGCCAGCCTTGCTGTTGCTGGTCAGGGAGACTAGGCCGCCCACGTCGCTGAGAACTTTTTCCTGTTCCTCGACGATGTCGCTCTCGATCTCCTCGGCAGACGCGCTTTCCCAAAACGTGGAAATCGAGATGACCACCGAATCGACCTCCGGCTTCATCTGCACCGGGACGCTCGTTAACGCCATCGCACCGGCCAACATTGACAGGCCGATGCCGACGGCGACCGTGATCGGCTGCCGGATGCAATAGTCGACAATCTTCATGGGGCCGGCGGTCCGCCTTGCTGATCCGAGGTTTTGATCATCAGCGACTGCCCGGGTAGCAGGCGTTGGTTCCCTTCCACGACCACCCGATCGTCGGCACTAAATCCGGCGTTGTCGGCTGCGATGAAAGCACTGCCATTTCGCTCGAACGCGATCCGCGCGGAGACGGGGCGACCCGTCGGCAGGGCATCATCGCTGAGTGGTTTTTGCACCACATAGATCACAGTGCCGTGCGGCGAATGAACGACGGCATTCAGCGGGACTCGCAGGTGTTCAGCGGGCTTCCCGATCGGGACGATGCCGGTCACGGATTCGCCAGGGCTGAGCTTTCTGTCCGGATTTGAAACGGTGGCCACGAGGGTGAACAACTGGCTGCGACCATTAACTTCAGGAACGCGAGTGACTTTGGCGGGCGTGAAAGTCTGACCGGTGGCGGATTGCCTCACCTTGAATCCCGCGAGTTCGTTGCCGGCGGCTTCCAGGTGACGGGCGGGAACGCGCAGCCATGCTTCCATTGGATCCATTGTGACGATGGTGGCTACCGAAGTTCCGGCGGAGACCCATTCGCCAGGTTCCACGTTGCGACTCACGACTACCCCGGCCAGGGGAGCCTTCACCGTGAGATCACTCAATTGGACATCGAGCAATTCGACACGACTCTGGGCTTCGCTGATGCCATCCGCCGCCGATTTCACTTGCGAGGCGGCCACCTTGAGGGTTTTTTCAGCATCGAGGACGTCGCTTCGGGAGACCGCCTTTGAGGCGGTGAGACCGGCTTTCATCTGGAGATCGATTTCCGCGCGGACATGTTCGGCCTGGCGTTGTTCGAAAAGATTGGAGGCCACGGTCAGTCGTGCCCTGGCCTCGTCGAGTTGGGCCTTAATCCTTCGCGCGTCGAGGATTGCCAACGTAGCCCCCGGTTGAACCTCGTCGCCCTCGTCAACCAACATCTTGACGACCGCGCCCGATTCCTGCGCAGCGACTGCCATCTTTGAGCGGGCCCGCAGGGTGCCGGTGACGATCGCCTGTTTCTGGGTATTCACTGCCTGAATCGGCGCCACGATGACGGCGGCCGGGGGCATTTGCGGTGGCCCGCCGGGTTCCCCCGAGCCGCCGGGACTGGCCATGGGAGCTTGCTGGATCATCTGGATGACGATCACGGTCACTAGAACCAGAACGATTGCCATAACGGCTACGACGGCGGCGCGGTTGTCGCGGTCTGATTCGGTTTGCTGTTCTTTTTCCTGCATGGGCGAGGGCGAAAGAGCATTCATGCAAATGAGGCCTTCGCAAGCAGAAACTCGATCAACGGTCTACGAATCGTTCGAGTAGATCACGGGCAAGGAACTGTTCGCGGGTTTCGAGGGGTTACAAGAGGATACGGGCAAATGGAAGCGATTCAGGATGGATCGAATCGTCAGTATGGTGGCAATCAACTAATCCGCGGCTGGGCTAGTATCCCGAATAGTGAGATGAGTTAGTAGCTCGTCGCTTAACTAACCTCGCACTGACTTTTCGCTGGTGCGGGTTTTGCTTTAGGTAAGCAAGTTGCTAGATTATAACTTATGAGTTCGAGTGCTTTTTTGGAATCGGAACGGAAAAAGTTGAAAAAGGAATGGGAACAATTACCTAATCCAAAACCAACATGGGAAGAGTACAAGCGAATGAAATTCAGGACCACCTTTAAATGACTAGATCATTGCAAACCCCTCTTGACAGCTTCTGCTGCCGGGGCTTTTTACTACTAGCACGAGCAATGCGATGTTTATTTAGCTAATAGCCTTCATCAACGGGCAAAGTTACTAGTCGGCCTCGTCAGCAACGGGCGTTGGAAGAAGCTGCTGGCAGGTCTTTTTCTTCTGCAGCATCTGCCATTCGTACTCCTCCCGCTTGGCCTCATCTGCAAGCCGACCCGTGCAACTCCGCACAAGCTTGTAGTTAAATGACTCCTTGTCTCTCATCACGGATGATCCGTATCAACCTGAATCATAAGTTCGTTACGACGAAGAAAAGGTGGTGTCCACGGTGTATCATAATATGCATTTATTGGCTCAGATAAGCTTCTGTAGCCTTTCTTTACAATCCACTCGTTTAATGATCTTTTAGCATCCTTAGAACCTCCATCGATCCTTTTTCCTGAGTACCGATACACCGCATAAGCACCAGATGGTCTTATTCCAGTTTTCACATTTATACCAGTGGGGGCAGGAACTTCATCTTTATGCATTGAAGCTGGTAGCACAAAAGCCATTGTTTTTCCATTATTCTTTTTTTGAATGTAAACAGGAGTTGTCATAGCAATTTTTTGTGATCTTGAATTACCTCGATCTATATAGGCAAAAAGTCGCATGAACCCACCTTCCCCTTGTGGATTCATGCTTGTCTCAACTAATTGCAGTTCTGAATACGATCTAAGTTCAATATTTCCATTTTTTATCAAAACTTTATGTGGTGCTTCCTCATACCCAGACCTGCTAATCTTGGTAACAGTTGAACATCCAGTAATAAACAATATGGACAGAATAAGTAGCTTTATCACATAAAACTATTAACAAACTACCACTAATAGTCCAATTCCAATCCCACACTGGCTTGCCGCTGGTGCGGGTTTTTGGCTTTTGTAACAGGAGTGCGTAATTTGATTATATCTATGTCCTACGGTAAAATCTTACTGGTTAGGGCAATAACGTTTTTGATTGTCACGAGTTACAACTACACACTGCCAAACAGGTTCACGTTGACAGAAACAAAGGATGGTGCATATTATGTGAAAAATGAACAATTCCAATGGTCAGACTTATTGGGTACAGACAAAAAACACCACTGATCAGGACGTTTTTTTGAGAAAACTACCGTTTGCTGATTTTTTAAGGAAGCGATTTATATGATACATGGCCACCAACCCACCGAATAAAATGACATAGTTTCATAGTTGGAACCTCGTCAGCTTCGGCTGGCGGGGGTTTTGACTACTCGCACGAGCAATGCGATGTTTATTTAGCTAGTGGCCTTCATCAACCGGGCAAAGTTGCTAGTCGGCCCCGTCAGCAACAACTCGGTAGCTGCTGGCGGGGTCTTCGTAAACACGGCGGAAAGACGCATGAAGAATTGAAAGCTGAAGGAAAATGAAACACCTAAAACGTAAACTCACTGTCAGTTTCAATATAACCTTATTCGTGTCGGTGTATTTTCTTCCAATTACACTATCAAATGCTCGTCCTTGGCGAGTTGAACAAATCCCGAACGGAAATAAATTTGGATGTCTTAATTGCCATAACTCTTCATATGGCGGATCGCTAAACTCCTTTGGGCTTTCGGTTGAATCAGTAGTTGGTCGTGGAAGTAGGGCTTCTTTCTGGAACAGTGTGTTAGCAGCCAAGGATTCTGATGGTGATGGTTCAAGCAATGGTGAAGAACTCGGCGATCCCGATGGTGATGGCAAATCAACTGACGGGGCTGAAATTACCAATCCTAGTAATCCAGAAAGTAAACCCCAAAAACCGGTTGAACCGGTGGTTCCTGAACTCGATATACAAAAATCAAAGTCTCCTTTCAGCTTTAATTTTGAAACCGTTAAAGGTCAGAAATATGAGGTGCAAGCAACCAATGATTTAAGGAATTGGAATCTTGTGGTTACGATTGAAGGGACAGGTTTAGAAATAATGTTTACAGATTATCGAGAAGCTCTTTTTTTACGTCAATTTTATCGTGTGAAAGTGAAGAATTGAAAGCTGACGGGAAGTGAAACTACAAATTGGGAATCACACTTACCGCTTCCCGTAGCCTCTCCAGTTCAAGGTGAGTGTATTTCTCGTTCATTGCGTCAGAACTGTGCCCTCGGTTCGTCCCACTGGCTCACCCAGCAGGATCCGGCGGGAGAACAACTCGCCAACACCCACCGCGCGGAGTAACTTGCTCAAGCGGTTGGTTTAATGTTTTTCGTCCGAAAGCAATACGTTTGGCTTCCTACGCTGCGATGCATCGGCTGGTTCGCCATGGTCGCCCTCCTTGGCCAGGTGCCTGGGCAGGCGGAACTGGTTCGCAAGGCCAATACCACTTTCAGTTACCCCAATAATCCGCAACTGTTCGACTATCACTCGCGCAACGCCCTGCCCGGGATCACCTTCGAGAAGCCAATTTGCATTCGCGCCAGCGAGGCCAACGGCGGCGAGTTGTTTGTTGCCGAGCAAACCGGACGCGTCTGGCGTGTCACAAACCTCTCCGCCCAACCGGTGAAATCCTTGTTCCTCGATTTGTCGGCACGAGTTTATCACAAATCGGAGAGCGGCTTTCTGGGGTTCGAGCTGCATCCGCAGTTTGAAATAAACGGGTTCGTGTACGTTTTTTACACCTACCTGACGACGACCGGGAGCAACGATGGAATGCACGACCAGCTGTCACGTTTTCGTTTCAAGGGGAAAGTCGGCTCGGCGATCGACATCAAAACTGAGGCGGCGATGTTCACGCAGTTCGACCAGCACACCGACCACAACGGCGGCGATCTGCACTTCGGCCCGGACGGTTACCTGTACGTGAGCCTCGGCGACGAAGGCGGCGGCTATGACCAATACGGCAACAGCCAGCGAATCGACAACGACTACTTCGGCGGCATCCTGCGGATCGATGTTGACCAGCGGAGCGGCAACCTCAAGCCCGCCCCGCACGCCGGCCTGCACGGGAACTATCTCGTGCCAAGCGACAACCCGTTTGTCGGCGCGAAGACCTTCGCCGGCGAACCGGTGGACGCGGCGAAACTTCGGTCGGAGTTTTGGGCGGTCGGCCTGCGCAACCCGTGGCGCATGGCGTTCGATCCCGACACCGGCAAACTGTACACCGGCGACACCGGCGACCACGTGCGCGAGGAGATCAACCTTATTGAGCGCGGCGGCAATTACGGCTACCCCGTTTTCGAGGGCACGCCGGAGGGGCCGAGGTTCGATCCCACCGCCAAGCGCGATGACTATATTTTCCCCGAGGCCGAGTACGGCCGCTCATACGGCAACGACGTCGCCGGTTTCCTCTTTTATCGCGGCGACCGGCCGGCGAGCCTCGACGGGCACATTGTATTCTCCGATTTCTCGAGCGGCTGGATCGGCGCGGTGGATTTCCGCAGCAACGCCGACGACCAACGCCCGATCCGCTGTCTGTTTTGGGATGACAACATTTCAACACTGGGCACGCATCCGCTAACCGGCGACATCCTACTTGCCGATTGGCGCGAGGGGACGATCAAGAAAATCATCACCGGTCGCGACCCCGCCGCAACGCCCCTGCCGGAAAAACTCAGCGACCTTGGCCTGTTCCGCAACCTGGCCACGCTCGAGCCCCACGACGGCATCGTGCCGTACGAGGTGGCCACACCGTTGTGGTCGGACGGCGCGCACAAGCGGCGCTGGTTCAGCGTCGCCAACTTGCAGTCGGAAATTCATTTCAACGCCTACAAGCCATGGTCTTTCCCCGGCGGCGCCGCTTGGGTGAAACATTTTGAACTCGACGTCATCGAGGACGGCTTGGCCAAGCGCAAACGGCTCGAGACGCGCATCCTCTACAGGACGCCATGGTATTGGTACGGCACGACGTATCGCTGGAACGACGCGCAGACCGACGCCACGCTCGTGCCACCCGACGGCGAGTCGGAGGAGTTGACCATCCGCGATGGCTACGGCTTGGCCAAGCTGGTCTGGTCCTACCCCAGCCGTCGCGAATGCCTATCCTGCCACAACTACAAGTCAAGAGGTGCCCTTGGTTTTTACACCGCGCAGCTGAATCGTCCAATCGATTACGGCGACGGCACAGAGAACCAGCTCGAAGCCTTATCGCGCGCCGGTTATCTTGACCGTGAGATCACCGACTCGCACACCTACCCGGCGCTCGCGCCGTTGGATGACGAGACCAAGTCGCTGGAGTTTCGGGCCGTGTCGTACATCGAGGCCAACTGCGCCAATTGCCATCGGCCTCACCTCACCGGCATCGCACAGGCTCTGTTCGATGCTCGCACAGAAACGCCAATCTCATTTTCGCACCTGATCGGAGGCAAGCCACACAACGATTTTGGTGACGGGCGGCGGCGTTTTATTCACCCCGGCGAACCGGATCTGTCGGTGGTTTACAATCGCATGGCTACGCCGGGGCTGCACCGAATGCCGCCTCTGGCATCGAGCCTGCCCGACGATGCCGCGGTGGACTTGATGGCAGAGTGGATTCGATCGGTCGGGGGAAATCATTTCGCCGGCAACGCAGCAGCAGACGCAGACGGCGACGGCCACACAAACTACACCGAGTTCCTGCTCGGCACCGATGCAGGCGACGCCGGCGACAAGACGGTTCCGTTTGTTCGGATCAGCGAAATGCGCAGCGAAATCGAGTTCGTGCTTCCGGCCAACCGCGACGTCACCGTCTTCGCCTCCGACTCGCTTGGCAGCGGTACTTGGCATCCGGTCGAGGGCGTGCAATTCGATCGCTACTCGAACAACCGACAGATTATCCGAGTTCGCGAAGCACTTGGCCAACAACGCTTTTACCGCGTCGAAATTCGAGAGCCATGATCAACGGTCGCGCAGCAGCCACATCTTCAGCGTGCGGCTGACGAGTGACGGCTTGTCGTGATGCACGAAATGGCCCGCGCCCGGGATCGTCACCAGCGTCAGGTCGCCGTCGAGCCATTCCCACGTGCGGTTGAGCGCGCCGTGCAGTAGCGCCTTGTCGTCCAGTCCGTGGATGAGCAGCACCGGCATTTTCAGGCGCACCGGATCCGACGTGTCCTCCTCGTACGGCGGTCGAGGGTAGTTTCGCTTGTAATAATTCAACATCGCCTCGAAGTCGGAACGCTTCATCGCTTCGATGTATTTTGCGCGCTTGGCCTCGCCCTGCACCCAGCCGGCCAAGCGCTCTGCAGTCAGCAGCTTGTGCGCGCCCGGCAGTTGAAAAGCCCGCGCGTATTGGCTGTTGCGCTGCTGGTCGGGGTTGTTGGCCAACTCGCGGTTCAGCCCTTTCGGGTGCGGCAAGTTCAGCACAGCCAGGCGGTCAGTCATCTCCGGTTTGCTCATGGCAAAGCTCCACGCCACCATGCCGCCCCAGTCGTGCCCGACGATCACCGCCTTCTTTTCGCCCATGTCACGGATCACGGCGGCGACATCGGAAACCAGTTTCGGGATGGCGTAATTGTCGAGGCCCACGGGCTTGTCGCTGCGGTTGTAGCCGCGTTGGTCGATCGCCGCCACGCGATGGGTCGATTGCAGCGCCTTGATTTGTTCATTCCACGAATACCAAAAATCCGGAAAGCCGTGGATCATCACCACCAACGGCCCGGAGTCGCCGGCCATGACGTAGTGGATTTTCACGCCGTCGTTGTCAGCATAATGGTGCGTAACCTCGGCGTCCCCGGCTTGGGCGGCGAGCGCTGCGAATGAAAGGGCCGCAAACGCAGCGACCCGACGGTGAATCGTTGTGTGTGACATGAGCGAGGGCAGGCTGTTTCCCCGCTTGGCTTGGGTCAAGGCATTTGCCATGTCGCGCTGGGCCAACCTTGCAAAACCGGCGCATTCGGCGACGATGGGCGGCAGATGAAATGCTTCCGCACAACCCGCCCGCAACTTGGCCAAGCGCTCGCGCTGGGCTGCGGCGCGCTGCTCGCCAGCTGCGGCGGCGGACCAAGCGGTGACGGCATTGGCAGCGCGATTTTCTCCGAAGTACGCGTGATCGGCGGCCTCGGCAACGGGCCGGGCCAATTCGTCAAGCCACGCTCGATCGCAGTCGATCGCGACGACAATGTTTACGTCTGCGACATGACCGGCCGCGTGCAGAAATTCGATCGCGACGGAAATTATTTGCTCCAATGGCAGATGCCGGAGACCGAGCGCGGACGGCCCAAAGGCATGGCGCTCGATCATGTAGGCAACATCGTCGTCGTCGAACCGCACTATTCGCGCATCAACCACTTTACGACCGGGGGCAATCTAGTTTCGCAGTGGGGCACGCACGGCCGGGAGCGGGGCGAGTTGTCATTCCCGCGCGCGGTCGCGTTTACACCCGACGGTTCGGCGTTCGTCAGTGAGTTTCAGATCGTCGAGCGACTGCAAAAGTTCGGCCCGGTCCACGAGTCGGTACAGGTCGAGATTCGCGGCGCGGGTCACGGGCCGCGCGAGTTCAACCGCGCCGAGGGACTCTCGCTCGACGCCACCGGCAAACTCTACGTCGCCGACTCGTGCAACCACCGCGTGCAGGTGTTCGACGGCGACGGGGCGTTCCTGCGCGAGCACGGCGGCCCCGGCGCGGCGAGCGGCGAGTTCAGTTACCCGTACGATGTGCGGGTGGACGAGCAGGGGCGACAGTATGTCTGCGAGTTCGGCAACAGCCGCGTGACGGTGTTGGATGCGGACGACCAAGTGCTGGAAATTATCGGCGGCGCGGGAAGTAAACAGGGGCAGTTCAACAACCCGTGGAGCATGGCGCTCGACTCGCGCGGCAATCTTTACGTCGCCGATTCACAAAACCACCGCGTGCAAAAACTGATCCGCCGTGAACCGGCAACGGAGTTTCAACTTTCAAGCTCCCCTAACTAAATGACCTTCCAAATCACCCATCCCCTTTGGCTGCTGGCGTTGCCGGTGGCTCTGGGTTGGGTGACGTGGCTCGCGTGGAAGACCGATGTGCAAATCCAAGCGTGGCGCCGCTGGCTCGCGTACGGGCTGCGAGTGTTGGTGGTGAGCGCCGTGGTCCTGGCCCTCGCCGGTCTGCAGTGGAACAAACCGCAGGAAGGGATGAACGTCTATTTTCTGATCGACCGGTCGCAGAGTGTTCCCGCGCAGGAACAGCAAATCGCGCACGAATTGCTGACGACTGCCTCAAAGCAAAAATCGGACAAAGCCGGCCTAATGGTGTTCGGCACCGACGCCGGCATTGAATTGTCCCTCACGCCGGCCGCGCTGCAAACCAACACCATCCAAACTGTCGTCGGTGAGAACCGCACCGACATCGCCGGGGCCATTCGCCTCGGCACGGCGGCCTTCCCGGAGACCGGCCAAAAGCGCCTCGTGCTTTTCTCCGACGGCAATGAAAACATCGGCGACGCCGTGCAGGCGGTGATGGCGGCCAAGCCGCTCGACGTGACGGTGGACGTCGTGCCGCTGGGCACGCAGGGCGGCAGCGACGTCTCGGTGCAGCGCTTGGCCGTGCCCGGCGTGGTAAAAAAAGGCCAGCCGTTCGACGCCCGGATTTTTGCGCTGTCCGACCGCGACCAACCGGCCAAGGTGCGGCTCTTCCGCAACGACCAGTTGCTCGGCGAACAGGCGGTGCGCTTGGCCAAGGGCAAAAATCTTTTCAGCTTCCCGCAGTCGCTTGGCCAAGCCGGGTTCTACTCGTACGAGGTTCAGGTCGAGGCCAGCGGCGACAGCATCCCGCAAAACAACCGCGCCTCTGGTTTTGCCAACGTGCGCGGCGATCCGCGCGTGTTGATCGTCTCGTCCGACCCCGACCGCGACGCGCCGTTGGCCAACGCGCTACGCGGCGCGAAGCTGGAAGTTGAGTTGGGCGACCTCTCCGCGCTGCCCAGTTCGCTCGCCGGCCTGCAGGCGTTCGACTCGACTTTTCTCAGCAACGTCAACGCCGGCGATCTGGGTCGGGACGCGATGCTGCGGATCGAGAGCGCGGTGCGCGACTTCGGCGTGGGGCTGGTCTGCGTCGGCGGCGATCAGGCGTTCGCGGCCGGCGGCTACCGCAACACGCCGCTCGAGCGCACCCTGCCGGTGAGCATGGAGTTGAGCAGCAAAAAAGTCTTGCCGCCAGGCGCGCTCGTGCTGGTGATGCACGGGATGGAGTTCAATAATGGCAATCAGGTCGCCCGCCGATGCGCTATCGGCGTGCTCGACGCGATGGGGCCGAACGACGAGTTGGGCGTCGTGCTTTGGGACGGACAGGATCGCTGGCATTTTCCGCTGACGAAGGTTGGTAACAAGCAGGACTTAGGGCGGCAAATCATGGGCATGAATCAGGGTGACCTGCCGTCGTTCCAAAACGTGATGACGATGGGATTTCAGGGGCTCAAAAAATCGACCGCCAGCATCAAGCACATGATCCTTTTCAGCGATGGTGACCCCGGCGGGCCAAGCGACGAGTTGATGGCGAGCTTCCGCGAAGAGAAGATCACTGTGAGCACCGTGCTCATTGCCGGGCACGCCGGGCCGGACACGATGATCGAGATTGCCGAGAAGGGCGACGGGCGCTTTTACAACATCACCAACCCGGCGCAGTTGCCGCAGATTTTCCTGAAGGAAACCGCCGTCATTCTCAAGACTGCCATTTACGAGGAGCCGTTCACGCCACAACAAATCGCCGCGAGCGAAGCTCTATCCGGCTTCGAGGCGGGCGGCTACCCGCCGCTCCTTGGCTACGTGGCCACCAGCGACAAGCCCCGAGCCGAAACCCCGCTGCTCACCGCGCAGGGAGACCCACTCTTGGCCCATTGGCAGTACGGCCTCGGCCGAGCGGTGGCGTTCACTTCCGACGCCCGCGCCAAGTGGGGCAGCCAATGGATCGGCTGGGGCAAATACCAGACGTTTTGGTCGCAAATAGCCAACTGGAGCCTGCGCCGCGTCGAGACCGGCGACCTCTCGGCAGACGTCGCCATCGAGCAGGGCAGCGGCATCATCAGCGTCGAGGCAATGGACGCCGACGGCAACTATCGCAACTTCCTCGACTTGCAGGCCGTCATCGTCGGGCCGAAAGGCGAACGCCAACTCGTGCCACTCAAGCAAACCGCAGCCGGGCGGTACGACGCCGCATTCGAGACACGCGAAACCGGCGCGTACCTTGTCCATTTGCGTGAGATGGAAAACGGCGAACTGCGCTCGTCGCAGGTTATCGGTGCGAACCTCGACCACTCGCCGGAGTTCGCCGAGTCGCACCCGAACCTCGCCCGGCTCGAGCGCTTGGCCGAGGTCGGCAGCGGCAAACTGCTCAGCCGCGACTTCGCCGCTGACAACCCGTTCGAGCGCGACCGAAAAAAAACCTTTCAGCCGGTGGATCTTTGGGAGTGGCTGCTCAAGTTCGCCGTCATCCTGTTCCCGATCGACGTCGGCGTGCGCCGCATCCAGCTCGACTGGGAAGAATGGCTCAAGGCCACCGCCAACCTCCGGCGACTACTCTTTTTCTGGCGGCGCAGGGAGCGGCAAACCGGCACCGACGAGTCGCTCGCTTCGCTCCTGGCCAGGCGCGACGAAGCCCGGCAGTCGTTCCAGCGCGACAAGTCAAGCGCACCCGATCCGCGCCTCTTCCAGCCGGAGCAACCGGCGGCCGAATTTTCCGCCAAGCCAAGCGTAGTCGCCGAGACCAAGCCGGAAGAGCCAAGCCAAACTGACGGGGGCGACTCCACCACCAGCCGCCTGCTCGCGGCCAAGCGCAAGGCGCGCCGCCGCAAAAAATAACCATGCCGCTGTCGAACCGATCGTTGCGACGCGGCTGGCTTGGGCTTTTGTTTTGCGCCGCCGCAACTTCCGCCCCGGCACAGGTGCTCATCAACGAGATTCACTACCGCCCCGCCAACGAGTCGGTGGCGGAGGAGTTCATCGAGCTTTGGAATTTCGGTAGCGATCCGGTCTCGCTTGACGGCTGGCAAATCAACGCCGGCGTCCGGTTTGCGTTCAGCAAAATCACGCTGCCGCCCGACAGCGGAGTGGTCGTTGCAGCCAACGCGGCGCGGTTCGCCGAACTGCATCCCGGCGTCAAAAATGTCACCGGCAACTGGCAGGGCCAACTCGCCAACAACGGCGAAACCATTCGGCTCATCGATGCCACCGGTGCGACGGCGGACAAGGTGCGATACGCCACGGAGGGCGACTGGGCTCGGCGCGTTCGCGGCCCGATGCACGGCGGCCATCGTGGCTGGATTTGGCGCGCGGCGCACGGCGGCGGCGGGCACTCGCTCGAACTGATGCAGCCAAGCTTGTCCAATAATCACGCGCAAAATTGGCACACCAGCGTGGCCGGGCGCGGCACCCCCGGCCGCGCCAACTCCAGCAAACTCGCCAATCTGCCGCCGATGATTCTCGACGTGATTCACTCGCCCGCTGTGCCGCGATCCACCGACCCGGTCACGGTCACCGCTCGCGTCATCGACGAGTCGCTGGCCGGGGTCAGCATCCAGCTTTTTTACCGGCTCGATGGCGAAGCCAATTTCTGGGAACTGCCGATGGCGCGATCCGGTTCGGAGCAATTTGCGGCAACGATCTCACCGCAAGCCAACGGCCAGGTCGTCGAGTTTTACGTCAGCGCGACCGACGGCCAAGGCGCGGCGCGCGCTTGGCCAAGCGCGCCGAACAACTGCCCTCGGTTGCTGTATCAAGTGGACGATCAAACCGTCGCGCCGGGGCGTCCCGTGCAACGTATTATTTTGACAAAACTCGAGCGCGACGAGCTGGCAGAGATCGGCCGCCGCCCCTGGCACAACACCAGCGACGCGCAGATGAGCGGCACGTTCGTCAACACCGAGAGCGGCCGGACGCGCGTGCATTACAACATCGGCGTGCGGCTGCGCGGCAGCACGTCGCGAGCGGCAGCGCACAAGAGTCGGCGTGTCAATTTCCCCAACGACCGGCCGTGGCGCGCTCACACGGCAGTCAATCTCAACGCCGTCCATCCGCATGCGCAGGAACTTGGCAGCGCGTTGTTTCGCCTCGCCGGTTTGCCCGCGCCGAGAGCCCGGGCTGTGCGCGTGTTCGAGAACAACGAGCGGCTCGGCGGCGCAAGCCAGTTCGCTCACTACGCCGAGTTGGATCCGCTGAACTCGGAGTACATCCGCTGGCAGTTTCCGAACGACAACAGCGGCAATCTTTACAAGGGCGGCGGCTACGCCGACTTGAAATTTCTCGGCGACGAACCCGCGCCGTACGCGGAAAAATATTTTTACGCCAAGCAAACCAATGCGTGGCAAAATGACTACTCCGACTTGACCGAATTTCTCCGCGCACTTGGCAAAGCAGACGAGTCTGCGCTGGCCGACCGAATGGACGTTGACGCGTGGATGCGGCACCTCGCCGTGCACGACTTGCTGGGCAACGAGGAGACGAGCCTCGTCACCGGCGACAAGGGCGACTACGCGCTGTACGCCGGCACAGCCGACCGGCGATCCGTGCTGATCCCTTACGACCTCGACGCCGTGCTCGGCACGCAGGGCGGGACGCAAAGCCCTCTTTGGCGCGCTGCCGCCAACCCGGCACTTGCCCAACTGATGAGCCGCCCGGCGGTGGCCGTGCGGTATTGGTTTCACTTGGAAGACCTCGCCCAAACGGTGTTTTCGGCTGAGCAACTTGAGCCGATGATCGACCGGCTTGTCGGCGATTATTTGCCACGCACCGAGGTCGATCGGCTGAAGTCGTTCGCTGCCAAGCGGGGCGAGTTTGTACTGTCGCAAATCCCGCGAGAGCTGACCGTCGCCACCGGCTTGGCCAAGGGCGACGACTTCATTTTATCCGATAGCGCGATGGTGGCTTTATCCGGCCAAGCGCCGGCCACCACAACAGTCGCAGTTGAGGTCAACGGCCAAACCGCCGACTGGTTTGCGCCGAAAGCGCGGTGGCAGACCAAGGTCACATTGCGGCGCGGACTGAACCGGCTGCTCGTACGCGCACTGGACGCCGATGGCGACGAGGTCGCCCGGCAAAACATCGACGTCTGGCATGGCGACGCGCCCACCCGCTCGCTTGGCCAACGGCTGACACGCTCCACCCGCTGGACGGCGGCGCGGCCGCTGCTCGTGGTCAAGCCTCTGGTTGTGCCGGCGGATGTCACGTTGACGGTCGATCCTGGCGCGACGGTTTGTTTCGGGCCGGAGGGAAGGCTGCTCGTCGAGGGACGCCTGCTTGCCGAGGGCGACGAGCAACGGCGCATCCAGTTTCTTCGCGCGCCGGGAACGGCCGGCCCGTGGGGTGGCGTTGGCTTCAGCGACTCGGCGTACGATAACCGGATCGCGCACGTCGATTTTCATCACACCGGCTCGTACGCGCTGGCGGTCACGAACTCAGTAGTCGCGCTCGACCATGTGCAGTGGCACGGCACGCGGACGAACCTGATTTGGTTTCAGGACGCGTCGCTCACGGTGCGTGACAGCGTGTTCCCCGATCTCAGCCACAGCGAGCATGTGCGCGGCATCGGCATTCGCGACGGTGGCGAGCTGGTTTTTGAGCGGAACCGCTTCGGCACGACGAGCGGCTACAATGACATTTTAGACGTCAGCGGCGGCAAGCGACCCGGGCCGATTTTGCAGATGTACGACAATGATTTTTTTGGTGGCAGCGATGACGGGCTCGACCTCGACGGGATGGACGCGCACATCGAGGGCAACACATTCCACAGCTTTCACAAACGCAACTCGAGTTCGAGTATTTCCGCCGCGATCGCGACCGGGCGGCACGGCGAACAGGCGTCTAACATCACGGTGGTGCAAAATATTTTTTACGACAACGACCACCACATTTTGCTCAAGCAGGGCGGGCGGCTCGAGGCGTCGAACAACACGTTTTACGGCGGCATGTTTGGCGCAATCGCGTTCGATGAGCCGCTGCGCGAGCTCGAAATGCCGCGCGGCGCCCGGCTTATCGGCAACATTTTTTTTGCCAACAAAGCGGATCTTATTCACCTCAAGCCGCTTTGGCTCGAGCAAAAATGGGTGTGGCTGCACGTGTTCGATTCGATGATCCGCAAGTCCCACGACTGGTTCGGCGAACGCAATCTCGCCGCCGATCCGATGTTTGCCGACGCACCGCTCGACGTTCGGCTGCTGCCCGGCTCACCCGCTATTAGCACCGGGCCGAACGGGCTCGACATGGGCGCGCGCGTGCCCGACGGCGCGTCAATCTCCGGCGAACCGCCCACGCCAACGCGCGAGACGAACGCCGTGCTCACCGTCGGCGGGCCGGGTATCACGCACTACCGCTACCGCGTCAACGATGGCCCGCTTGGCGGCGAGCACCCCATCGCGGATCCGATCCGCCTGGCAAAGCTCGCGCCCGGCGAAACGCTCATCGAGGTCATTGGCCAAAACAGCGCGGGCGCTTGGCAGGCCCTTGGCCAAGCGAGCCGCTCGAAGTCATGGACGGTTGCTCCAAACCACTCGCGCTTGATCATCAACGAGGTGCTCGCCTGGCCAGCCGACGGTGCGCCGGATCAAGTCGAGCTGTTCAACGACAGTGCGACCGTTGCCGACTTGAGCGGCATGAGCCTCACCGATGATCCGGCCAAGCCCCGCAAGTTTGTGTTCCCGACGGGAGCGCACCTCGTGGCCGGGGCGCACCTCGTGCTGGGCGGTGAACTCGGTTTCAAGCTGGACGCCGATGGCGAGGGCGTTTGGCTTTTTGACGGCAGCGGTGAGTGGCTCGACTCGGTCGAGTTCGGGCCGCAGTTGCAGGGGCACTCCATCGGGCGTGCCGGCCGCACCGGCGACTGGACTCTCACCCGGCCAACGCTCGGCGGGCCGAACGTCGCGGCGACCGCCGCCCTCGCCCGCGCCGTCTCGACTCCTGTCGTCGCCTCCGGCGGCGTGTCGCGCGCGGCCGATATCGCCGCCCTGTGCGAAGCGAAGGCCGGAATCGCCGGGGTCATCGTCGGCCGCGCCCTCTACGACGGGCGGATCGCGCCGGCCGATGCCCTGGCCGCGGCGGCGGGGGAGGCCGCGTCATGCTGAAGGTCCGCGTCATCCCCTGCCTCGACGTCAAGGACGGCCGGGTCGTCAAAGGGGTCAACTTCGTCGATCTCGTCGATGCCGGCGATCCGGTCGAACAGGCCCGGCTCTACGACGCGGCCGGGGCGGATGAGTTGTGCTTCCTCGACATCACCGCCAGTCACGAGCGACGCGACATCATCCTGGACGTGGTGCGCGCCACGGCCGAGCAATGCTTCATGCCGCTGACCGTCGGCGGCGGCGTGCGCACGGTTGATGATATTCGCAAGCTGTTGCTGGCCGGGGCCGACAAAGTCTCCATCAACACGGCGGCTGTTCTCGATCCTGAACTCATCACGAGTGCGGCGGCCCGCTTCGGTGCACAGTGTGTCGTGGTCTCCATCGACTTCCGGGCCGATCCAGAGACTGGGAGCCGCACCGTTCTTACTCACGGCGGCTCGTCGGCGACCGATCTCGAGGTCGTCGGTTGGGCAACTCGTGCTGTCGAGGCCGGGGCCGGCGAGATCCTCCTCACGGACGTTGACCGTGACGGGGAAGGCCGCGGACTCAATCTGTCCGTGGGGCGCGCGGTAGCGGATGCGGTGGGGGTGCCGGTCATCCTCTCCGGTGGATGTGGAGTGGCGTCGGACTTCGTCGCGGGCTTCACCGTGGGAGGTGTCGAGGCGGTGGCCGCTGGGACGTTCTTCTGTTTCCGGG
>ENA-OREN01002892-OREN01002892.1-marine-metagenome-genome-assembly--contig:-NODE-2892-length-16635-cov-3.596147_pt1 | contig 16635 bp, 19 predicted proteins | sample MGYA00248624_ERZ508555 | MGnify/ENA primary metagenome ERZ508555 (study PRJEB26222, sample SAMN06267773) | marine metagenome | isolation source: Saanich Inlet, British Columbia, Canada | place...
ACCATACAAACCCATTTCAAAGAATTGATCAGCAGTATTACTCACCTGAATAACATTTAGATTTTCAGATTTTGGAGGTAACGGAATATCAGTTTGCTCTACATCGAATGTTATATTTTTGCTTTGATCAATTTTATCAATGTATGCAAATTCAATTGAATATTTTCCTGGAAGTGATTTGTAATTAAAATTTAGATATGTTTCAAAAAATCCATCGCGAGTTGGTTTTACTTTTAAAACTTGAGTTGACAAATCAGGATTTGTAATTAATAAAAATACAGGATGTCCAGACATGTACACGGTATTGTTTATCTGACCAGAAATGGTCATCAGTGAATCTTGATGACGAAATAACTTTATGTTATTTTTAGAGATTTCAGTGAATTCAAAAGGATATGTAGGATCTAATGGTAAAAGTGGATTTTCAATTATAATTTCACTAGGTCGTTGTTCAGAGAATGCATGAAAACCATAACTTCCATAAATTAAACGGACTTTTTGGACATCAATATCAGTAATCTTTCTTATATCAGGATTAATGTGTGCAGGAGCAAACATTATCGAAGGAGGAGATTCATCACGTGTTGCAACTTTTCGATTGTAATCATTGTCATCAGTAGTATAATGACCAAGACCAAATGTATGACCCATTTCATGGATTATGGTTTTTAAAATTCCATCCATCCATTTATCACCATAAATTGATTCTTGGTTTTCATAGTAGATGTAAATAGAATTTCTCATGAAAGCCCCCAGTGTTTTGCTAAGTAGTGAACCAGAGAATTCAGGATCATCTCTAAACAGTATGGTAATTGTACAATCATCAGTTACAGATTCATTTTTTCCAATTTTCTTAAATTTTAAATCCCAGAATTCCTTGTTTGTTATCTCAGATTTTTGTAATTTTTCTCTCCATGCATTAACAGCAAGTTCGGATTTAGCCAACATTTCATCCATTTCAGAGGATTCTATTTTGTCAGTTATTGATTCAACAGCACAATATGTTGGAATTTCAGTTAGTCTTTGATTGATAGTAGGATAGGTGTATTCTAATGCGTATGCATAGCTAGAACCAATGGTAACGCAGACTACAAAAATTAGCAATAATAGGAGAATTTTCATTTAATCAATTACGTATCTTTTTGCACGTTTCACATGTTCTTCATCTAGATGCTTTGCCATCATTATTCCCAGCATGTAAGAACGTGCAGCTGCATCATCAGGATTTGCATCGAGAGCTTTTGCGTTAATTTCAAAACCATCAGCTGCAATTTTTTTAAAATCAGTCATATTATACAATTTAATTTACCCGTTTTAAGATCTTTCGGTTTTTCAAATATGCAATAAGAAGATAAATTCCACCCAGAATAAATCCAATACTTACAACAATGACGGTTATAGTGGTAGAAGTTTGATAACTAGTTCCAGCATCATATGCAGAATATGCTCCAACAAATACAAAAAACATTCCTAAGACAAGATACGTTCTTTGATAAAATAGATTCATCTAAATCGAGATTAACTCTAATTGTGAGGTTTCAGTTATAGAATGTTCATCGACATATCCAGATGTCATTTCAAGAACATACTGTGCATTGTCAGCAGAAACACCATGTGATTTACAACTCATTACTTCAACAGGAGTTATGCATGGAGGAACATTTTTTTCAATTGCAACTACGGCACCGGTTTCATTAAACCAAATAATATCAAGATGGAATTGCATATTTTTCATCCACATGGATCTATTACCAGGTTCGTTGAATACAAATAACATTCCTTTGTCATCAGCAAGGAAACTCTGAGTCTCCCACATCAAACCGCGCATTCTACGCGGATCATTATCTGCAATGTATACCTGAATAATTTCATCATCTAATTGTACAACACCCATTAAGAAGTTTGAATTTGCGTCGAGTTTAACCTCAGAAGGAAGTGATATCATTCCCGCAACACCAACTATTACAGCAGCAACCCCAATCGGGATCAAAACCTGAAGACGTGTTGGCATATCTTATCTTATATCAGATAAAATAAAAACTAAAGCAATTACAATGATGCTTTGAATTGATTAATCGAGGATATTGTTTCATGCGTACTATGACCAATGTCTTTCAAGGTAGAACCGTTGTATTTTTTATCCAAATATCTACCTGCCAATATCATTGGAGCCCCGACTGCAACGGTTACACCCGTAGGTTCAGGAATCCATAACATCAGAAATCCTAGTTTTTGCATTTTTCTGCCAGGAGCAGATGCACGATTTAATGCACCTAGAGATTGCGAGGTTTTCTTATCATCCAATTTTCCCATGTCATTATACAAATTGGAACGTCTAGAAGCTGATTCCTTCATTATTCGTAATCTTTCGATTTTTTCCTTGAGTAAATCAGCCATTATTGATGTTTTAGAAAATATAGTTAACAGTCAGTGATCAAAATCCGCTACATTCAAGTCAAGATTTTGTCACAATAATTTCCAATTTATATAAAAGGAAATTCTTATCGCCATAATGAAAAACAAGACTTCACGTAGATTAGAGTCGATTAAAGCAGCACATGAATCTGAAAAAACAATTTCTTCAAGAGTCGAAGATTATCTAGAGGTCATTTCAGAATTAGTAGATATGAAAGGATATGCTGCAACACTAGATATTTCAAGATACATGAATGTTAGTGCGCCGAGTGTAACAAAGATGCTCAAGAAACTGGATGCAGAAGGATATTTGGAATATGAAAAATATTATGGAATTAATTTAACAGAAAAAGGTCAAAAAATTGCAGACATGATAAAACAAAAACACGGAATTTTACTAGAGTTTTTTGAGATTTTAGGAATTGGTAAAGAAATTGCAAATCAAGATGCAGAAGGAATTGAACATCATCTAAATCCAAAAACAATTAGACAGATTAGAAAATTTGTGACATTTTTCAAAGCAAATCCAAAAGTGGTTAATAGTTTTAATGAATTCTAATAGATTTATCTGAAAATTTCTTCTATCTTTTTACGACTACCTTTTAAGAAAAACAGTCCCCCTGCACCCAATATCGCAAATGGAGCAGCGTAGAATAGTAAATCTAGCATTGGGTCTCCACACATATCATACTACAGAATAACTAGTATTTGAAATTTTTTGTAAATACTTCACGGTACTGAGATTCTAGTCTCTTTTTAGAAATATTTCCAGATTATCATCATGATTGACAAATCTAGAAAAACGCTTGCCCTCAGTAGAACGCTTCAAAATTTTGATTTTACCTTTTTTTCCTATTCTAGATGAAAATAGAAATTCATCATTTACCACAAAGCTTGCCACATTTCCAGTATACTGTCTATCTACCTCAAATATTAGAGCAGTTCCAGACTCACCATAATCATATGATAAAGATTGAGATGGAAGATCTTGTTGTGTTACGTGTTCTTCAACATCAATGTGTAAGCCAAGAGATTTTTCTAATTCTTGAATAGTTTTTCCTGCTTTTCCAATCAATGCAGGAATCGAATCTTTTGAAACAAAAATCTTGATCCTACCAGGACTAAGAAATTCAACTTTAGGGTGAGAATCAAATCTATACAATCTGTCTAGAATTTTTTCTTCTGCTAAATGTTCAATTCCGGTTTTTTGTGAACCATTTTCATCAACAGGAATTATGATGTTTTCCTCACCAAAGGTGTAAATTTCATATTCCAAAGTGTTTGTTTCAAAATCAGATATCTCAATTACAGGTCGTGCTAAATCCTGTTCAACCATTCCAGAGGGAACCTTTACTTTTAGTGCAAGTTGGTAAACTTTTGAAATTCCACCATTTTTTACATAAATTACAGTATCAAGCACATTTGGAATAATTCCAAGTTCAATTTTTCCAATGAATCTTTGAATTGCATCAATTGGCGTATTTGCATGAACAACTCCAACCATGCCAACACCTGTCAATCTAAGATCACTGAAAATTTTAAAATCTTCTCTTCGTCTAACTTCATCAAATATCGTATAATCAGGTCTAACAAGTAACAAGATGTCTGCAGAGTTTTCAAAACTTCCATCTAATCTAGTGTACTGAGTTACTCCAGGATCAACTTGTAAATCACGTGGAGATTCAAATGTTTTAACAATTTTTCCAGATTGATTAAAGAAGTTTGCAATTCCAGATGCGAGTGTACTTTTTCCAGAACCAGGGGCACCAGAGATGAGAATTCCTTCGGCTTGTTGTTCTAATCTAGACATTAATTTTTCAGATAGGTGGTAATCCTCTAATGACATTTGTTTAATTGGATGAACTATTGTGATTTCTAAAAGTTCAGAAAATGGAGGTCTTGTTATTGCAATTCTATAATCCCTATACTGGATTACCAACGCACCTGGTTTTGAGATTTCGGTATTTCCAAGAGTTTCATCATCTATTGCAGATAAAATTTGATTTGTAATAATTTCAAGATAATCACGGTCCAACGTTTTTGTATCAAGTTCCACTAACTCGAAACTTCCAGGCATTCCTTTCTTGCCAAGAGGTTTTTGATTTTCTTTAAGATGAATACTCATTGTTGTAGGGTCAAAGAATTTCAGGAACTCCAAATCAGGAGTCTTTTGTTCATTAATAATAAACTCTGATTCAGATTTTTGTAAATCACTCATAATTGCAATTTAGGCTTGGTTCTATTATGTATTCTTTTAATGCGTAAAACAATCTACATTGTTTAACAAATTATTCTCACAAAGCCAAACAAAAGAATTGTTTTAGATCGGTATGTATGTCAGGTCAAAATAATGCCAATTTACAATTTCATTCGGATTGTAGTAATTACTTTGATTCATTAAGAGAAAAAGGTGAAACTGATTTTGAGTTTGAAGATGAATATTTTTTTACTTTACCTGCAATATCTCAAATGAGTTTAGATTAATTCGTGATATATTAGAAGTCTGATTATAGAATTTCACTGTTTTTGGATCAGAAATTACTTTTGAAGGAATTAGCGAGTAGGTCTTAGCTTCTAGTTCTCTTTTTTATTGTAGCAATTTTCTTTGAGGATCTAGCTTCTTTTGCTTTTGAAGTTGATTTAGTAACTTTTCCTTCAGTTTTCATACTTTTTCCACTTCTTCGAGAAGCTCGAGATTGTTGTGCGCGTGTTTTTTGTTCTGCTTTTGCTTTTGCTTTGGCTTCATATCTTTCTCTGATCTGATTACTCTTTGTTTTATTCGCTCTTGATGGATGTTTTTTTTTCTTTGCTTTGTATTCAGATCTTGATTGATTCCCTTTTTTCTTTGCTTTGACTTCAACCATACAGAACGTAGAATTTTATCATAGATAAAGGAATTTTGATTTTCTAGAAAATCTTAACTGAAAGAACTCAATATTCCAATTATGACAAATGATCATTTCAAAGAACTTATTGGTGAAGAACGTTTTTCCATTAAACCTAATCAGGTCTGTGTGTTATATTTGAAATATGCACGGTCCAAAATTCATGTAGGTTGTTTTGTAATGAAAAGTAAAAGTGGAGGATTTTATTTTACAGCACTAAAGCGATTTGATGATTATGATGGTCGTAACCTTTGGATAGGGGTGATAGGCAAACCGCATATGTATGAGATAAGCGTAAGTCAGGTGATTAAATTCTACATTCCAAAAAAAGACTTGAGCCTTGATGCCTGTATGAAATTAGTGTCGAGAATGAAATGATCCTTATCTAGAAAATCTTAACTGAAAGAATAGTTTCTATTTCCCATGGACGATGACGCAGAAAAAATGAGAGAAAGATACGGAAATTGGGCTCAGAACATGACGGAATCTGATGCAAAAAGTATGTTGAATGATTATGGAGAAGTGATGGAAATAATGAAGGGTGTTTTGGAGGAAGCGTTTGGAGAAGGTCATAGTTATTCAATTGACGACGGAGAAGCGAGACTAGCGAATGATGGTGGTGGGTTAACCATCAGTGGTGATCTAGATGGTGTTGCGAGTTTTGGAGCGACTCTTTACTCTACTGAAACTTCTATTATGTTAACATTCTATTATCAACTCTCCAAACTTGATTGTGAAGTAAGTGAGATCGAAGATGCGATTCAAGTGTTGGAAGATGAAGATATTTTTGATTATTCTGACATCGAGCCTTCATTAGAGATAGATGTAGCTACTGACGATGAAGATGAAACTTTGATTACTTGTAATTGGCATTTTCATTGTGAGCCTATGTTTAACGGTGCACCAAGCATGGATAATATTATAGAATTTGATAATCAGGTAAATGAAATCATCAACTCTCACAAAAAATGATTTTCTAGAAAATATTAACTGAATAATTCTATCTGTTACAAAATTATCTAATCGGATGTGTTATGGGGATGTTAGGTTAATTTGCCATACATAAAAAATTAATAATACAATTTTAGAGATTTTGGATCAATAATCTTGTTTACTGTTTTTTACAGATACATTGAGGACGTTTTAGATTACATTTGTTACAATAATGTCTTCGTGTTCGAGCTACTGCCATAGTCAAACATTTCAAGTAAGGGAATAAAGGTTTACTGTTTGATATTCCATATACGATTCAATAAACTAATTTTACACAGATTAATTATTCAGTAGTTCCTCGAATATAGATATGCACAAGATAGATTCAATTGCAGAAAATGTCAAAGAGTGCCAAAAATGTGAATTATGTGAAACACGAACAATGGCAGTTCCAGGTAAAGGTAACTTTGATGCAGATGTAATTTTTGTAGGAGAGGCACCGGGTAAAAATGAAGATATTCATGGGGAGCCATTTGTGGGGGCTGCTGGAAAAAGACTTGATATGATTTTGGAAGATACTGGCATAAATAGAGAAGATGTCTATATTACAAATATCGTAAAGTGCAGACCTCCAAAAAATAGGGTTCCAACAAAAAAAGAGGAAGAAGCGTGTAACGATTTTATCAATCAGGAAATTGAGATAATCAATCCAAAGATAATCTGTGTTATGGGCAATACAGCATATGGTACATTACTGGATGGAAAAGAGATAACAAAGAATCACGGCAAAATTGTAGAAAAAGATGGAAGAAAGTTTTTTGTTACATTTCATCCAGCTGCAACAATTTATAATCAAAAATTAGTTAATGAGTTAAAGAATGATTTTAGAAAATTGGCAGATTTTCTAGGAATGAATGATCAGCCAAAACAGTATGAAGAAAGACGATGTAATTACTGCATGGCTAAAACAAAACATGAGGTGATAGTTATGCCAAAAGTGGTCACACGAAAAAGAAGATGGCTATTCAAATGTGTAGAATGTAATCATGAAAGATGGCTTCAACCTTATAGAACGGTTGCAGAAAGTTTGTATTAATTATCTAATACAGATGACTTTGTAATTCAATTTGTTCTTCAGCAGACATTATTCCTTTTCTAACTAGAATATCAAGCATATCTTTAAACAATTGTTTTTGCTCTTCAGACATCCCACCGGTTGGACCTTTTTCACCAGGTGGACCAGGAGGACCACGTGGACCGTTTTCACCGACAGGACCTTGTGGACCTTGTGAACCTTTGTCGCCAGATGGACCTAGCAAACCTTGTTTTCCTTGTTCACCTTGTGGACCTTGAATTCCTTGTGGACCACGTGGACCTTTGTCGCCGGTTAAACCAGGAGGACCTTGTTCACCTTGTGGACCAATTGTTCCACGGTCACCTTGTGGACCAGGAACGCCAGTTATTCCTTTGTCGCCAGGAGTACCTTGAGGACCACGTGGACCTTTTTCACCAATGGGGCCTGTGATTCCAATCTTGCCTTTTTCTCCTTGTGGACCTTGTGGACCGGTTGGACCTTTCTCCCCCATTGGACCAGTAACACCTTTGTCACCTCTTTCACCAACAGGACCAGGAACTCCTTTGTCTCCTTGAACACCTGGAGGACCTGTAGAACCCTTTTCTCCTTTATCACCACGTAACCCAGTTAATCCTTTATCTCCAGATGGACCTTGAGCCCCAGTAGAACCTTTGTCGCCAAGTAATCCACGACTTCCTTGTTCACCTTTGTCTCCTTTATCACCCGTTAGCCCTTTTTCTCCTTTGTCTCCGGTACCACCTTTTAGACCTGGAGGTCCTTTGTCTCCTTTGTCTCCTTTGTCTCCCGTAACACCTTTTTGTCCTGAAGGACCTTTGTCACCTGCAGGACCTTTGTCTCCTTTGTCTCCTTTGTCGCCATCAGGACCAGGTTGACCTGCAGGACCTTTTACACCAGCGCTAGAAGCGCGTGGTATTTGTTTTGTTTTCGATGGAGTTGAATCTGATTTTGGTTTTTCATGAACCTGTCTCATTGTTTCAGGAACTTGAAATTCAAATGATGAACCAACGGATGAGAATTGATCAACAAGTATTATCCAAACAGTGGTAAATGTAGAAATTTTTTCAGGTAAGGGATTTGATTGAGAGCCTAATGTAGCCTCAAATTCTCCATTTTTAATATTGAGGTGAGATTTTTCACGCCAAATTGGAAGAAATGATTTTTGTGCAATTTGTTCGCCGGTGGGTTTTGCTTCAGTAATAGCAAACTCTACTTCAAATACACCGTTTTTTTGTTTGTATGGAGATTGACCTTTAACAGCAAAGTGTTCAGATGACGGCATAATCATTTCTTTCAATATCTAGTATTTATTTACATTTTCTAGCCCATTAGGCGTAGATTTGGAACTAGTAGCAGCTTAATATTTATCCGTTAAATGTAGAAATCTAATTTATGAAGGATAATAAAAAAAATACATCTCTAAGTAAAAAAGACGAAACAAGTCTAACAAATGTAAATTATCAACGAGATAGACTTTTCAAAAAAGGCATCAATTTGATGGCAGATGAAAAGTTGGAAGAAGCTGTAGAAAATTTTGAGATGATACTAAGAGCAGATCCAAACGATGTAGAAGCGATGCTCAAACTAGGATATTCACGATTTCATTTAGATGATCATTCAGAAGCAATGAGAGTTTATGATAAAATTTTAGATATTGATGTAACGAATCCAGAAGCATGGAACTTAAAGTCATTAGTAAATTATGAAAAAAAGAATTATGCTAAAGCATTAGACTGTGTTGAAAAAGCAATAGATTCAGACCCAACATATGGCATGGCATGGTACAACAAAGGATGTTATCTTTCAATGTTGAATCAAGTTCCAGATTCACTAGAAGCATTAAAACGCTCAATTGAAATTGATGTTAAAAATGCAAGAAAAGCAGTCAAAGACAAAGACTTCGTGAATGTAAGATCAGAAGAGGGCTTTAAACGAATTATTGAAGTTGTATTGATTGAATCATTAAGACAAGGATATCACACAATTGGAGCAATTGTGTGGACAACATTCCTAGGAAAAGAGGATACAATCAAAGGATTAGATGAATTAATTTTGAAAGGAGTAGTTGTAAAAAATGAAAAGAGACAGGGATTTAACCAGATTATTCCAATTTACGATTTGATTCCAGATGTTGCAAAAAAACTTGGTGCAAAGAGACGAGGTTTACTTGGTCCAAAAGAAATGGGAAAAATTCCAACACCTGTTAAAAGTCTAAAAGAAATTGGATTGGCAGTTCAAACAACAATGTCTGCAATAGAAAATGAAGATTTAGAAAAAACAGTGGATAGTTTTGATGCATATATCAATCCAGCAAAATGCGGTCAACAAATGATTGAAGAATTTTTAGATGAACATAGAGAGATAAGATTATTCAAAATTAGATTAGACGATAAAGGCAAAGATTACCTAACCGATAACAAAAAGAAAATGTTAGAATTATTTGAGAATATGGAAATTACAGTTACAAAGAAATTAAGAGCAAACGTTCCACAAAATTAAGTCATAGAATCTTTTTCTTTTTTGATAATTGGGATTCCATCTATTATTGATACATCATCTTCTTCATAGACAGTATGCCAACGTCCATTATGAGGAAGCAGATTGTTTAATTCTTCGATTTTTTTGTTGGTAGGTTTTTTGTTAAGCAATGCACCCCATTTCATATTTGGAACCTTTGGCATTACATCATTGATATCTTTCATTTTATATCACTCTGCAGAAAGATCCCAATAATTGGCATTTTCTTGTTTATCGATTGGTTTTTCAAGACTTTTCCATTCCTTGAAAGAATGAACATATAGTTTGACATTTGGCACACCTATTGATTTTAGTGCATAATATGCTAATCCGGATAAGGTTCCCACACTTCCACAATATGTGATTATTTCTGCATCCTCAGAAATACCTCGATTTTTTAAAAGATTTTTCATACCCTCTTTGGTTCTAAGTATTTTCCCATCGCTTGCAAGGGTTCTATATGGAATGTTTATCGCACCAGGAATATGTTGTTCAAGATAATTTAGACGCTCACGATTATCAATTATTACGACATTTTTGTTTTCTTTAACTTTTTCAAGATATTCAGCAGTAGCCATAATTTCAGGATTAATTTTTACAGAGTGAGTTGCAGTTTTAATCTCAGGTACTTCAGTAGAGAGTTCATATCCAAGATCCTTCCATTGTGAAAATGTTACATCCAATAATTTTACATCTTTATGTCCAATGTATTGTAAAGCCCAAACAACTCTAGAAGATAACGCGCCAAATGTATCATCATAAATTACGGCAGGAGTGTCATCAGAGATTCCCAAATCTTGTACAATTTTTTGTATTGATTCTGAACTATCGTCAGCAAGAAGTTTTGCTAGAGGAAGATTTACTGCATTTGTTATATGACCTTGCTGATATTCTTGCTCTCGTCTAACATCAACAATTCGAATTAAGTTTTCTTGAATTTTTTCATGAAGGATTTTTGAATTAATTATAGGAATATCAGAATCAATCATGCAGCACATTCACCTTTTCCAGTTACGGTGTGATAGTTAGTATCACTTCCATAATCCATATAGAAATCAGGTTCATCTTCTATATTTGGCGGAACTATGATAGGTGCAATTGCTTTTTTGATATCTTCAACACCGGTAATTTTTGAGGATTCGTTTCCATTAACAACCCTATCAATCCATTTAGCTAAGGTATCATCAGACTGCTTATTTTCTTTAAACAATTCAATGATTTTTAGAATTACAGGAATTATACGTTTTACAGGAATACGAGCTGTATGGTGACCAAGCATTGCATCTTCATCAAATTTACCTCCTAATGACATCGTATAATTTGGAAACATGTCAGTTCCATGTCTACCGCCACCTCCATAGAATCCAATTGTTGCAATTTGATGTTGCCCACAAGAATTAGGACATCCACTAATTTTGATAGTAGAATCTTTCAAGTCATCATCATCATCAAAATTTAATTCTAAGAATTTTCTTTGTACCTCTTTTGCCAATCTATGAGAATTGGTTAATGCGAGATTACAAGATGTGGTACCAGAGCATCCTACTGCAGATGCCATTGTTAATGAACCGGTTTTAGCAAGACCAGTTTCAATTAATTTGGAATACATTGATTTGAGATCATCATCATGAACATAACGAATTACAATATTTTGTGAAAATCCATTTCTAGCAAAACCCTCAGCAGAATAATCACGGATAATTTCTGCAACACTTCGCAATTGATTAGCTGTGATATCGCCAGCCTCCAAACCAATGAATACAGAATTAAAACCAGATTGAGACTGTTTTTCAACATTAGTTTTTTGCCATCTTGCATATCCATCAGGAACAGAAGCAGATTCATCATCTACAGATATTGGTCTTTGAATCTCATTTACACTATCATCAATATTTAATTTGACAATCACAGATTGAGTAGCTTTTACAACAGCTCTTTCTTTTAAGACAAGATTTTGAAATTTTTCCCAGCCTAGGTCATTTACTAAATAACGCATTCTATTTCTAGATAGATTCTTTCTGTCACCCATTCTATCAAAAATTCTAATCACAGCCATCGAGGTGTAAAGTAAATCTTCAACAGGAGTGAAATCTTCTAATTGATGTCCAACAAATGAACGGTTTCCCAATCCACCACCTAAGAAAATTTTAAAGCCTTTTCTTTTTTCTCCATCAATTTCTTGAATTTGAGGTAAAAGACCAACGTCGACAATTCGTATCATTCCATGTTTTTCACAACATGTAAAATTGAATTTGAATTTACGTGGAAGTCCTTGGCATATTGGATTTCTAAGCATAAATCTTGCAATTGCTAATGCATATGGAGTTGTATCAAAAATTTCATCTTTACAAACACCCGACATAGGACTGCACATTACATTTCGTACAGTATTTCCACATGCTTCACGAGATGTCATTCCAACATCAGAGAGAGATTGCATTATCTCAGAAACATCTTCAAGAATTACCCAATGAAGTTGAATGTTTTCACGGGTTGAGAAATGTGCACTACCAATAGAATACATCTCACTTAATTGAGCAATTTTTTCTAGTTGATATGGATATACTTGTCCTGCAGGAACTTTGATTCGTACCATCGCATAATCATCAGTCATACGAGTTCCATATGCACCATGTTGCAACCGAAATCTACGAAACGTGTCAGGATCAACTTTGCCTTGTCGGAATAGCTTCACGGTTTCAGCAAAATTTTCTGCTTCTTGTCTTCTGGACCAATCAATCTTTGACTGTTTATCAGCCGGTTTTGATGGTCTTAGCTGTTGTGCCATCTATCTTTTTTTTGATCGCAGTGTAGTTATAAGTTTTTGATATGGGTAAAGTTACACACATCGATTAAACAAAGTATACATTTTTGCCGGTTTGTGTTAGTATGACCTAATTTTGAAGAAAAATACCCAAAGCTATTAATGAGTTTGAGAATGAAAAAATCCATGCAAGAATCAGTTAATGAACAAAGACCAGAGAAAATTTTTGCAGATGCAAAAGAAGTAGAAATTACCAGAGCAATTGCAAAAGAGTTTTACGATGTTTTACAAGATAGAGCAGAAAGTGATATAATAATTATAGGAGCCGGACCTGCAGGACTAACTGCATCTAGAGAATTATCATTAATGGGTTACAAGGTTTTAGTCATTGAGCAAAATAACTATCTAGGTGGCGGATATTGGCTTGGAGGTTACATGATGAACCCAGTAACAGTACGTGCACCAGCACAAAAAATTTGGGATGAGATAGGAATTCCTTACAAAAAAGTAGGCGAAGGATTGTACCTTACACCAGGTCCACATGCAGTTTCTAAATTAATTGGAGCAGCATGTGATGCTGGAGTGAAATTTTTGAATCTAACAAAATTCGATGACTTAGTAATGAGACATGGAAGAGTTGCAGGAATTGTTGTAAATTGGATGCCAGTTTCAGCACTACCAAGAAACATCACATGTGTAGATCCTGTTGCATTAGAAGCAAAAATGATTATTGATGCATCAGGTCATGATTCAGTTGCAGTGAAAAGACTAGTTGACAGACAATTAGTAGAATGGAAAGGAATGGATCCAATGTGGGTGGAAGATGGAGAAGAACATGTAGTACATAAAACTGGAGAAGTATACCCAGGATTAATTGCAGCAGGAATGTCAGTTACAGAGACTTATGGATTAGCAAGAATGGGACCAACATTTGGGTCAATGTTATACTCTGGCAAAAAAGCAGCAGAAATAACTGATCAAAAGATTAAAGAATTCGATAATAAGATTCCAAAATAATCTATTTGAACTTTAAAAAAATAATATTATACAAAGAACCCGCAATTTCAGAAATTAATATTGAAAAAATAAAAAAATTTATAGAAAATAATTTTCCATTTAAAGTCGAAATAAAAGAGAATATTTTCAAAGAATTTAGTCTTAAAAATATCAAAGAATTATCAGATATTCGAATTACAGATATAAAAAACTCATTTTTAAAATATACCCCAAGTGATACGGAGATTGAATTTGAAGAGAAATTATGTAGAGATTCTTCATTGATGGATTCAACAATAAAAGTTGAAAATGCTCAAGAAATAAGTCAGGTTTTCATGTACGATGGTTTTGAATTACAAAAGATTCTCAGGTATCTCCATGTAGATAATCAAGTATTACATATTGTCTTAACAAATAGACTAACATGTACATTTGATGAAAATAATAAAAGATATCATGCAAGAGCAGTGATTTGTGCTAATCCTTCAATTATTTCTACTACTGGAATAGTGGAAGCCCCCGCAAAACCAAAAGAATACTATTTTGAAGTAATGGCATTAAAGGCACAAGGATTAGATAAAAAATCTGCTAAAGAAAAGTACAAAGAGCAATTTTTAGACTATAATGATGAAAGATTAACAAAAGTTGTGGAAGGTTATATCTTACAAGTTATTTTTTACAATATAACAGGAGAATCATTCTGTGAAGATATTGAATGTAGGTTAAATAATGCTCATTGGCAGAAGGATCTTTTATTCTCACAACTTGAAATAAGTAAACTATGTCAAAAACATAATGAGATCTTATCAAATCTCAATTGACTTAAATTGCAATTATAGATTAGAACAAGCATGTCAAGTGCAGATGGCTCAGTAATTATGGAGGATCGAGGATCTAGTGATGAACCAAAGACTCCAGATTTTCCAAAAAAGATAAAGACATTATACGATGTCATAATTATTGGTGCAGGACCTGCAGGATATACTGCAGGAATTTATTGTTCAAGAGCTAGACATGATACATTATTAATTTCAGGACTGTTGCCAGGAGGTCAATTGATGAATACAACAGATGTGGAAAACTATCCTGGATTTGATGAAGGGATAATGGGACCAGATCTAATGTTAACAATGAGAAAACAAGCAGAAAGAATGAACACCACAATCATGGATGATGTTGTGGTGAATGTTGATTTTCGTGCAAAACCATTCAAAGTTTTAACAGGTTCAGAAGAGTATGAAGCAAAAGCAGTAATAGTTTGCACAGGAGCAACTCCAAGAAAAATTGGCATAGAAGGAGAACAAACATTCAGTGGAAAAGGCGTCTCATATTGTGCAACATGTGATGGAGCATTTTTTAGAAATCAGGATATCGCAGTAGTTGGAGGAGGAGATTCCTGTATGGAAGAGGCAACGTTTCTTACAAAGTTTGCATCAAAGGTTCACATTATTCACAGACGTGATACATTCAGAGCTAGTAAAATCATGCAAGAACGTGCATTAAACAATGAAAAAATTGAGGTTCATTGGAATAGTGCAGTTGAAGATATTAAAGGAGATCAAAAAGTTCAACAAATAATTCTAAAAGATACAAAGACGGGAGAAAATAAAACCTTGGAAATGGGCGGAGTTTTTGTAGCTATAGGTCATGAACCAAATACAGAATTATTCAAAAATCAACTTGAAATGGATGAAAATGGATACATAATTCAAAAAGATAATACAGAAACAAGTGTGAAAGGAGTGTTTACTGCAGGTGATGTTCACGATCATCGATATAGACAAGCTGTAACTGCTGCAGGGTTTGGATGCATGTCAGCAATCGATGTTGATAAATATCTAACTGAACAAAATTAAGATCACTTTATTTTTTTTATTGTAAATTCCAAGTCACTGCCATTTTTCTTAAGCCCTACTAGTTCATGCCCACGCGTACGACATAGATCAGTAATATCATCTTCAGCAGCAGGGTCATCAGCTAAAACAAGAAGTGTTTGACCTATTTGCATTTTTGATAGCTCAACTACAGTTTGCATAGCAGGAGAAGGGCAATACAATCCTCTTACATCTAGTTTTTTTTCTGGTTCTGAAATTTTTATCACCTAACAAAAATTCAGTAGTTCTATATTAAAATCTAGTTCTTTTTAGCTTCGCCTATAGGTTTTTAGAAGATCATTTTTGTCATTGTTGGAATATCTCGTGTTCTAAATGCATAAGGATCATATCCCTCAAAATTAATTTTGTAAGAAATTCGTCTTAATCCAAAAAGTGCAATCTTGAAGACAGCGCGCCACATAAATGATTTTTTAGTAAACATATATGATTTGTACATCTGGTTAAACAGCCAGAAGTATTTGGGATAAAATTCTTGTATGTATTTATCTATATACTCTTTTGAGTTTTCAATTTTATATTGAATATGCTCTAAAACTTCACGGTGCGTCACATATTCTGTTTTTTCAATAGAGATTTTTCCCTCATAAACAATTCCCCTAGAAGCATGTACTGTCACTATTTGATTATCTTTCAACACATCAGTAGCATGTTCAGTACCAACAATACAAGGCGTTCCCATCTCTCGACTTACAATCGCCGCGTGACAGGTCATCCCGCCTTCATTAGTAACTATTGCCCCTGCTTTTTGCATTGCAGGAACCATATCAGGAGTGGTCATAGAAGTAACCATTACATCTCCCTTTTCAATTTTATTTAATTCAGAAATATTATGGATAACCCTTACTTTTCCTGAATAAACACCTGCCGAAGCAGTTTCTCCTTTTAGCAATATTTTTCCAGATTCTTCTGAAACCTCACTTTCCTCCGAAACTACTCTCTTGAAAGTTGTAACGGCCCTTGTCTGAACAATAAATATATCATCTTTTTCAATCGCCCATTCAATATCTTGAGGATTACCATAATGTTCTTCAAGCTTCTTTCCTAAACGAGCTAATTCTTTAATATGAGTATTAGGAATTACTTGACGCGTTTGTAAATCTTTAGGAATTTCCTGCTTTTCATTTTCACCATTTTCAT
>ENA-OREN01002895-OREN01002895.1-marine-metagenome-genome-assembly--contig:-NODE-2895-length-16628-cov-5.503776_pt1 | contig 16628 bp, 15 predicted proteins | sample MGYA00248624_ERZ508555 | MGnify/ENA primary metagenome ERZ508555 (study PRJEB26222, sample SAMN06267773) | marine metagenome | isolation source: Saanich Inlet, British Columbia, Canada | place...
CTATAATGTAGTGTCCAATATCCGTTAGATTTCTTGACCAGGCTACGGGATTGGTAAAATCATGATAATAGCAGGAAAGACCCACGTCGCGGACATCACGGCGGCAATGGATGATATAGGCGTTGGGAAACAACAGCCGGATAAACCCAAGATGCATGAAGTTGGCCGGAAATTTATCGACGATGCGAATGGCGTTGTTGTCATGCTCCTTCAGCAGCCCGATATAGTCGTCCGCGATCTGGCGCAAACGGAACCCGCTCAGACTTGTCAGTGATTGGGGATCTTTGCCCGCAATGGCCTCCATATAGGTCAGCTCGCCCACGCCGCCGCCCGATGTGTGAGTGGCCACAATTCGGTCGATCAACGTGGTGCCGGATCGTGGCATGCCGACCACGAAAACCGGCAACGCGCTGTCCGATCCCATTGCCGGCGGGTTGGCCAGCAAGGCTGGCGTAAATGACTGAACGATTCTATCGATCAGGCGCGAATGATCGCCGACATCAAATGTATGCCCTGATTTGGCGAGCTGCGCCCGGCGGGCATCATTGGCTATGCGGAGATATTCTGCCGCATGATCAAATTGGCCGCTATGGTCGAAATGGTGGGCGAGGGTATAATGGGCGCGGGTGTATACGGAACCAAATTTTTCGCTGGATTTGGACAGTGACTTCAGTCCGTTCAATATTTCGCCATCCAGGGAACGACCGGTGGCGCCAATCAGATCGAAATAGGCCTGAGCGCGCTTGGGGTCAGCCTTGATGACTCTCATTAATAGCGCTTCGGCTTCATCGTGAGATCCTTGCCGTTGGCGGATGAGCCCCAGGGCATGCAGCATCTCAGGATTATCGGGCTCGTGGCGTAAGACATCGTTGATCAAGACTTCGGCGCGGACCGTATCACCGGCAAACGAGACCGCGCTGGCCAAAGCTACCTTGGCGCCCAATTCTTCAGGCGCCAGCGCCAACCATTTCTCAAACGCATTTACCGCCTCGATCATGCGCCCTTCTGACATTAGAATTTTGCCCATGGAGCGGAACAATTGCGCGGAATTCGGAGCTTGAGCGGCCTGATTTTGCAGGAGCGCCAGGGCCTCTTGGTTGCGGCCAAGCGAAGCCAGGGCCTCGGCCCTGTTCGCCGCCGCCGTGGCGGATGTAGGATCCGCTTTTAAGGCCCGGCGGAAGGCGTTTTCGGCCGGCTCGGTCATTCCGCGCCGGTTTAAGGCGATACCCAGATTATTCAAAAATTCGGCGTTCGTTGGCTGGATATGCACGGCGGCTTGCAGGGCTTCCTCGGCGACAAGTGCATCACCCAACTCCAAGAGAGCGACACCCAAATTATGATGGGCATCACCGTCCTTTGCGTTCAATTCGATCGCCTGGCGCGCGGCGTCGGCGGCTTCTTGGTGTTGCTGAAGCGCGATTAAGACGGTTGCCAAATTTGTATGGAACAGATCGCGGTGCGGGTCCAATTCGATCGCGCGCCGGATATTTTGCGCGCCGTTTTCCGGTTGTCCGGACTGGTACAAAGCCAGGCCCAACAAATGCCATGCATCGGCATTTTTCGCATTCGCCTCGAGGCATTTCTGATATAGCCGAATGGCTTGCGCAAAATTGCCGTTCCGGTGATATCCGAAGGCCTCATCGAACAAATTGCTGGCAATTTCGGACATTCAATCAGCCTAAAATCATTTCCTATTAAATAATAGCGGGCGGGAATCGAATTTGAAGCAGCTACCAGAAAAATTCTTTAACGGGATTCCCCATCACGGATCCGCAAGCTTTGAAGGGCGGCGGCGGCATCGGCGATTACCGTTTCCCAATCGCCCGTCTTTTCTTGCCGGAAGGCGCGCACGCTCGGATAAAAAAGCACGCTCTCTCCGGCGCGCTTCCAGTACCAAATTGGCAAGTTCTGTAACAGCAGCCAACAGGGCTTGCCCAGGCTGGCCGCAAGATGCGCGGCTACGTTTGATGTGGTTATCACAAGGTCCAATCCGTCGATGAGTGCCAGAAGAGCATCCAAATCGTTGAACCGGTCGATCTCGGGATGGGTATAAATCTGGACCCCGAGATCGGTTTGAGCCAACGCAATTTCAGCATCGGTATCGCCATACTGAAGATTGATGAAGCTGCAATCCGGCTGCGTCAATATTGGGCCCCATAGTGCCAGCGGCGTTGATTTTTTAGGCCCCACTTTTGGCCGCGCACTGTGCCATGCGAGGCCGATCTTTAGGCCCGATAGTTGTGCGTCCGCGAGTTGATTGCCGATATCGGCGTTTATTTTTTGTCCGGTTCCAGATATCGCGCGGCAAATTCAAAATGATCGGGCCAGCCAGGAATGGCCGCCATCAAGCTGGCTAGCGGAATTTGCATTGTGATATCCGGTGACAGGGCTCGTTTGTCGGGCTTGGCAGCCGCTCCGACCACTTCAATGCCAGGGAATGCGCGCTGAAATGCCGGCGCCAATCTCTCGTCACATTCGAATATGCAGCGGCCGGTTGTGGATGCCAGCCAGGGAAGCAGACCGCCAAATAGAATTTGATCGCCAACGCCCTGCTCACCCCAGACCAATACGGTTTCGCCTTTCAAATCGGTCCCGGGACGCCACGCGGGCTGTTGGAATGGGCGCCGGATATACCCGTCGGCCGATGAGTGCCAGCGGAATTCGTAGTCGGCGGCGCCTTTCGCGTAATCGCCGCGGGCGAAATAGACAAGGGCGCGATAATAAATATTGCCTTCGCTCGGATCGATGCGGAGCGCTTCATTCAATTCGATGAGGGATTCATCGAACTTACCCTGTGCTTTGAGGGCCCGGCTCAAGTCGAAGTGCAATTCGAAGTTGCCGGTCACCGTTTTCAGCAGGTCGCGGTATATGGCGACCGCTTCTGCGGGGGCATCGCACGCTATCAACGCCTTACCCAACATTAGTGCTATGGAAAGGGAATCCTGCTGGTCGCCCGACATTTGACGCAGCAATTTGATCGCGTCTTCCGGCTGATCTCGGGCAAGGAAAATATTGGCGCGCAACATATTCAGACCAAGCCAATCGGCAGCCTCGGCTTCCAGATTGGCGAAAAGGGATTGCGCCGCTTCCAGGTTATGCAAGGCGATTTCAATAAGGATTTCAGCAGCGCGCGCCCGGCTGTTCTTGGGATCAATAGCGAGGGACTGTTGCAACGTAGACCGCGCTGCCTCGAACTGACCGGCATCCATCAAAAGACGGACGTGAAAATTAAGCATTTCCGTATTGTCTGGAGCCAATTGTATGGCGCGCCTGGAATGGGTGCCGGCGCCGCTCCTGTCGCCACCCTTCTCCAAGATAAGAGCCAATGCCAGATGCACATCGGCAGATTTGGGTTCCAGCTTGAGCGCCCGCTGAAATTCTGTTTTGGCGTCCGCTAGCTCATTTAGGTAGTAGCATGCATAACCGAGGTAAAGCCGGGCTTGAAAATTACCGCGATCATGATGCGCCGCTATTTTCAGCAGCGCCTTGGCTGCAGCATAATCAGGCTCCTGATAGCGGATCAGTCCCAGATAATAGGCGGCTGCCGATTGGTTCGGATCGCCGCTAAGAACCGATTGGAAGGTTTGGACGGCATCGTTGGTACGGCCCTGGTTGAGCTGTAAAATGCCTTGTTGGATCAAATTGTCGGCTAAGGGCGACATTTTCGTGTGTTCGGAGGATAGGCCAATGAATGGTATTCCTATTAAAATGGAAGTTCGTATCGTGGGCCTTACCATACCCATCGCACAAGATCGATATACAATACAATCGCGCCTCTTTTCGTGGCGGACGCTCGAATTTGACCGGTGACAACGCATACACATGTAATTTGCCGGTTAGACTTATGTGCAATATAGTTGATTCTGCCGGTAAATCTGCGGAATTTCGACCCAAGCGGTTTCCGGGAGCCAAATTATCAAATTCGATGCCCTTAAATCCGCATCTGGCGCTGCCCGGCACGAACTCCCATAAACGTCAAGGGCGACCCAGGAAACGGTTTCAATTTGACACAGCAGGCGCTAACCCCTTATTTCAAGCGGCAAAATCATGCGTATCATTATTGCAACACATAGCGAAATATATCACAGTCCAGGTGAATGCCACTTGACCGGCGCGCCAACCCATGGCTCTATTCCCGTGGTCCAACATATCCTTGTCTGCGGACAATCTTGTTCGTGGGGTAAAGGTCTTTAGGAGGAGTTTCTATGAAGAAGGTACTTTATTCGTCAACAGCCTTGGCTGCGGCTGCTGCGGTTGCCCTGATTCCGACGGGCGATGCGGCGGCGGCGGAAAAAGCCAAGAAGATTCAATTGGGTTTCGGCGGCGGCATGACTGCCCTCGTAGGATTTGCCAACAATGAATCGTCTTTCGAAAAATCAGGTGCCGCCGATGTATCCGGTATTACCGGCTACGAAGAATTTGGCGTCTGGACGAACACGGAAGTCGAGATCAAGGGTTCGGTCAAGCTGGACAGTGGCATCACCGTCTCGGTGGAAGTCGAGTTCGAAGGCGATCAGGTTATCGCTAACGGCGGCACCAGCCAGTCAGATAGCGGCGTTGACCATTCCTTCATGCGCATTAAGGGTGGTTTCGGTGATGTCCGGATTGGTTCCACTAGTCCCGTGACTGCGGTTCTCTCTCAGAATGCACCGTGGACGGGCGCGATCTTCCCCGGCGTTGAAGATGCCTTCTGGGTTAAGCAGCCGGGCACCGTAGCGACCTTTGGCCCGATGGGCAAAATGTCAACCACCAACGGTGCTGACGATGCCGTCAAACTGCAATATATTACTCCGCAGTTCGCTGGTTTTCGTGCCGGTGTGTATTATCAGCCGAATTCGAGCAAGACAGAGATTGTCGCTGCTAGTGGCGGTAATAGCGGAACTGAAGCCCAGGAATGGGGCGCTGCCTTGAACTTCGAAACCAAGGTCGGCTCGGTTTCGGTCAAGGCTGATTTTGGTCGCTGGCAACGTCGTGGAGCAGCTGTAGACTCCACCGATACCACGCGCTTCGGCGGGCGGTTAGGCTTCGGCGATATCTCTGTTGGCGGCTCATACCGCGACATAGGCAACTCGCATTCTGGTATTGAAGGTACGACCAGTTCCGATGATACCGAAGTCTTTGATATCGGCGTACTGTTCAAACCGAAGGGCTATTCGGTTGGTTTGCATTATGTCTCCGGTACAAAAGAGTTGTCCACCGCAGTTGCTGGTGATGACAGCAAGTCCGTTCTTTCTCTCGGCGCCACCTATGACTTAGGTCCGGGTGTGTCCGCGGTTGGTACCCTCTTCTTGGTTGATTATGAAGATGAAACCACGGCCGATTCCCTTAACAATAAGGGTTGGGCTGCCGTTGCTGGTGTCAAGGTACGGTTCTAAAATCAAGTTTCACTTGATTGGGAAAGGGGAGCGTTCAGCGCTCCCCTTTTTCTTTGCCTGAAATCTGGACAAAGCGATCAGAATCGGTTTTCGTTCAGATATAGAAAATATAGATATTCCGGGCGCAGCGGCAAAAGCCGGCGCGCCGCCATCTGCGATCAAGCGCATATAATGTCAATTTCGGTGACGCCGTATTCCAGGTTTGCCAAATCCGGGCGATCACTGCCCGAAGACTTGACCGGTCGACCAGTCACGGCGAACCTGCTAGGTTTTTGCGGCGATGCCTGATATTCAAACCGTAATGAACGAGGCTTTAAACAGCCATACAAGCGGCAGGCTGGACGACGCTGAACGCTTGTATAAACAGGTCCTTTCTATCGATCCTCAAATTTCGGATGCGGTTCATCTTCTTGGTGTGATCGCCTTGGCGCGTGGTGATGCCAGAAAGGCTGCGAAGACGATCCGGCGGGCCATCAAAATGAGGGGAGATTATCCCGCTTATTATGGCAATTTGGCGCTAACGTATTTGAGCCTCAATAAATTCAAAGAGGCGGCAAAGGCGGCGAACAAGGCAGTAAGGTTGGATCCCGGCGACAGCGGATTTCATTGCAGCTTGGGTAGCGCCATGGATGGGCTTGGCAAGCTTCCAGAGGCAGAACAAGCCTACTGCCGGGCGTTAGAAATTGATCCCACCAATGGCGCCGCACTGAACAATTTGGGCACCATTTGTATGCGCGGCGGCGATTTTGATCGCTCGGTTGATCTGTTCACCCGCTACCTTTCCGGAGAACCGAACGATCCGGCGGTATTGAGCCAGAGAGCCGCTGCTTTCATCGAACTAGCCAGGCTGGAAGACGCCGAGCGCGATCTGGAAACGGTTTTTCGGGTGGCTCCGGATTCAATCATCGGGTTGAAAACCAGGGCGAAGCTAAACATTGCACGAGAACAATGGGCAGCGGCGCGAGCCGATCTTGAGACCGTTATTCCAAGCGAGCCCGATGATGCACAGACATTTGCCAGTCTGGCCACGATTGCTTCCAAATTGGATGACAATGCGCTTTCGGTAGCGCTCAACAAAAAGGCTCTCGCGCTGGATCCGAGCTCGGCCAATATATACTGCAACCTCGGAATCGCGTTGTCGGAGATGGGTGATTTGGATGGGGCTGAAACGAGTTTGCGTGCCGCACTTGATTTGCAGCCCGGGCATATCAGCGCGATATTTTCGCTCGGCACGGGGCGCGGCCTGTTGGACGGCGATATCCTTGCCCAGGCAGAAAAATTGGCGGCCTCCGGCGATCTCGACGACGAACAACGCACCAAATTGAAATTTGCATTGGCCCATCAATACCAAAAACGCAGTGACTATGGGCGCGCATTCCAAATGGCGGTGGCGGCAAATGCCTTGCGCAAGCGCAAATTGGAAAACGACAATAAGGGATTTTCGCCCGACTATCACCGGGACTTTTTGGAGCGCATCAAAACCGTTTTCTCAGGCCAATTTTTTGCCGGCCGAAAATCAAATTTGGATCCACCGGCGCAACCCATCTTTATCCTAGGCATGCCGCGATCAGGCACCACGCTCGTTGAACAAATCATGGCCGGCCATTCCGCGATCGAAACCGCCGGCGAGTTGGACCTGATCGAGGACTTGAGCCGTTCTATGCCGGATTTTCCCGGCGCCGTGGCAAACTTGCCAGAGCAAACTATAGCCCAGTTGGCTAAGACGTATCTGGCGGGCACCGGAGAGCGCCGCCCAAATGCCAGCCAGGTAATTGACAAAATGCCGTTCAATTTTATTTTCTTAGGGTTTATTCATCTTCTATTTCCGGGAGCACGCGTCATTCATTGCCGACGCAATCTTCGTGATACCGGAGTTTCGTGCTTTTTTCAGAGGTTCGAGAAGCCCCATGCTTGGTCAACGGATTTGGCGCATCTGGGGCTCTATTTGAAATCCTACGAAGCGCTTATGGATCATTGGAAACAGGTTTTACCGGACGCTATGTTAGAGGTTGATTACGAAAAATTGGTTTCTAATCCTGAAACCGTTGGGCGACAAATCATGGGCTATGTCGGCATAGATTGGGATCCTAAATCTCTTCAGTTCCATGAACGCCGCTCAAACGTAACCACCGCTTCCAAATGGCAAGTGCGCGAGCCTGTCTACACACGATCCATCGATCGCTGGCGCCAATTCGAGAGCCAGTTGAAACCGATGATCGATGCCATGGATTGAATCCAGCCGTTAACCAATGTTGACGGCGGACGGAATTACGGTCCCGGTACTTACAGCCTGCGGAAAGCCCCCAGCAATCCATGAATATCATGATCGGCGTCCCGGCGCGGCGTGATCGGATCTAGGCTGCCAGGCTCAAATCCGGCGGCGGCGGCGGACTTGCGCAAATATTCCGGCCCGTGGGCGTAGCGGCCGGTGCTCTGCAAAGTGAAATCCCCGGCGTCTGCCAACTCCACCGTAAACAAAAACCAGCCGCCCGGGTTCAGGCGCAGATGCGCGCCCGCGAATAGGGTTGCCAGATCGCCCACATAGACCAGCGCATCGCCGCTGATCATCAGATCATAATGTTGATGCGCGCCGGCCATGGGTTTGGCCAAAAATTCGGTCATCCCGGCAACGAAGGTTTGGCTGTAAACTCCGCTTTCCTTGGCCAGTTCCAGCATTTCCGCTGACAGATCCACGCCGTGCATATCCCCTGCAAAGGCGGCGATGGCGGCGCCGGTCAATCCGGTGCCAGCGCCGAGATCTAGGCAGCGGCGAAAATGAGGCGGAGGAGCGCCGCAAATAGCCGCCATTTTTCCCGCCATGGACGCCGGCACGCTGTAGTGCAAATCCTCAGTCATGGACCGCTCGAAATCCTCGGCGTAGTCGTCGAACAGGGCAGCGACATAATCATTGGGCGCCGCGTCGGTGGTGGTTCCGGTCAACGCATCCAGCAAATGCTGCGCCACGCCGTGCCCCGCATCCCGGGCTAGACATTGCTCGTAGGCCGCCGCCGCGCCCTGATTGTCGCCCAGCATTTCGCGGGTGTAGCCCAGCTCCCAATAAGGTTCCGCTGGAGCCGGATCTATGGCTAGTGCTCGGCTGTAAAACCGTTCCGCTTCTTGGTAATCGCCGAGCGCCCTAAGGGCTGCAGCCAATCCGAACATCGCTTGAGAATTCTCCGGCGCGAGACGCAGGGCTTGGCGATAAGCCGCCGCCGCGCTTTCAAAATCACCCGTCTGATTGGCGGCAGCGCCCTCGGCAATCAGCGCATTCATATCCTCCACCGCCCCGCTCATGGTTGCTCCCAGCCACCGATGCCGGCGATACCGGCGGCACCGGAATTGTCTAAGGCGCGGGCATTGCCGGCATTGATACCGCCGAGTGCATAAACCGGAAGCGGCGCCCGGCGTCCCCATGCGGTAAATTTCTGAACGCCGAGCCCAGCGTTGCCTGGATGGCTTCTGGTTTCGAACACTGGCGACAAGAAAGCCGCATCGGCGCCCAAAGCTGCCGCCCGCCTCAGCCCCGCCGGCGAATGGGCGGCGATGGTCAGCAACCTGCCGGGGTGCATTTTGGCGGCGCGGCGATGGCCCGAGCGGCGCGCCGTCCGATCACTCAAATGCAATCCGTCCGCCTCTACCTGGTGGGCAAGCCACGGGTCTTCGGCAACAATCAACAACAGGCCGTGCCGGCGGCAAAGGGATTTGAGCGCCCGCGCTTCCCCGGCCCGGTTTGGGCTTTCATAATTCCGGTAGAGCACGGCCGCGCCGGCGGGCAGCGCGCCAAGCAACGGGCCCGGATTGGCCAGCCGCGCGAGATCGGTCATCAAAATCGCCGGCGGCAGGTGGGCGCAGCCGCTTCTGAAATTGAGCCGCCTTGCATAATCTGATAGCGTCATGCTTTGCTGGCCAAATCAATGTATCCGAGCACCATAGTTTCCAAACCCAAAGGTCCGCCGGTTGTTATAAATATGCAAACCGACATCGCACAGAATCTGGCCCAGGTCAAAAAGACCATTGATGATGCCGCGCGCGCCCACGGGCGCAGCGCCGATGACGTGCGCCTGGTTGCCGTTTCGAAAACCCATCCGCCAGATAGTGTGCGGGCCGCGATTGCTGCCGGGCAGCGAATTTTCGGCGAAAACCGAGTGCAGGAGGCGGAAACCAAATGGCCCGAGCTGCGCCAGGAATTTCCCGAATGCCGGCTACATTTGATTGGCCCGTTGCAGCGCAACAAGGCGGCCCTTGCGGTGCGCCTGTTCGATGTGATCGAAACCGTCGACCGTCTCAAGCTGGCTGCCGCGCTGGCCCGCCATATGGACGAGGCGGGGCGGCGCCCCGATTGCTTGATTCAGGTGAACACCGGTGAAGAGGCGCAGAAAGCCGGCGTCCTTCCCGCCGAGGCCGACGATTTTATTGGCGCCTGCCGGGACCAGCATGGATTGCCGGTCATCGGCTTGATGTGCATTCCGCCGGCCAATGAAGAACCGGCCATGCATTTCGCCCTGCTGGCCAAGATTGCCCGGCGCAACCACCTCGCCCAATTGAGCATGGGCATGAGCGCCGATTTTGAAACGGCGGTGCAGTTCGGCGCAACCTTGGTGCGCGTCGGCACCGCAATTTTCGGTGCGCGCCAGGACTATGGCCGCAGCGCCGAAGCGGACACGCTCAGCTCTCCGACATAATATGAAGGCTGGTCCCGGTATCGCAGTCGGCGATCACCGTTCGAAGATCATCGAGGCCGAGCGCAACGCAGCCCTCGGTGGGCGCATAATCCTTCGCCGCCACATGCAGGAATATGCCGCTGCCCAATCCAGGCACGGCAGGCTCGTCGTTATGGCCGATCGTAACAACAACATCATATAGCCCGTCGTTCCGCCAAAGATTTTCGTGGCTGCCTTCATGGGGTAGCCGCACTAGGCTGTTGTAGCTGGCGCAAGTCGGATCGTCGCACCAGCCATCGGTTTCGCCGATCACCGAAACCGGCAGACTGGTCATTAGCAATTCTATCCGGTCAGCCCGGTAATAAAGCCGGCGCAGGGGAAAGCGGCCCACCGGGGTGGCGCCATCGCCCTCTTTTTTTACGGTGGCAATATGGTTGCGGCCAAGGGCGCATCGATACGCGGTTTGACCGCAATGCAGCCAGCCATCAGGTTTAACGATCAAATCCATGCGCGGAGTATAGGGCCAAGAGCGCACCGGCGTCCAAATTTCCCTACCCGAAAACTGCGGTCAGCGCAGAACGGAATTGCCCGGCGCCGAGGCAAGGCCGTTCAGGCGTTGGCCGCTTTCATATTTGTCGAGGGCCTGCATCATGTTCTGGGTCAGCCAGTCCTGTTTGGCGTCGGCCAGCACCTGTTGCACGGCCGCCAATTGCTGGGGTGCGCCCGCCGGGCGCCCCGCGCGGGCAATTTCGGCGGCTGCCGGTGCCAGCGCGATCGGTGCCATCGGGCGCTGGGGCAAAGGCTTAGGTGCGGGTAAAGAATTGGCGGCTGGTTTATCGTCGATTGCATACATAGGATCGAGGGCCAGGGGCTTGTTTGGGCGGGCGGCGGTTTGCGCCGGGGCGGCGGCCAAGGCGGTCCGGCCCGGTCCGGCGGCGGTATCGAATTGGGCCAACGCCTGCAAATCGGGCGCGGTACCGGGCCCAAAATTGGTAAGACGGTCCAAAATGCCAGCGGCTTTCTCCGGCGAAATATTGGGTATGGCGGACATGCCGGCGGCGGCGAAATCCTTGCCGGGCGCCACCGGCACGGCGCGGAAGCTATCGGCGGCGGGCGGCGTGGTTTGGGCTGGATCTAAGCTCGGGATCGCCGCGGCGGCCACATCGGTGGGCAGATTGATGATATCCGCCGGCGTATCACCGGCGCCGGGGCCGGTGAACATGGCGACGGTATGCTCGCCCACATCCTTGCCGGTATTGTGTTTGATGATCACATCGAAGAGCGATGCAACGGCGCCGATGGGCCCGCCGAGCACGGTGCTGCCGAACATTTTGGCGCCGGGATCAATCTCATCGCCGGTGACCGCGCGGTAAATTGTACCCACCACGGGGATATGCTGCAGCGGATTGATCATGTCGACGAAATCGCGAAAGGTGAAGCCGTCTTCGCCGAACAGCTTGAAATCTTTGCGCACATATTCGCCGGATTCGCCGGAAACAGCGCTAGCGGCCTTTGCGTTGGCGGGCTCGATCAAAAAGGGCTGATCCGCCGCGCCGACAATCTGAGAAACCATAATTTTCTTCCCGTTCTTATTTTGGTATTTCAGTTGCAAACAGAATGCCAATTAAAATTCAATGATTTCAGCAGTTTCCGCGAAAAGGCTCGTAACGGAACTGTGACCGGTGGGTAATATTTTCCCAGTTGCAAGCTATTGAATATCAAACACGGCAGGCTATATATTGGGCGGTAACCTCTTGGTCGGTTTGATATAAAAAGTTACTTAAATGGGGTATATGTTTTCATGACATCCAACAGGCGTATTCTGGTCGTCGACGACGATGACGATCTCCGGGAAATGCTCGCCGAGCAGCTGCAAATCCACGAAGAATTCGTAACCGAAAGCCTCGGCAACGGCACCGACGCCATCGAGCGGACCAAGGATCAATATTTCGATATCATCCTTCTCGACGTGGGATTGCCCGATATCGATGGCCGCGAGGTTTGCCGGATCATGCGCCGCAACGGCGTCAAATCGCCGGTGATCATGCTGACCGGCGCCGATACGGACGCCGATACCATTCTCGGCCTCGACGCCGGCGCCAACGATTATGTGACCAAGCCGTTCCGCATTGGCGTGCTGATGGCGCGCCTTCGCGCTCATATCCGCGAGCATGAGCAGAGCGAGTTTGCCGTCTTCACCATCGGCCCCTATACCTTCCGGCCTGCTGCCAAGCAGTTGCTGGATAACGAGACCAACAAAAAGGTGCGGCTCACCGATAAGGAAACTTCGATCATCAAATATTTGTTTCTGGCCGGCGAACGGGTGGTCAGCCGCGATGTTCTGTTGGACGAAGTTTGGGGATATAACGCCGGTGTCACCACCCATACGTTGGAAACCCACGTCTACCGGCTGCGTCAGAAGATCGAGCGGGATCCGTCCAACGCCGTGTTGCTGGTGACCGAACCCAACGGCTACCGTTTAGTTCCGTAAACGAAACGATTGCCTCAGCCGTTCAGGGTGATTAGTACCGGCGCGTGATCGGACGGCTTTTCCCAGCCGCGCACATCGCGCAAAACCTCGGCGCCGGTCAGGTGCGGGCGCAACGCCTCGGTGATCCAGATATGATCCAGGCGGCGGCCCTTGTCGGAACCGGGCCACGCCTTGTTGCGGTAGCTCCACCAGGAATATAATTGTTCGGCAGGCGGAATGATCTCGCGCACCGCATCAATCCAGGGCCCGGATTTTTGCATGGCGCCCAGAAGATCCACTTCGACCGGCGTGTGCGACACGATCTTCAACAATTGTTTGTGCGACCAGACGTCGGTTTCCAGCGGTGCCACGTTGAAGTCGCCGACGATGACCCGGCGCGCGCCCGACTCCTGCCGCCCCCGCCACCAGCGCGCCATGGATTTTATGAAGGCCAGCTTGTGGGCAAATTTGTCGTTGCTTTCCGGGTCCGGCTCATCGCCGCCGGCGGGGATATAAAAATTGTGCACCTCGGTACCGTCCTCCAAGGTCACATAGATGTGGCGGCAGTCTTTGCGCCGGCACCAGTCCTTCGTTGCCACCTCTTTGAAAGGTAGCCGCGACAAGATGGCGACACCGTTATAGGACTTCATGCCACGCACTGCCCGGTGGACATAACCCATCTCATGGATGGCTTCGTGGGGAAATAATTCGTCCACCACTTTGGTTTCCTGCAGGCAGATAATGTCCGCATCGGAGCGTTCGGCCAAGCGGCGCACGTGATCAATACGCAACCGTACGCTGTTAATATTCCAGGTTAGGATGCGCATTTTCGATTCGCCCGAATAATGAAAATTTGTGCAATTTGGTCGTGTAAAACGGCTAACCGGCCTTATTTGGAAACACAGATGGCCAGCAATTACCCTATATAATCAAAGGGTTACTAAATACTATATCTAGCGGCACACGCTATATCAAGCTAATATCTTGACATAAAATACAATATATTGTGGTGTCGATCCCTGAGTCTACCAACAGGGGGCTCTGAGCGTGGATATAATTACCGAAGGATCATGATATGCCTGGTATTTACGACAGTGTGAAACGTTTCTTCACCCAAGTAACCGAAATGGGCCTGTTGCTCATTGCACTATCAGTTGTCGCGGGAATTATCTTCGGAGGCGACTTACCGTTTGTCGGCAATGTTGTCGGCAATCTGTTGGCGCTGATTAAGTCACTTGGCGACGGCGGTCTTGTTGGACTGATCGCGGTTGGCATCATTCTTTGGCTTCTTTCGAAAAGAAGCTGACGAATAAAATATATTTCTTCTGGGGCCCCGTTTCTATTCGGCGCCCCGCCTCGACAATGCGGGTCGCCGGTTTTCCGGTGGCCCGTATTCGTTTTTGGGCGCTAAAAAAGCGAACATGTTTAAAGTGGGGGCTAAAAAAGCGCCCGGCCAGGGGTGCCGGGCGCTTTATAGTGTCGGAAGGTGGAACCAACAGGGGGGGAGTTCATTCCACCAAGCACCAGCCAGTTGCTGGCCGGTGCGTCCTTCTCTATTGAAATAGTTCATCGCCGCGCCAATGCAAGTGGCCTCACATTTTGTTGAACAGACCGCGGCTATTTCGGGGCGTCTTCGTCAAACTCGAACAGCTTTTTATCCAGCGCCATGCCGGTGCGGGCATTGTTGAGGGTCACGGTGGTGACCGTTCGTTGCGCATCCAGCACCTGCCACTGGCGAAGCTGGAACGGTTTTTCGGAAAACACCAGGGTCAGGGTTCCGTCTTCGGCATCATCGCTGTCGGCGATGGTGACGCGCAGCAGGCCGCGGCGCCGCGATATTCCGGTGACCGTGATATCGCCGCCGAGTTTGACCACCTCGCGGACCAGGACGCCGACCGGCGTGCTCGACAAAAATATATGGGTGGTTTGGCGCAGCTCCTTGTCGACAAATATCAAAAAGGTGCCGTCGGCGATCAGCATATCGGGGGACGGCGGATCGTATTCGAAACGGAATTTTCCGGGTCGCGACAAAAACATGGTACCGCTGGCAACGGCGCCGGTGGAGGCCACCTGCAAAAATTTGGCGGTCATGGTTTTCAGATCGTTGAAATAATTTTCGATACGGACGATGTCGGCGCGGTCGCGCTCGCTCAACTTGGCGGGCACGGCGTCGGCGGCTAATGCTTCGCCGGCAATAAATATTGCCAGTCCCAGCATCGCTCCGATCAATCCAAAAATTATACGCAACTGCGGTCTCGCCCAAACCAATCCATCAGGGGCGGCACTGTCATCCATATCGATTGCGTTGGCAAGCCGCGCTCAATGCTCGCCGATCAGGACCTCGCGGCGGCCGACCCGGTCGGCCTTGGAGACCACGTTTTGCTCTTCCATTTGTTCGATGATGCGCGCCGCGCGGTTGTAGCCGATCTGCAAATGGCGCTGGATGAAGCTGGTCGATGCCTTGCCTTCGCGCGCTACCAGGGCAACCGCTTGATCGTAAAGAGCGTCGTCGCCATTGCTCTTGCCGCCGACGCCATCCATTCCGGGGATATCGAAGCCGCCTTCGTCGTCTTCGGTAACCGCGTCCAGATAGTCCGGCTCGCCCTGGCTTTTCAGAAAATTGACGATGCGCTCCACCTCTTCGTCACTGACAAACGGGCCGTGGACGCGGTTGACCTGCCCGCCGGCGGCCATATAGAGCATGTCGCCCTGGCCGAGAAGTTGCTCGGCGCCCTGTTCGCCCAAGATGGTGCGGCTGTCGATCTTGGAGGTGACCTGAAACGAAACCCGGGTCGGGAAATTGGCCTTGATGGTGCCGGTGATCACATCCACCGACGGCCGCTGGGTGGCCATGATCAAATGAATGCCGGCGGCGCGCGCCATTTGCGCCAGACGCTGGATGGCGGCTTCGATATCCTTGCCGGCCACCATCATCAGGTCGGCCATTTCATCGACCACCACGACGATCAGCGGCAGGGCGTCCAAATTCAGCGGCTGGTCTTCATAGATCGGCTTGCCGGCGTCATCGAAACCCGTCTGCACCCGGCGTGTCAGCTCTTCGCCTTTCTTGCGTGCCTCGGCCAAGCGGGTGTTGTAGCCGGCAATATTGCGTACTCCCACCTGCGACATGGCGCGGTAGCGGTCTTCCATTTCGCGCACCGCCCATTTCAGCGCCACCACCGCCTTCGACGGGTCCGTGACCACCGGCGTCAACAGATTGGGAATGCCGTCATAGACGCTCAGCTCCAGCATCTTGGGATCGATCATGATGAATTTGCAGGCGTCCGGCGAATGCTGATAAAGGAGCGACAGGATCATCGTATTGATAGCCACCGACTTGCCCGAACCGGTTGTCCCTGCGATCAGAAGATGCGGCATGCGCGCCAGATCGACAACCACCGGGCCGCCGCCGATATCCTTGCCGAGGGCCAAGGGTAGGCTTGCGCCGGACCGCTCGAACGCCCTGGCGGCCAGCAATTCGCGGAAATAGACCATGTCGCGCTTGGCGTTGGGCAGTTCGATACCGATGACGCTGCGCCCTGGCACCACTGCGATGCGCACGGAAAGCGCGCTCATGGAGCGGGCGATATCGTCGGCGAGGCCAATGACGCGGGACGTCTTGATACCCGGCGCCGGCTACAACTCGTAAAGCGTGACCACGGGACCCGGCCGCACCTTCACGATCTCGCCGTTGACGCCGAAATCGTCGAGCACCGTCTCCAGCAGCCGTGCATTCTGGGCCAAGGCCTCCTCGTCGACCTTGGTGCGTTCCTGCCCGGACGTTGCCTGATCCTGCAGCAGGTCCAGAGGCGGTGCCGCGAAATCCTCATCCGGCGACAGGGCGAGCTTGGCTTGAGTCGGGGCTTTCTGCTTGCGCTTCGCCTTTCCCGCGCCCTTGGGGGCGACGATATCGACGGCGGCCGCCCGGGTAAGGGACGGTTCCACGCGCTCGGGCGCTTCTTCTTCTTCGTCCTCGTCGGCGCGCCGCGCCGCTCGGCCGAGGGCGCCGCGCAGTTCGGCCACGCCGTCGCCGAAGGCGTCGCGCCGACGCGTGAGCTCGGAAGAGCGTCGTGTAGGGAAAGAGTGTAGATCTCGGTGGTCGCCGTATCATTAAAAAAAAAA
>ENA-OREN01002897-OREN01002897.1-marine-metagenome-genome-assembly--contig:-NODE-2897-length-16623-cov-3.297111_pt1 | contig 16623 bp, 13 predicted proteins | sample MGYA00248624_ERZ508555 | MGnify/ENA primary metagenome ERZ508555 (study PRJEB26222, sample SAMN06267773) | marine metagenome | isolation source: Saanich Inlet, British Columbia, Canada | place...
GCCAAGCTTGAGCGCACCCGCGGCCTTGGCAAACGCATGGCCGAAGGCCAGGCCGGTCAGGATATCCTGAAGGCGGTCAAGCGGGGGATGGATATACCGGGTGACCAGTGCCCGAAACCACGCACCAAGCCGGATTTACCTAATGGCATTGGCCCAACCATGGATTTGCTCAAAGTTTTACTCAAAATGAAGTGTGAAGAGTTCAATGTGGCGCAGAAACTGATCGCCTCCAGTGAGGATGTGGAAATGATCGCAGCATTTGGCGAAAAAGCCGACGTTTCTGCCATGCGCAGCTGGCGACGAGAGGTATTCGGCGAAGATGCGCTTCGGATCAGAAGCGGTGAGTGTGCGCTTGGTATCGAAGGCCGTCGGGTTGTATTGAAAAAAACTTAGAATAATTAAAAAAACCCTTGAATGCATACGGTGCTGCTCCAACATAAAAGTGTAGCGCGAGACAGAGTGCCAATTCTGTACAGTATTTTTAGGGAGTTAGCGTAATGAATGTAATCACCGGAACCGTTGGAAATAGTGGTGTAGATGACAAAATGTTGAGAGATATGGTCGAGCTTATGCCGGTCAACGTCATGCTCATCGACCTCGAGAGCTTTGAAGTCACCTATGCAAATAAAAGCACGCTAACCACGTTGGCGAGTATTGAGAGTCTGCTGCCCGTCAATGCGGTTGATATCATTGGTACCTGCATTGATGTTTTTCACAAAGATCCAGCGCATCAGCGCCGCTTGTTGGCCGATCCGGCTAACTTGCCATATTCCACCCACATCATGGTGGGACCGGAAACACTGGATTTGCTGGTAACAGCCATTTATGACGATGGCGGCAATTATCTAGCCCCCATGCTCACCTGGTCAGTAATCACATCACAGGTTGCCGCCGAAACAGAAACACTGTTGCAGAAACAGATTCTGGATCAGCTGCCCATCAACGTGTTGTTCCTGGAAACAGATGGCTTCACCATCACGTACGCCAACCAGACCAGTATCAACACGCTAAAAACCATTGAGAGTCTGTTGCCTTGTAAGGGTGATGAAATTGTCGGCCAGTGTGTTGATATCTTCCACAAAAACCCGGCTCATCAGCGTCAGTTACTGTCTAACCCTGATAACCTGCCTTATCGCACGAATATTCAGATTGGGCCGGAAACACTGGATCTACAGACTTATGCGGTTTTCGACGCTGACAAGAACTATTCCGGTGCCATGCTTTCCTGGGCCGTTGTATCCGCTCAGGTCGCCATGACCGATAATGTGAAGGGCATCGTGGAATCAGTTTCTGCGGCGGCAACAGAGATGCAGGCATCGTCTGAATCCATGGTCAGCACGTCGGATGAAGCCAATTCCCGCGCTGGTACCGTTGCGTCAGCATCCGAGGAACTGAGCGCTTCCATCAGTGAAATTGCGCAACAGGTTTCCCGCTCATCCAGCATTTCACAAGAAGCCGTGAATGAAGCACAACGCTCCAACGAAGGTATTCAAGGGTTGGCCGAGGCCGCTCAACGGATCGGCGATGTGGTCAAGCTGATTAATGATATCGCCAGCCAGACCAACCTGTTGGCGCTGAATGCGACGATCGAGGCGGCTCGCGCCGGTGAAGCTGGTAAAGGCTTTGCGGTTGTTGCTGCGGAAGTGAAGAACCTGGCCACACAGACGGCCCGTGCTACCGAAGAGATCAGTAGCCAGATTGGAGAAATACAATCAGCAACGGGTGATGCCGTGAGCGCCATTGGCTCGATTTCCAAGACCATCACGGAGATCAGCGAGATCGCCACAACCATTGCTTCGGCGGTCGAGGAACAGGGCGCCGCTACGCAGGAAGTTGCCACAAACATCGCCGCTGTTACCACCGCATCTTCGGATGTGGGACAGTCAGCTGGCGAAGTTCTTGGTGCCGCCAATGAGCTTTCCCAACAAGCAGAAAAACTGTCCGGCGAGATGGATAGCTTCCTCAAGGAAGTTATGGGCGAATAAAAACTCGCACCGTAGAGATTGGAAGAGGCGGTACCTTCGGGTGCCGCCTTTTTATTTGCCTTAATCGTTCACAGATTTCAAAACAGCGCTTACCAGCGGTACGGTAATCTTGCGGTGTTCTGCCAGGGCGGCCTCGTCAACGGCGGTGACAATGCGCTGGGCCGCGGCAAATGACCGTTCCATACGGGGCAGCAGATAATCAATCACGCCGGGTTCGATACGAAGTTGACGATCAGAAAACTGCTTCACCATAACGGCAGTGATCAACATTTCATCGGGATTATCAATCGCCGCGTGGGGCAAGGCATTCAGGCGAGATTGCAGGTCTGCCAGATTACTTGTCCACTGTGATGGCGGCACCTTGGCCAGCAACAAGGCCTGCTTGTTTTGTTCTTTGAGGATATTGAGCACGTGGAACAGCCCTTTTTCCTGCTCAGGGCTGGAAAGGTCATCGGCATCGTCGATCACCAGCGCCGGGTGATCCGACACCAATGATCGGGCTGTGCTCTCTGAAATAGCGTTTCCCGTGACGTATCCAGCATTAGATCGAGCCTGAAACACGTGTGCCAGATGGGTCTTACCGCACCCGGACGGCCCGGATATGGCGACGGCTTGCGCCGGCCACGTGGGCCATTGGTCAATCCATTTGATGGCGGCTTCATTGGCCGAAGCCACAAGAAAGTCATCACCCGAAAGAGCTGGTCGGTGGTCCAGATCGAACGTCAGTTGTCGCGCAGGGCTCACTGCGGGATGTCTCCACCGCCATGATAAAGCGGACTGTCCAGATAACGCGAAATCGCGAACCGGATGAGCACGCCAATGATGGCCGCAGTGGGCACAGCCAGTAACACACCGGTGAACCCGAATAATGTGCCGCCCGCCATGAGGGCAAAGATGATCCACAAATCATGCAGCCCAACTTTGCTGCCCACCAGTTTTGGCGTTAACAGGTAGCTCTCACACACTTGCCCGACGATAAAGATAGCGGCAACACTCAGGACCGGTGAGATACCGTCAAACTGGACCAACGCAACCCCCACACCGATGGAGATACCCGTCATGGCACCCACGTAAGGGATAAACGATATAAGGCCCGCGCCGAGTCCAATCAACAAGCCGGTTTCAAGCCCGACCATCGTCAGCGCAATAGCGTAGAAGGTGGCAAGAACCAGACACACGCTCGCCTGACCGCGCACGAAGGCTGAAATAGTTTGATCGATCAGCGACAATTGTTCTCGAATAACCGGCGCCTGACCACGGGGCAACAGATGATCCATACGGGCCACAATTCGGTCCCACTCCAACAGCATGTAGAACGAAACGATCGGCATAATCAGAATCATGGAAACCAGTTGGAACAAGGCCATGCCGCCGCTCCATACACGCGTGGCAGCCGCTTTCAACCAGCCCATCAGGGTGCCAGAATAATCGCTGGCCGCATCCCCGGCACGTTGCATGGCGTCTGCGGGCAAAACGGACTCGGCATAGGCGCGAGCTTGCTCTGCCATACTCTGAACCAGGGCAACAAGATCAGGGACGCGGTCTGCTATGGCAATTATTTGCCCCTGCAAAAGCGGGAACAGCATCGCCAGACCAAGCGCCACGATGAGAAAGAACGACAAGGTGATGATGACCGTCGCCAGCAATCGGGACAGGCCTTTGGACTCCATCCAGTCAGCCACAGGATCAAGAAAATAGGCGACTGCCATACCGGCAACAAAAGGTAGAAGAATGCCACTCAGCATATGGAGCAGAATCAGGACCACAACGAGGCCCAGGCCCCATGTTATCATACGGTGTGTTCGGGTCATGTTTTGTTGCCCCTATTGGGCGTGGATTGCCCACGCCCCTTCCAATTGAACCAATCGCAGATCCTTTTGGGCCAAAGCCACCTTTAACTGAAGCAGGTCGCCCAGATGGTGCAGGTTAATGCGTGCTTCCTCGCGTGACAACAGGACCACTTCCATCTGGCTTACCACCGCTGCTTCAGCAATTCTGCTTTGGATTGCTAACCAGTCCGGCAAACTTTTGATGGGTACGGATACCGGCAAGACACCACGATCACCCATGTTCATGACATTTTCGCGTTTCCAGCCTTCTTCAACAGAAATGGAAACATCCGCGACGGCACTGGCGAGTAGTGATCCGATGGTTTCTGTTGCCGGGGCTGTATATCTGGATGTACGGCGTTGGATGCCGTCAGTCGGGCTATAGCGAGTGATATAAACCTCTAACCCGTTCACATTGGCCACGGTCGTATTGAGAACGGCGTGGACAACCAGTACAGCGGTGCTGTCGTACCGCTCCAACATGGCCTGCAGGCGCCCTGTATCGCCGCTAACAGCGTGCTGGGCACCAATCTTCGATATATCCGTAAGATCACCAATGGGATGCATTAAGGGCGCCATGCGGTCGTTGCTGCTCAGATTGCTCCACAGCAAACGCCAGTCATTTGTTTCTTCCCACAAACTATATGAGCCGTTTCGCTCAAGCACCGGGATGACCAAAACGGGTTTGCTGATGGTTTCTGTAAAAGGAATGCCAAACTCGCTCAACAATTGGCGAATATCGCGGCTTCTGAACCGAACATGCATTTTCGCCAGATACCGGACCGAGGATGTCTTCTCGTCTGATACGGAGAAATCCCGCACATAGGTCGATATGGTTGCCCGATCAGGATTGGGCAGACGGTTGTAATTTTCGCGCATCGTAAGCCGACGGATCAATCGGTGAAAGGCCTCGCGTTCGCCAGAAGCCAAGGCCTCGTTACGGGCTGCTGCTGCCGACTCGGCGGTAGCATCCACCTGAACGTCATTAACTTCATACAACGCAGGATCCGCTGCACGAGCACTGTGCGGTATGGCCGATACACCGGCAATAGCCATCACAGCGATAAAAACAACTCTTTGTAGGCCAAAAAGGCATATTGCAAACGGGCGTGAAGCCATTATCCTGATCATTCCGGTTGGCATTATCTGAAATCTGGGGTATTCCCCAAATCCAAGCCAAAATGCCCTGTCAGAGGGGCGCAAAGCAAGCTAAATCAAGTTTTCCTGGAGGATCACCATGTCACAGAAGCCGCCTGCAAACGGCCTCAGATACCGAGACGCCGGTGTGGATATCGACGCCGGAAACGACCTGGTGGATGCGATCAAGCCGCTGGCCGGATCCACAAAACGCTCAGGCGTCATGTCCGGGCTCGGCGGCTTTGGCGGGTTCTTTGATTTACGTGGGGCTGGATACCAAGACCCCATATTGGTTGCGGCCAACGATGGTGTCGGCACCAAACTGAAAATCGCCATTGATTCAGGGATTCACAATGGTGTCGGTATTGATCTGGTGGCGATGTGCGCCAACGATCTGGTCGTACAGGGCGCCGAACCACTGTTCTTTCTGGATTATCTGGCCACGGGGTCGTTGGATGTGGATGAAGCCACTGCCGTTATTGCCAGTATTGCCGATGGATGTCTTCAGGCTGGATGCGCGCTCATTGGCGGCGAAACGGCCGAAATGCCCGGCATGTATTCGGGCAAGGATTACGATCTGGCCGGGTTCTGCGTCGGCGCGGTTGAACGCGGTCAGGAATTGACCGGTGAGGATGTGGCGATTGGTGACGTGGTTCTGGGTCTTTCTTCCAATGGAGTGCATTCAAACGGATTTTCGTTGGTACGTCGGGTATTGGACTTGGCCGGTCTGGATTACAATTCAGACGCGCCGTTTAATCCGGGCCACACCATTGCAGAAACCTTGCTGGCACCCACCCGCATTTATGTCAAAAGCTGCCTGGCGGCTATTGAAGCCGGTGGCGTCCATGCCTTTGCCCATATAACAGGTGGCGGGTTGGTGGAAAACATCCCCCGTGTATTACCGGAAGGCATGGCCGTAACCCTGAATGCCGGAAGCTGGCCAGTACCACCCGTGTTTCCCTGGTTGAGCAAGACCGGTGGTGTGCCCCGCGATGAGATGGTGCGGGCGTTCAATTGTGGCATCGGCATGGTCGCTTTGGTGCCCGCAGATCGCGCCGACAGTATCATGCAGGTTCTTATGGGTCATGGAGAAACCGTGCAAATCATTGGTAACGTGGTACCCTTGGAGCAAGACGCTGCACCTGTCGCCATTGAGGGGATGGATGGACCATGGATCGATTAAAAGTCGCTGTCCTGATTTCGGGAAATGGCACCAATTTGCAAGCGCTGATCGATGCGTGTGACAGTCCGGACTTTCCGGCTGAAATCTGCCTTGTCGTATCGAATCGAAGCGATGCATTCGGTATCGAACGTGGTCAAAACGCCGACATTGATACGGCCGTGATCAAACCACGTGATTTCGATGATCGCGAAGCCTTTGACAATGCTCTTGATGAACGTATTCGCGCCTCTGGCGCCCGGCTGATTTGTTTGGCCGGGTTCATGTGGTTGCTGGGCGAGGGGTTTGTCAATTCGTGGCGCGATCGGTTAGTAAATATTCACCCGTCTCTGTTGCCCGCTTTTCGGGGCCTGAATGTACAGGCCCAGGCCGTGGAAATGGGGGTTCGGTATTCAGGTTGTACCGTGCATTTCGTGCGGCCCGAATTGGATGACGGCCCCATTATCACGCAAGCTGTCGTACCGGTTATGCCGGATGATGACGCAGGCAGCCTGTCCGCTCGTATTCTTACACAGGAACACGTGATCTACCCCCAGGCGGTGCGTTGGATTGCGGAAGGGCGGGTGCGGGTCTCAGGTGACAATGTGTTGATCAATGATGCGATTGCCAATGAGCAGGTTTTGATCAATCCAATAGAATAAAAAAGGCCGCTACCATCAGGCAGCGGCCTTTTCCATGAATTCAATCAGCATTAGAGCACGATCGGTTCAAATAGAATCACTTCGTGATGCTTTTGAAGCGTGAATCGTCCTCTATTTCATAGGTTTAGGGGCTTATTCACGTCCTTGATTGAACCAATCAAGGACGATAAGACCCTAGCCAACAAGTTCCAACTGGCTGAAGTAGTAGGAGATTTCTTCTGCTGCCGTTTCCGGTGCGTCTGAGCCATGAACTGAATTGGCTTCAATGCTTTCAGCGAAGTCGCGACGAATAGTACCCTCGTCTGCATTGGCAGGATTTGTAGCGCCCATGATTTCCCGGTTACGGGTAATGGCATTATCACCTTCAAGGACCTGTACGATAACAGGGCCTGAGCACATCATGTCGCACAGTTCGCCAAAGAAAGCACGTTCACGATGGACGGCATAAAAGCCTTCAGCCTGATCTTTGGTCAGCTGAATGCGCTTTTGGGCAACGATGCGAAGGCCAGATTCTTCGAATCGGGCGTTGATCTGCCCCGTAAGATTGCGACGGGTTGCGTCCGGTTTAATGATGGACAGGGTTCTTTCCACAGCCATTGGCTGATCTCCTCGGTAAAAACAGATATGTGATCGGGTAGATCACGATGCGGCGGGGTTATAGCCAGATCACGGGCACCTTGCAACCGCACCCGACGTTTTTTTTCAAAATATGGTGTCTTTTTTCAAAAAATATTGTGCACTGCAATGACCAAGTGATCAGAAACGGCCTGCGCGAAAAGGGTCCATATCAATGGCAGGGCGACGTTCGGTGATTAAATCGGCGATCAATTGCGCGGTGGATCCGGATTCCGTCAGCCCCATATGGCCGTGCCCAAAAGCACAGAAAACATCGCTGCGTACACTGGACCGACTGATTACCGGCAGCGAGTCGGGCAGGGACGGCCTGAAACCCATCCATTCAACACCACCCACTGTATCGCTGGCCGGATCAAATTCAGGGAAAAATCGTTGGGCTTTTTTGACCATGGCTTTTGACCGTGCGTAATTGGGTGGCGCATCCAGTCCGGCAAACTCCACAGCGCCCCCGATACGCATGCCACAGGTTAAGGGCGATACCACAAACCCGTGTTCAGCGAAGGTCACCTGTTGTTTGAGCTGGATGTTCGGCGTGGCAAAGGTTGTGTTGTAGCCGCGTTCGGTCTCCAGCGGGAAATGTTCTCCCCAGTCTCGGGTCAACCGGTGTGACCAGGCGCCCGCAGCAAGCACCACATAGTCGGCGGCTACATCTTCGCCACGATCCATTTGTACAAGCGGCTTACCGCCCTCTGATCCGATGGCGCGTACAGAACCGCTACGAAATTTGACGCCGCGTGCGATGGCATCGGTGGCGATATCATGGCCGATCTCAAACGGGTCCGTTACCACAAGCCAGTCAGGGATATGGACTGCGTGGGTGAACGATGCATCCAGCGCAGGCTCTAACGAGCGCACGTCAGTCCCGCTAACCACATCAAACTTTACGCCCAACTCGCGGCGCATATCCCAACCCCACCTGGACGAGTCAAACTGCCGCCTGCCTTGGTACACATGAATATCGCCCATGGGGCGTAACTTGTGGCTGATACCCGCTGCATCGGTAATACGGGTCAGGGCCTCAACAGACATCCCCAGCAATGATGAGATCGCTTCGGCGCTCCGTCTTACCTGTGCCGCAGAACTGGCCCGCCAAAAGCGGTATAACCAGGGCAGCATGGTCGGCAGGTATGATGGTGGCACGGAAAGAGGACCGGTGGGATCAAGCAGCCACCGGGGCGCTTTAGCCATGATGCCGGGTGATGCCAGGGGCAACGTCTCAGCGACGGCAATGGCACCAGCATTGCCCCATGATGTGCCTGTGCACGGCTCATCACGGTCAATGAGCGTGACCACAAATCCGCGAGACCTAAGCTCGTGCGCGCAACAAATGCCGATAATACCGGCGCCAACAATGGCAATATGTCGATCAGTTTGAGTCACAAGGATTACTCTGGAACAGATACATGGTTTACTCTGGTTACTGCTATGTTATGTAGCCCGCCATGTTACACGTCAACGACATAACTTACCGGATCGCAGGCCGCCCATTGCTGGAGCAGGCCACGTTTGCTTTGCCAGCTTTTCACAAGGCCGGACTGGTGGGGCCTAACGGTAGCGGCAAGACTACGTTAATGCGTTTAATCCTGGGAGAGCTGCAAGCTGATGACGGTAGCATATCCTTGCGGCCCAGAGCACGCGTGGCCACCGTGGCACAGGAAGCACCTGACGGCTCACGCAGCCTGATTGAGTGTGTGCTGGCGACCGATACGGAACGGGCGTCGTTGCTGGAAGAATCTGAAACCGCCACAGACCCCGGACGAATCGCCGACGTTCATACCCGGCTCAGCGATATCGATGCCTATACCGCGCCGACGCGCGCAGCGTCTATCCTCAGTGGTTTGGGCTTTAGCGACCCGGCCCAGCAGGAACGGCTGGACAGCTTCTCCGGTGGTTGGCGTATGCGGGTGGCTTTGGCCGCCACGTTGTTTGCCAACCCCGATATCTTGTTGCTGGATGAGCCGACCAACCACCTGGATCTGGAAGCATCCCTATGGCTGGAAAACCATCTGAAGACCTGGCGTGGTACTATCTTGATGATCAGCCATGACCGCACGTTTTTGAACGCCGTGGCCACCGAGATTGTCCACTTGGAAGAACGCAAGCTGGTACGGTACGTGGGTAACTATGATCAATTTGAGAAAACCCGGCGCGAGCGTCAGGAACTGAACGCCAAGTTGCGTAGTCGTCAGGTGGCGGAGCGGCAACACATCCAGTCCTTCGTGGACCGGTTCCGCTATAAAGCCAGCAAAGCCCGTCAGGCCCAAAGCCGCCTGAAAATGCTGGAACGGATGGAGCCCGTCGCCGCTCATATGGTCGACCGTACCGTTAAATTTGATTTCCCGATCCCTAACCCCTTGTCGCCACCGTTGGTGTTGCTGGATGAGGTTGAGGTAGGATATGAGCCCGGCAAGCCCATTCTGCGTGGCCTTGATATGCGCATTGATATGGATGACCGCATTGGCCTTTTGGGTGCAAACGGTAATGGTAAATCCACGTTGGCCAAATTGTTTGCGGGTCGATTGAAGCCCGAGAATGGCAAGTTACAGAAATCACCCAAGCTGAAGGTGGGCTATTTCGCCCAACACCAGATTGAGGACCTGACTCTGGGGCAGACGGCGTTTGAGCATCTGCGCGCCATGATGGATAAAGAGCAAGAACACAAAATTCGGGCACATTTGGGAAAATTTGGTTTGGAAGGCCAGCGGGCCGACACGGAGGTCTCCAAACTTTCGGGTGGCGAGAAAGCGCGCCTTATTTTCTCCATGATAAGCCGTGAAGCGCCGCATGTTTTGCTGCTGGATGAGCCCACCAACCATCTGGACGTGGATGCCCGCGAGGCGCTGGTTCATGCGCTCAATGCCTATGAAGGTGCCGTTATGCTGGTCAGCCATGATGCTCACCTGTTGGAGGCCACGTGCGACCGCTTGTGGTTGGTGGACAACGGAACATGCCGTGACTTCGATGGCGATTTGAAAGATTACACCAAATTGCTACTGGATCAGCGAAAGGCCGAACGCAAGGAACTGAACCAGAAGTCGAGCAAATCACAACCACAACTCAGCAAGAAAGAACAACGCAAACAGCGTGCGGCCCAACGTGTTGAATCATCAGGGTTACAAAAATCTATACGTGATGCTGAAAAGAAGATGGAATCCATCGCCAAAGATTTGCACACAGTGGAAACCAAATTGTCCGATCCTGCCGTCTATGATGGCGATGAAAAAGAACTCATCATTCTACAGGGTCGGCACAAGACGCTGAAATCGGATATGGGCCATGCCGAAGAAGCCTGGCTAGCGGTCTCAGCTGTTGCGGAAACGGAGCAGGCCTGACGCCAGCCGCTGTCGATTATCTTCACAGGCTCATTATCCTGTATGATTCAATCATCATTGTGGAATAGAATGACGATCAACAGGTTTCGCTCACGGGAGCACAAAACCAAGAGGCACCATTGGCAACAGAAGATAACCAAGAGAGCGGCAGGAAAGGCTACGGGATCGGTTTTTATATTGCCGTGACTGTTTTGCTTATACTGCCGGGCATTGCCATTATCGTTTGGTACGTTCTTCAAGTCACTGACGCTGAAAAGGCGACCGCGGAACTATTGGAGCAGGCACGGGTCGCTGCCATCGCGATTGCCGAACGGGCCGCAGCAGAAGGCTTCCTGGTTGATGACTTCGATGAGTGTGGAAAATTGGGCGACCACTTTAAAACCGGTGTGGGAATTGATTTAAGTCAAAAAGCCCGACGTCGATTGTTGGGTCTGAGCACCAAGGCTTCGGCAGATCAAGAACTTGAACGCTGTGTGGTATTTGCCAAGGTGGTTTCAGCCATGGAACGCTTGGCGCACCATGACCGACATACCTTTGTCTGTCAGGGGGCGGAAATTGTCAGCGAAGATGGCGCCTACAAAATTCGACCGGAAGAGAATGGTCGTGGTGTAATCGAATTAGACGTGGGGGCGAAGCGTTTTATTCCGATTCCTAAATACAAACATATCCTGATTGAGGGTTGGCAACTCTTTAATATGGGCGATGGGTGCCTGGTCGCTGGTATGTCGAGGGTCAACAATTTTTCCTATTCCGGCACGATCCGTGTCGTAGAATAACGCCTCAATCCGCCTTTAAATCATAACAACTTGTGTCCGAATATTGGAATCCCCTCTCAAACGGGAGTAACAGCTTTCTGTGGATGCGCGTATGCTGTTAGCCATAAATAACCGGCGTTTTGAACCGAAGTGAGTATGGGGGAAGCGTAATGAATGGCATTGAAAAAAGTATCATTGGTGTTTCATTGGTATTATTCAGTCTGGCGCTGGCGGGTGTCGGCTACTATCTCTACATTTGATCGCGCACTCTTCATTCAGTAAATTTCTGATGAAGCCTGAATAGTAGTATCGGCCTAGAATCGATATGTGCTGATCGACCGTTCACCACCGGGGGAGAATGACACGGTGGCTTCGGTAAAGTTGTCTACGAAGGCCCGAAACGATGTAGCATCCATGGGGGCGGCAAAAGCGTAACCCTGCACCTCATCCACCGGAAGGGTCTGAAGGAAGTCCACCTGATCAGATGTTTCCACGCCCACAGCCGTTACTTTCAGATTGATTCCATGGGCAAGGGCCGCCGCTGCACGAACCGTCCGACTGGCATGGGGATCAATGCCAATTTGTGTGACGAACGCTGGATCGATCTTAATGCGGTCAACCACCAGGTTACTCAAATGATTCATGCTCGAATAACCTGTACCAAATCCGTCCAGCGATAACCGCACACCCAAGTCGTGGATGGTGGTGAGGGCCGGGCCAAATCGGGTTGGATCCGCCATGATCAAACCTTCGGGCAGTTCAAGTTCCAATAGGTCAGGGGCTAAGTCACTGGCTTGCAGGGCCTCTTCCACTGCTCGCAATAAATTGCCAGATGTAATCAGTGACGATGATACATTGACCGATACGGGAATGCGGGGGAATCCCTTGTCCATCCATTCCTTGTGCTGTTGGCAGGCGGTTCGCAAGACCCATTGACCAATGGCGGGCCCCACATCACATGACTCGGCCAGCGGGATGAAATCTTCGGGTTCCAGCACACGACCATTGTGGTGCCAGCGAATAAGGGCTTCGGCGCCTGAAATTCTGCAACTGCGCAAAGACAACCGGGCTTGATAGTGCAGTGCCAGATCACCTGACACCAGTGCCGCGCGCAGATCACTGGTCAGTGTGTTTCTCTGCTGTAGCTGCTCGTTCAGCCGGGCCACAAAGAATCGCACCGTGTCAGGGCCTTCGCTGATGGCATGCTCCAGCGCCATTTCCGCATTGCGGACCAATTGCTCGGCATCAATTCCATCATCTGGATATGTAGAAATGCCGATACAGGATGCGGTACGCACCGTATGGGTTGCGCCATGAAAAGGTTCGGCGATAACAGCCATGAGGCTCTCAGCCATCTCCATGGCATCGACAGGGCCTGAAATCCGTTCCTGAACCACACCAAACATGGCGCGACCCAGCCGGATCACGCTGTCTTCTGTGCCGACGGCAGCACGCAGCCGAGCCATGGCATCACGCATAAGCTGAAGGGCGGCATCATAATCCAGATCGGCGGCGGCATCGTCCAAACCATCCACGCGCACGATATGGACAGCGCCAGCATTTCCAGTGGATTGATTGAGTGCCAGACCATGGGACAGACGTTCTTCCAGGGCAGAGCGCCCATTGACGCCACGAAAGGCATCGTGCACATCGCTCTGACGGCTGACTTCGGCTTTCTTGCGATCAGTGATGTCATAGCCATAGACATTTACCGCATCGCCTTCAACTGTGGGCACGATGTTCAGCAGGAATACATGGTCGCCAACAATTTCTTCAATTTCACCTTGCTGACCTCGGTCCAGGAAGCTGGCGATCCGGTCGCTCCACGGTGAAGGCAGGCGGCCTCCCACGCTGGCGCCCCAGTGACTGAGCATGGCACGGGCTGGGCCGTTGGCATAAAGCACCTGGCAATCGGGTGTCAGGCGCAGGATCGGTGTGCTGGCCCCTTCGGTCAGTGCCGCGAGGCGAGACAGTTTGTTGCCCATATCGCTGAGCCGGTTGATTTCATCGTGCAGGTGGGCGGTACGTTCTTCCACCTGGTGTTCGATCAGGGGCGCGTCGTTGCGTGGCCGTTGTTGGTGATGAACAACGGTGTCATGCAACTCCCGCCATTCGTCCCCGGCGCTGGGCGCCCGATCAGGTGGCAAACCAACCTGGCTGCGTAATCGTGCCAACGGGCCAAACACCAAAGGTCCCATCAGGCCCAAGGCACCCAGAGTGATGATCAGGGTCGCGGCCAGTGTAATGATGATCGAACGTTGGGCGAAGGCTTCGGTTTCCAGCTGGGCGCGGGTTGAATCCAGTCGCACGTGCAAGGTGAACGGTGTGCCCATTTGCTGTGCCGACCACAACACGTCGTAGCGGGACTTGTCTATGCTGAGCCGGCCCAAGGTGTCGAACGATCCTTCAAGGCGAGATACAGGTGCCGGTGGTTCACCAAACTGACCCACGTAGTCACCGTTTTCTCGCTGGATAATGCCACCGGAAATCTGTGTGCCGGACAGCAGCATCTCAGCCGTTGCCACCAACATCTTGTCAGACATTTCGTATGGGTGGGTGAGGAACAATGCTGTGAAAGCTGTCTGGGCCTGTCGCTCCAGCGATTGCAGGCTGTTTTGTTCAAAATCACGCGTGAACGCATAAATGAACGCCCCTTCAATGGCGAAAACCAATAAGAACACCAGCACCATGACACGCTGTGAAAGCTTGCTCTGCACCATAAACTTGAAGGCACTGGAATTTGGGGTCGCTTGTGTCATTTAGCCTTATTGCGCTATGCGCTACTCAAGTGGCGTTTGGCCGGGTTCGACGCGGCATTCATGCGCCAGTGTAGAGCATTTGTTCCAGTCTTTCGGAAGTCTTGAATTCTCCTTAAGTGCCGGCGCAATAAATGCTGTTATTACATCATGTTAGGAGGTTGTTACGGGTGGGGATACGATGGCTGCTGTGGCGCATTGCCATGGTTGTTGTGCGAATCGGGTGAGGGGATGATTCGCACCTAGAGACCCGTGTGGCCCAAATCAAATTTGAAGCTTCAAGCAATTTTGTTATTTTTTGGTGTAATGACGCTTCAACTGTTGATGTGAGGCCCGAATCCTTGTACACAACGCGTCAGTGGTCGGGAGGCCATTTTCCAGGGGATACCGGCGGAGTTACTCGTTTGACCTACACATTATATGGCAATTACAGCACAGCCACATTTGGTCCTCACGCTGTCCTGGAAGAAGCTGATTTACCCTACACCCTGGAGCTTATCGATCTGAGTGCTGGCGATAACCATGCGCCGGATTTTCTGGCGATGAATCCGGGTGGATACGTGCCCGTGCTTCGGTGCGAAGACGGCACTGTGTTGTTTGAGGCCGCTGCGATCATGCTGTATCTGGCCGATCAGCATCAATTGACGGACTTGGCACCGCCACCGAAGGACCCTACCCGGGGATTGCTTTACCGGTCACTGTTTTTCCTGACCAGCACGGTTCAGGAAGCCTACAAACATTTCTATTACCCGATGAAATTCACCGCAGAACGGTCCGCGGCTGAAGGTATCAAAGAACAATCTATCCAGCTGATGGTTGAGCGCTGGGCCATGGTTGAACAGATGCTGGATGACAATGGCCCATACTTTCTGGGTGACCGGTTCAGTCTGGCGGATATCTATCTGGTCATGCTGATCAGTTGGCACGACAACATGGAATCCATTCTGGCTACGAACCCCGCTGTAAAACGCAATTTCGATCTGGTGACCGCGCGCCCGGCGTTACAATCGATTTTGCGAGACCACGGGATTACGGCTTAACGGACCTCTTTGTTAGCGCGGTCTCCTAGTTAGCGCGACCCCCTAGTTAGCGCGACCATAGAATCCGATCCGCTCTTCTTCAGAAAAATTCACATCAGGCGTCTCATAGAACGAAAACACCGTGATGATGCGCTCGTGATTGCCTTCGACGGGCGTCACCCGGTGCAAGGTGTTCTTGCCACGGAACACATTCAAGGTACCAGCGGCCAGCTTAATGTGCCGCACCTGATCATCGTGGCCTTCGAACAGGCGCACGATCCCGTCATAGTTCGGATCATCAGCGGTTCTGAGATCACTACGGTATTCAAAATGCCCGCCACCGTGGGCTGCTTGCAGCAACAAAGTGGTCGTGAATTCAGAACGATCAAAATGCCAGTTCAGGGCTTCGCCATCCTGATAGGCCATGACGTTCATACAAGCGAGTTGGTCAGGCATGGTATAGAGCGCGGCTTTATCCATAACAGTGGCAAGAAACGCCCGGAACGGTTCCCACTCGTAAACATCGATCAGGACGTTATCTGGAATTTGATCGGCGCATACGGTGTGGTTGATGGTTTCGAACGGCTGAAGTACGGGATGGTCATCGTCTAATCCGGGGATGCTGCGCTCGAAATAGATGTTATGTGACCGTTTGTGCTCAAACGCGTTGTTGTCCAGTTGTGGTTTCGCATTGGCGATGGCCTTTTGAACGGCCACGGCTCGAAGGAATCCTTCCAGATTGAACATGCCGTCTTTTGCCAGGTCAGCTTTACATTGTTCAACCAGCGCCTGTCCGGCGGGGCTGGTCAAATCGTGCAAGGGGTAACGATCAAGATCAAGCGTGTCATGCATTTCAGATAACCTCATTGGTGGAGCCTTCGCCCGACAGCAGGTTTTGGGCAAAGCGTTGATGAAAGCGACCATACCCGTTTTCTGTGACTGCTAAGTGATCTCGGGTTAAGTCGTGGAACTTCGGTAAATTGTGAAACGGCACAGCCGGAAAGGTGTGGTGCTCAGCATGGTAGGGCATGTTCCAGGCCAAAAAACGGGCCAAGCCAGTTGTGTATGTGGTGCGGCTATTCGCCAGCATGTTATCGACCATTGGACAACCGCCATGCTCCGCCAGCAGAAAGGCCCGCAGGAAGGGCTGGCCGATCAAAACGGGGACCAGCCAAATCCAAATCAGTACAGTGTTGTTGCTGTAGACTGAGCCCGCGACAAGGGCCGCATATATGCATAAAAACACCCATGCCTCACGTCGGACGGCCGACTTTTCTTGATCATGTACAAAAGCGTCGCGGTTGGTAGACATCGCTTTTGCAACCAGTGATCTAACCTGCGCGATCCTCTCCG
>ENA-OREN01002900-OREN01002900.1-marine-metagenome-genome-assembly--contig:-NODE-2900-length-16598-cov-6.421766_pt1 | contig 16598 bp, 13 predicted proteins | sample MGYA00248624_ERZ508555 | MGnify/ENA primary metagenome ERZ508555 (study PRJEB26222, sample SAMN06267773) | marine metagenome | isolation source: Saanich Inlet, British Columbia, Canada | place...
GTCCATTAGCCCCACACGCTATGTAGGCATGTGCAAAGCGTGTTTGTTTCTCGTTGAGCATCGACAATCTCCCTGATCGTTGAAGGGATATTGTCTGTCATGCAGGGTAGTTTCCCCAGAGCCGCCAATTCTCGCGCTAGTTCCAGAGATACGCTGACCGATAATCGGTTACAGAGTTATATTAATTTGTTAGTAGTTTTGTCGCCTTTGTTGGTTGCCGAAATATCTTTGGTCTTTTTCCGAAACTATTGAGTCTGATTTGATGAAGCACCTAATCTCTATTTCAATAGCGTTTATCATGAGCCTGTTCGTTGCCAGTTCAGCAGGTGCTGAAGATGCCAAACCGGCAGAGTGGCTGTTCGTTCATACAGCAGAAACGGCTGAAATGACCTCCCCGACGACCCTCGTTATGCCGGTGGAACGAGACATTTTCGCCTTTACCGACAGGCCGAACCGTCGCCACGCTTACCTGACAGCCGAGCAGTTTGCCGGGCTGTGGGCAGACGGCAAAGGCGACAGCTTCAAGGCGGATCCGCCCAATGCAGTTTTGACGTGGGTTTTGGGAGACACAGTCCGGGAGGCAGAGGTCTTTATCACAGGCGCCGCAGCGGCGTCAGGCGGAAAAAACTTAGTTTATCGAGTTAAATTCGAGGTCGGAACAGATCTAGGGCCATCGAACTTTTTTAAAAACGCATCGTTATTTATAGACGTCCTCAGTGGACGGGCCCGGCACATTCAATGGGGGCCGCCCACGCGCGACCAAGGGGGGGGGAATCGGAAGGCTGGTCTACCCAGAGGGCAGACGGGGAGCCGTTAGAAACCACAAGCGTTTTAGAGAGAAAAGCGCCGGTCTGTCCTTCTCAGAACCAGTTTCGATCCCGCCCGGGTCATGATCCCGGATAGTTTATCTAATAATTTCTGGTGCCAAATTAAGCCTTAGAGCTTTTGTTACGTACTGCCATGCCCAGATAAAGCTGCTGGTCCGTGCCGTCAGTCCGCGTAGCCCACTGTGGAGCCACTGGTGCCACCTGCAGACGTACTCTCGCAGCTGATGTAAATCGGCTGTTTGCTCATGAAGCTGATGAGAACGTTCTATCAGGCGGGTCAGGCTGACCATCGACAAACTCCGTAATTCGTAATGATCTTTGCTTTCGGCTCAGCCCGGAATGCCCAACACGTCTTCTTGTTGATTGCCTCGGCCGTCCTTGTATAAATGATTAGACAGGGGCCGAGTTGGCGGTTTAGAATTTTTATCCTTTTACACCCAAGAAAGAAGATCAGATATGACGCTCAACCTCACCGAATTGAGAGACGACCCACTGGGAAAGCACCCCAGTCAGGCAGCAGTTTGCACAGGATTGTGCTTTGTTGCGTTAACGGAAGCCCAGCAAGACGTTGTCGCTGCCGACGACGAGAGCAGTTTCACGTTCGACGTCGAGGGTCTTGGCGACGAGCCTCTGGACGATAGCCCATCTGTTTCCGCAGAGGCTGTTTGTGGGCCGTGCTTGTGTACGTGCTACGCAGACGGTCTGGGCGACGAGGCGCTGGACGATAGCCCATCTGTTTCTGCATTTGGATATGTTTGTAATCCGTTTTGCTACGTAGACGGTCTGGCCGACGAGGCGCTGGACGATAGCCCATCTGTTTCCGCGATGTATTGTGTGGTGTCCTGCCGGTGTGACGGTCTCAGCGACGAGGCGCTGGACCCCCGACCCGCAGTGAACGCCGCAGGGTGCATCGTTGGGTGCATTGGTTTCTGATTGTGCATCGTGTGGGTAGGCAAGTGAGATACGCAGGGGCGCCGCGCGTAGTGGCAGCGATGCGAAATCCTATTTGATGTACAGATAATGGCCCGGTGCTGGGCTGGTTCTTAGAACCAGTTTTGATCCCGCCCGGGTCATGATTCCGGATAGTTTATCTAATAATTTCTGGTGCCAAATTAAGCCTTAGAGCTTTTGTTACGTACTGCCATGCCCAGATAAAGCTGCTGGTCCGTGCCGTCAGTCCGCGTAGCCCACTGTGGTGCCACTGTAGCCACCTTCGAACGTACTCTCGCAGCCGACACAAATCGGCTGTTCGCTCATGAAGCTGATGAGAACGTTCTATCAGGCGGGATAGACTGACCGGCGAGGGAGTCAGTGGTTTAAAAGCACAATCCGGTTGTTCAACCACCGACCGCACTCCTGGTCCGCAGCATTTCCGATCACATCCATAGCCGCCCGGTAAGACCGAAGGCGGTCCGTAACGATCACCTTTGGCTGACCGTAGCGTTTCATCGCTCGCTTGATAAAAGTCAGCGCCGCCTTGCGATCCCGCCGTTTCGTCGCAAATACTTCCAGTACCTCGCCTTCGTGATCAACGGCACGCCACAGATAATGCGTCTCCCCGTTGATCTTCACGAATACCTCGTCCAGGTGCCAGCGCTAGTTCGAATATGAGTGGCTTTGAACGCGGCGCTTCCGGATCTCAGCTGCAAACATCGGACCGAACCGGTTCCACCAGAACCGCACCGTTTCGTGACAGATGTCGATGCCGCGCTCGAACAAGATGTCTTCGACCTGGCGCAACGAAAGTGGATAGCGAACATACATCATCACCGTCAGGCGGATGATCTCGGATGAACTGTTGAAACAACGGAACGGACTTCTCATCCGACGATGCTAGGGAATGGCGTTGCATGTCTCAAGTTGATTTGCTCTGACAATGCCACCGAGGCTATTTAACGGCCTTGTCGGCATATAAGCCGTTTTGCCCCGACAATGCCCGCTATGGTGATAGCTCAACGATTTAGCGTGCCCTGACACAAGGCTCCGGCCAAAAATATCAGGGCCGAATCCATTCGGTATCGACAAGCAGCTTGCGGGTGGGCCCATGCGCGGAGACTTCAGACCGCACAATCAAAGACTCACTGTGTGCCACGATTGGTGAATCGTACTTCTTGCTGCTCTTTTCCTCGTAAAGGCGCGTGTAACACTGTTTCACAATGCGCGCGGCCCGCTTGGGCTTAAAGCCAAGACCTATAAGGGCCGTTTTGTTCCAGTCGATTATTCCGGGAAACCAGCCAAAGTGGAGCGCAGCAAGAAACTCAGGAAGCAATTCTCCGATCTGCTTTCGGCGTTTTTCGGTAAGTCCTGTCCAAAAATGCCGTAGCACTTCTTCGAAAAAGACTTGGTGACGCCCCTCATCCGTCAAATGCTCGGACAAGACGTGGTGAAAGGCGTTGCCGGGCTCGGAATCTCGCTTCATATCCAGAAGTTCATGGGTGATCAGGTGTTCGGCGAAACACAGAGTGACAACTCTAAAATCCTGCTTTAGCGACTCCGGCGCCTTGGTTTCAACCCACGCAAGGGCGCAGTCGATCAATGATTTTTTTGCTGGCAGGTCAACCGGTTCGACGCCGAAAACTGTTTCGATCTCCTTCATGTACTTACGCGCGATAAAGGCGTGATAGGCCTCATCGGTGGCGACAGTGAGTGCTACCTGGCGCGCAGAATTAGGAAAACTGACCGAGAACTCATCATTGGCGAGTCGGCCACACAACACCGTCACACCATCGATTTCGCCCCGCGCGATATCATCAAGAAAATTGTGAAAGGTCTGAAGTTCGAGCGTCCGGACGGCCGCCTTACCCAGTTCCTGAACCTCGGGCTCTGACGTCAATGGCTGCATCATCGGCGGAATGGTATAGGTCCGGACATCGGATTTGCGAATGACATAAGGCTCGGTATTTCGAACCGTTGCGCGCTTGTCCCATTGGCGCAGATAATTACTGCAGAAGGCATCCAGGTCCGGCGTTTTTTTTGTGATTCTCGGCATAAAAATCTCTAAGAATTAGGGGAAAATTTCAAATGGGCATGGCAAACACTTAACGCCCAACATTGTTGTTTATAGTATTTTATATCAGAGTAAAGCACCAGCACGCTCGAGCCTGAAAAACGTGGAAAGAGACTCTATGAGATCGCGCAACAACCTCGGTTTAACCTCAGTCCGACCGCAATTAAGTGTACTCAGGAACGCTTCGTGACAGAGAAAATCGAAATTCGTCACCGTTTCTCGCAACTCGTTGAAAACATAGAGCGCCAGGGTGATAATTTAACAATCCAACGTCCCAACTTAACACCAATTTCCTTTGCCGCCCCGAACACACATTGCGCCGACGCCCTGATGTTGTTGGACGGTGATGGCACGACCCGCCAAAATCTGATCGCCATTGCTGGAGAGGATGACACGCCCAATGCTGCCGAGATAATCGACTATTATCTCGGTCGATTCTTTTACGGCCGCCTTCTCAAATGGGAAATCACACAGGATGGTGAATGCATCGCGAGCCTGTCGAGCCACGACAACCAGATGGGCCCAAAGGAAATTGAAACACCGCCGCAAAGCCTCACTTTGTCCCGCTTTGACTGCCTGCACCGTGACGGCGAGAACATAATCCTCGAGTCAGCGGAATCATGCGCTCAGATAGTTCTCTCCAGTCGCGCCATAGCCCTGCTCGGTAGCTTGTCGGAACACCCCGAAGATTTGGTCGCCCGGGCGTTTTGCGAGGCATTGTGGCGTTTAGGCTTCCTGGAAGACGGTTCAAAAGAAGAAACTCCGAACCGGATGACCTGGCAGTTCCATGACAAGTTCATGCACGAGATGAGCCGTTCGCACCGCGATGACAAAACACCGGGCGCAACCTATCGTTTCAAGGGTGTAATAACGTCGCCACCCGCATTGAAACCAGACATGGTGGGCGACCCCGTCTCGCTTCCAGAGGTCGATGATGCGGACATCAGGGAGAGCAGCGCGTCACTTCACGAGATTCTGGAACGCCGCATGTCCGGGCGGGACTATGGATCGCAGTGTCTTACTTTTGCAGATTTGTCAGGCTTCCTTTATCGCGTGGCCCGCATAAAGCAGGTTTCCCCGCATCCAAGCCAGGACGTCCTGCGACGGCCCTTTCCCTCTGGCGGCAGTATCCATGAGCTAGAATTTTATGTTGCCGTGCGCCAGTGCGAGGGGCTGAAGCCCGGATTTTACCATTATCAAGGGATAGCCCACAGGCTCCTCCACCTTCCTGACAGTGAAGCAGCAAGCCAAAAGATGCACATGATCTCTGCAGCCTGCTTGGGACAACCGGAAGCACCTGCGGACGCCCTGATCGTGATCTCGAGCCGACTTCCGCGCATAGCCTGGAAGTATGAGGGCATCTCATACCGGACCAGCATGCTCAACGCAGGCGTGGCGCTCCAGACAATGTACCTGGTGGCAACGGACATGGGACTTCAGGGATGTGCGAACGGATTGGGAGATTCCCGCATCTTTGAGAAGGTCACGGGTCTCGACCCTTTTGAAGAAACTTCTATCGCCGAATTCGCACTATCAGCGCCCCTTTAAGTTCCGCATTAGCGTTATCACTGATGCTTTTGATGGATTAGTTGATTGCGTCACGTCGTTTCAGGAGTAGTTTTCATGGTTAAGTGTTCAACTTACGAATGCATGCGACCACGAAAGCGGGACCGCTGGGTGCAGGACTGGGCTTCTGCTTCTGGCGCTGGACGGACAACAGCTCCAGGTCGTCGTGCGCGCCATCACCGGCATTTTGTTTCTGTTGTTTACCGCAGCCATTGCGGCTCATTTTCTTGGGCGCGCGGACTGTCTTTCAGGAGCCTGTGCTAGCCTGTGCTAGCCTGTGCTAGCCTGTGTTTCAGAAAATTTGGAACGGACTGTTATGAAAAAACTTATCCTTCTGGGTGTCGTCTTCATCCTTCTGGCCGGGGTGATCGGCGGGTTCGCATATTTTGAGTATGTGATGAAACCGGAGATCATCAAGAAGGCTATATTGGGTAAAGTGCAGCCGACATCAGAGGTTGTGACAGAAGTTGCGACGGCGGAATCCTGGCGGCGCGCGGTCCCGGCGATTGGAACCCTGTCGGCTGTGCAGGGAATCGACGTGGCCCCGGAAACGCCCGGCATCGTTCAGAGCATCGGCTTCACGTCCGGTGAAGAAATCGAGGCGGGCACTTTGCTCATCGAGCTGGGTGACGGCACTGAGCAGGCCTCTCTCAAGGCCGCGCTGGCTCAGCTTCGGAACAGTCAGATCAGTCTGAAACGTCAGCGCGAGTTGCTGGGCCGCGGTAACACCTCACGCAGCAACTATGACACAGCCATCGCATCACGCGACAGCGATGCTGCCGAGGTTGAGCGCATCCGTGCTTTGATTTCAGAGAAATCTATTCTGGCCCCGTTTAGCGGGCGGTTAGGCGTTCGTAAGGTCGATCTCGGGCAGTATGTATCAGCCGGCACGGTGCTGGTGAGCTTGCAGCAGCTTGATCCGATCTATGTGGATTTTCCTATTCCCGAGCAACACCTTGATCTGATTAAGGTGGGTGATGACGTCGAGTTGCGAGTTGATGCATTCCCGAAAGGTAAGTTCAGCGGCAAGGTCACGACCATCGATTCACGGGTAGAGCAATCGACCCGGAACATTCTTGTGCGGGCCGAGTTGGCCAATCCGGCCAAGCAGCTTCTTCCAGGCATGTTTGTCAATGTCCGCGTGCTGGAATCCAAAGCACAGGACGTGGTTGCGGTCCGTCGAACCGCCATCACCTACAGCCTGATTGGGGATACCATCTTTGTGGCCAAGCCTGATGCTCCGGACGCACAGAAAGACAAAAAAGAGGCTGCTGCCGATGCCAAATCTGAACCACCGAAATACACCCTTGAGCAGCGGCGCGTGACGCTGGGTGTGCAGCGCGGCGACCAGATTGTCGTTGTTGATGGCGTCAAAGCTGGTGAGCATGTTGTGACGGGCGGCCAGAACAAGATCTTCAACGGTCAAAGGGTTGCCCTTTCGAAGGTCCCGCCACTCAAGGCGCCCACTGAACGACCCAAACCCTGAGGCGCGAAATGTCATTTACTGACCTTTTTGTTCGCCGACCAGTTCTATCGACAGTTGTCAGCCTGCTGATTCTCCTGATCGGCTTGCAGGCTGCATTCTCGCTGCAAATCCGCCAGTACCCGGAGATTTCCAACACCACGATCACGGTGACGACGGCCTATCCGGGCGCCAATGCTGATGTGATCAAGGGTTTCATTACGACCCAGATCGAGCAGGCCGTGGCCAGTGCGGAAGGGATCGACACGCTGGTTTCGACATCTGCACAGAATGTCTCGACGGTTACACTGAACCTCAAACTCAATGCGGATGCGGACCGCGCGGCAACGGATGTACTGTCAAAGGTCAATCAGGTCCGCGGCCTTTTGCCCGATGCGGCATCGGATCCGGTGGTCTCGAAACAGACGGGTGAGAGCGCGGCATTAATGTATCTCTCGTTCAATTCGGACGTGATGACCCCTCCCCAGATTACCGACTACATCACGCGTGTGGCCCAGCCCAAGTTCCATACTGTTGACGGCGTCGCGAATGCGCAAATTCAGGGTGGTCAGACCTTTGCCATGCGTGTGTGGCTCGACCCCGTGCGGATGGCAGCGTTTGGCGTGACACCGGTAGATGTCTCTTCGGCCCTCGCACGGAACAACTTCACATCGGCGGCCGGTGCGATCAAGGGCGATTTCGTCAAGACCAGTATCAATGCTGAAACGTCGCTCGACACTGCGGAGGCATTTTCCAATCTGGTTGTGTCCACCCGCGGCGACACCTTGATCCGGGTCAGTGATATTGCCGATGTCCGGCTCGGGCCAAAGAGTTCCGATTCGTCCGCGGCGTTTGATGGGCAGAAGGTAATTTTTGTCGGCATTTTCTCGACGCCCACAGCTAACCCGCTGACGGTGATCGAGGATATCCGCGCGCTGTTCCCCGAAGTGGTCCGTGATCTGCCGACCGGGATGACGGCCGATATTGCCTATGACTCGACCGAGTTCATCCGGGCATCCCTCGACGAGGTTGTGACAACTCTGATTGAAGCCGCCCTGATCGTTATCGTCGTGATCTTCCTGTTCCTTGGAAACCTGCGGGCGACCCTTATACCGATTGTGACGATCCCGTTGTCCCTGATCGGAGTGCTCGTGGTCCTGCAGTTATTCGGATTCTCGATCAACCTTCTGACCTTGCTGGCGCTGGTGCTGGCCATCGGCCTCGTGGTCGATGACGCGATTGTTGTCGTGGAAAACATCTACCGGCATATCGAAGACGGGCTACAACCCGTTGATGCCGCTTTGCGCGGTGCACGCGAAATCACAATGCCGGTCGTCACCATGACCGTGACGCTGGCAGCAGTGTATACGCCGATTGCCCTTGTCGCGGGCCTGACCGGCGCTCTGTTTCGAGAGTTCGCGCTCACTTTGGCGGGGGCGGTTGTTGTCTCCGGTGTGGTTGCGCTGACCTTGTCACCGATGATGTGCGCACAATTTCTGAGGGCCCAGTCAAATGACGGCAAGTTTGCGAAATTCATTGATCGTGTTTTTGCCGCGTTGAAAGAAACCTTTCGTTCGCGCCTTTCCAAGACGCTCAATTTTCGGTCCATGACCGTTTTGGTTTTGTTTGCCGTCGTGACTGCCAGCGGTTTGTTGTTTGTCTCGACCCCAAACGAGTTGGCTCCCCAGGAGGATCAGGGCATTGTGTTTTCGCTGGTTGAGGCACCCGAGGGCACTAATCTAGATTACCTTGAAGACACGACAGGTCGGCTGACGAATTTGATTTTGTCGCGCGACGAAGTGGAGCATGTCTTTGCGATCAACGGGTCACCGGCGGTGAACTCTGCCTTTGCAGGTTTGCTACTCAAGCCATGGGCGGAGCGCGATAAATCAGCGGCACAGTCTCTGGTGGAGCTAACCCCGATATTCAACGGTGAACCCAATGCAAAGGTGTTCGCGTTCCAGCCGCCGCCACTGCCCGGCTCCACGGGCGGTACACCCGTCCAGTTCGTGATCACGACCACGAATGAATTCACCGAGCTTGCACAGGTGGTCCAGGACCTTCAGCGTGTCGCGCAGCAAAGTGGTATGTTTCTGTTCACCGACAGTGATTTGAAGTTCAACTCGCCCCAGATCCAGCTCGATATTGATTCCGACAAGGCCAACCTGCTGGGCATCTCGATGCAGGACATCGGGGTCTCGCTCAGCACGTTGCTGGGCGGCAACGGCGTGAACTTCTTCAGCCTCTATGGCCGCAGCTATGAGGTCATCCCACAGGTGCCACGTGATTTCCGACTGACCAAGGACTGGCTCTCGCGTTACCACGTGCGCACGAGCGGGGGTGAACTGGTCTCACTTTCGGCTGTCACATCGATATCCGAAACCGTGCAGCCAAAAAGTTTGTCCTCATTCCAGCAGCTCAATTCGGCCACTCTCTCGGGTGTGCCCTTTCCGGGGCAGACGCTCGGCGATGTGTTGGAATTCCTGAAGACGACGGCTGCGCAGACCTTACCGGAAGGTTATTCCTTCGACTTCAAGGGGCAGAGCCGTCAGTTCGAGCAGGAAGGCGGGAGCCTGACGATCGCCTTCGCGTTTGCGCTTATCGTGATCTATCTGGTGCTGGCCGCGCAGTTTGAAAGCTTCCGTGACCCGTTCATCATCCTGATTGCTTTGCCTACTTCGATGTTTGGAGCGCTGCTTCCGGTCTATCTGTTGAGCGTAACAGGGATGACCTCAATCAACATTTATACGCAAATCGGTTTGGTGACGCTGATCGGGTTGATCTCCAAGCACGGCATCCTGATGGTCGAATTTGCTAATAAGATGCAGGAAGAAGAGGGCGCGTCCCGGCGTGAAGCGATCGAGGAAGCGGCCGCTGTTCGCTTGCGGCCGATTCTGATGACCACCGCCTCGATGGTGGTGGCAATGGTGCCGTTGCTGATCGCCACGGGCGCTGGGGCCAGCGGCCGCTTTGGCATCGGGCTGGTGATCGCTGCAGGAATGACCGTCGGCACGTTATTCACCTTGTTTGTAACCCCGGCGATCTACACGCTGGTTGCGCGTGACCGGCGTAACATAGGGAGAACTAAGAAATCAGCAGAGCCGGTGACGATCTGACGTCAATTCTGCTCTGGCGTGCCAGATAACATCTGGATGCATTCGGGGCGACAGCTAACCCTGCGCCGGCCCGAATGCATTCAGAGACCTTTGTGTGTGTCGGTGGCGGACCTAGATGGTGGCCTTGGTCTTGCCTTCTTCGAACTCTCGCTTGAAGTCATCCTTGGCGCTTTCTGCGTCAAAGTCATCCAGCGAGCCACCCTCGGCGAAGTGCCAGGCGAAAACACGCCCGACGGCCCATGTGGCGGCTGCGGCGAGAGCGGGAATGGTTGTCAGCCCGAGGATCGGTCCGACCACCGGTATCGCGCGGGAGAAGCTGAGCACGGTGTATCCAAGGCTGCTGACCGGCAGCAGGGAGCCCACGAGCGTGGCGACTGAAGCCTTGATCGCGTTCTGCGAGAAAGGCACCTCATACATGTCGCAAAGCTTGGCGATCATCCGGATCTGAACGGTACCGCTGGTAACAACTTCGATTAGAGGAATAGGGATTAGGCCGCCAGCTGCCGCATAGGCGGTGTGGCGGTTGATGATCTTGTTTGCGGCGGCGGGTAAATCGTCGACCACCGGGCCTTCTAATATTTCGTCTTCATTGAAAACTTCGGCAGTAGCTGCGGCGGCCATGTTTAGTCCTTTCAGTGAGTCTCAAAAAAACGCGCTCGGGCGGGAGAATTGGTAATCATTGCGGTTTGGCAAAGCCAAAACTTTAAGGTCGCAATTCTAGTCTTCTGTCTGAGAGTTATGCAATGGACAGTTTGGTGAGAGCCGTAATTGACGTGTGTCGGCTTTCCACTTAATCACTTCAGGCTAGGACGAGCGCAGCCGCCCAGTGTGGGGGTTGCAGCTGTGCCAAAGATGTCCACAAGCCTCGACTAAATTAATACCTCAGAGTTTCGGACCTCTGCGCTCATTCCCAATCTAGTCTGGTTTTCGGCACCCGGTTTAGTTTAAAGGTGGTGGAATTTTTTAGAGCGTGCCGCGCGCTATTGTTTGAATACATAAGGAACAGAAGAAATGCAGGAAGAATTCAAAACCCAACCGATCTCCTTGTCACCGCATTTCACGGTCCACCGGCAGGGCGAAGATCGGCTACTGCTGCTCTCTGAAGACGGCAGTTTCCGGCTGCGCGGTCAGCTTTATATCCAGTTACTCGGTTTTTTGGATGGCCGGTTTACGCCGAACGACATCGCGGGATTCTTCGCCGCTTCAGGCACGCCAGAGCAGATTTTCGGAGTCCTCGACGGCATGCTCATCAAGGGCTATGCGATTTCCGTGACGGCGGCCCAGGACATGAACCTGCATGCCTTCTGGACTAGCCAGGGGGAAACCCCCATGGATGCGCGGGACAAGAACATGGCGGTCCCCGTCGGTGTGCTGGGGCTGGGCGAAGGCGCGGTAGCGGGGACCGAGGGCGCCGGTGTATTTGCCGCCCAGCTAAGCGGTTCGGGGTTCCGGGTGGAGTCGGCGGACTCATCTGATCTCGTTGTCGTGCTCGTGGATGATTTTCTGCAGGCTGCACTGGTCGAGATGGATAAGGAGCTCACGGCGGAAGGCCGTTCCTGGGTGCCAGTGAAGTTCGCCGGTGTCCGGTCTTGGATTGGCCCACGTATGGGGGCGGGTGTGCCGCATACAGATCATCCGCAAGCCATCACCGATGGCCGGCGGCCTTGTTACCATTGCCTGTCCCGGCGGCTGTTGTCGCATCGTCCCGGCGACACCCTGCTGCCGGCAACCGCCCACGGGATGCGCCCGGCGCGCGGTTGGACGCTGGGGTCGTTGTCACTGGCGCGTGGGTTTGCGATCACGGAATTGTTGCGTCAGGTGCGTAATGAAACCTCTGATCTGGACCGGCATCTGCTGACCCTCGATACCCGCGATATGGACCGGGCTACCCATCTGGTGCCGCGGTTCGGCGATTGCCCGGTCTGTGGCAGCGTTGCCGAAACGGCAGTCACCGAAGCGACACCGATCCGCCTAAACCCCGTGGCGACCGGTGGTGATGGCGATGGTGGTTGGCGCTCATTGACCGCCGAAGAGGCCCTCGACCGGCTCGAATCAATTGTCAGCCCGCTCACCGGGATCGTCTCCAGGGTCCACGACAGGTCCCTCGCGCCAGGGTTGCACATCGCGGTGGCCGACCAGGCCAATCGCGAGAAGGTTGACCCGCGCGAGAACCGGCGTCTGGGTAAGCCCGAAGCGGCTGGCGGCAAGGGACTTTCGCCAACCCAGGCACGTGTGAGCTGCCTGGCCGAAGCCGTGGAGCGTTATGCCTGCGGTTGGACCGGGACCGAACCGCGACGTCTGGCGAGTTTCGCAGAGCTGGGCGAGGAAGCAGTGCATCCGGGCAAGGTTCTCGGATTCAGTGATCACCAATATGCTAATCGGGACACCCTGAACGAGGGGGCCGACGGTATGCACATCATTCCGCAGGTGTTTGACGAAAACAAAACCATCGAATGGACACCGGCTTGGTCCCTGACTCACAACGCGCCACGATGGTTACCGACGCGCTACTGCTATTACAATTATCAGGCGCAGGGCTATGACGGTGATCACCAATTCTGCTTTGCCGATTCCAACGGCTGCGCCTCGGGCGGCACGCTGGAAGAGGCGATCCTGCAGGGGATGCTGGAGCTGATCGAGCGGGATGCAATTTCGATTTGGTGGTACAATCGCTTGTCAATGCCCGCCGCTGACCTCTCAGGTGTGGATGGGCGGTTCATGGAGGCCATGCACCGCTATCAGAAAGATCATAACCTTCACCTTGAGGTGCTCGACCTTACGTCGAATCTCGGGATTCCCGTGATGACTGCTATATCGTCGCGCAAGAGTGATGGTGGGGCAATCACTCTCGGCTTTGGCGCACACCTCGATCCCACGGTAGCAGCGACCCGGGCCCTGACCGAACTCAATCAGCTTCTGCCGTTCAATGAATCTAATGAAATGGGTGGCGAAGACACGCAGTTTGCAGCAGCGCTGGAATGGTACGAGAACGCCAAACTCGACGCGCATCCCTATCTGCGGGTGTCGGAAGATGCGGCCCCGGCAGCGCTTGCGGACGGGATCGGTGGTGTGACGTCCATCGATGGTGCCGTGCAGTTCTGCGTCGACCGGCTGAAGGCGTTGGGCCATGAGCTGATCGCGCTGGATCTCGATCGAAGCGATGTGCCGCTGGCCTGTGTGCGGACGGTGTCGCCGGGGATCTGCCACTTCTGGAACAGACGCGGTGCGCCGCGTCTGTTCCAGGCACCCGTCGATGCTGGTCGCCTTACCGTTCCCCAGAGTGAGGACGGGCTGAACCCGGTCAGCTTCTTCGTCTAGTTGATTAGGCGGCCGGGGCTCTCGGCCTTTGCCTGAATGAACGCAGCAGCAGCACGACGACCAGGACGATCAGCGGCGTGAAGAAAAACGCAAGCAAGCTTACGCCTACCCAGCCAATTCGAGTGTTTCGTCCGATATAGCCAACGCCCAGGGCACACAGGATGTAGAGCAGGCTAAGTGGAAAGGCGACCATATCGGTTGCTCCGTGGATGTTGCCGTTGTCGGCCATCCGGCAAAGGAATTTGTATCAGTGCACCCACTCTACCCGCTGGAGCGCCTTGATCTCAAGACTATCTGCGTTGCTGATCTACGTCCGATTCGACCCCGGATGAAATCGCTGTCCCGGTGTCCTGATCGGGCGCCTTGCTGTCACTGCCTTCCAAAATACCGCCGGCTCCGGAGCGACTAGCGGGTAGCTCGACTTCTCCCGGAGGGGAGAAGCCAATTCGTGACCCGCTTTCACGCATGATTTGCGCTGCCGGGTTAGGAGCAAATCTTGGTAGAGACGACAAGTCCGGCAACTGGAAACGTGTGTGATCCACCGGTGCAATCGGTTCGGGTTTATTCGGCAGGTTGGCCACATCACTGCCCAGGATCAGGGGTAATTGATCTTTGCCGCCTCCCACAATCACGATCTTGGCGTTGTTTGACTGGGACAACTGGACTGTCGCTTCAATTCCGCGCCATGTGAGCACCGTGTCATTCAGGGATTCGCTGACGATTGCGTAGAAATTCTGTAGGCCAATCGCCTGAATGCGAAGCCGTTCGGCCTCGCGTTTCTCGGCTTCGATCAGGAACTCGTACCCGACTGCGCGTTGCTCGCTTGCCAGCTTCCGGTCAATGGCTTTTGCAATTTCCGGCGGCAGCGAAATCCGGGTCAGTAAAAGATCATCGATTATAATATTCTGGGTAAGCACATGGGCCCGTATCTCCGCGATGATCAAGTCCTGCAGTTCCTTGTGATCGACAGAGTAGATTTCGTTTGAATTGAACTGGGTAATCAGTTCGCGGATGCTGCCACGGGTGATCGGCAAAATGATCCGTGTCGAATAGTCCTTACCAAGGGTGGTAAGCACCTCGGGAGTGTCGATCCGCTTCGGGCGGAAAAACACGGCCCCTTCAACTATGACGGACATGCCTTCAGCTGATAGCGCAATGACCTCGAGTGGTAAGTGCTGGGTGCGAATTTCGAACAAAAAGATACGGTTCCATGGCCACTTCATGGCGATGCCCTCATGCATCACCGATTCCTTGACCGTGCCGCCGCCGAGCAAGCTGAACAGGACACCAACATGTCCGGCCGGGATCGTCAGGAACACAAAGCGCCATAGCAGGAGTAGGATGATCCCGGTAACGATCGCAACAGCGATAGTTGTGGCAATCACTTTTTCAATTGTTGTGAACAGCGGTAGGCTGGACTCTCGCTGCACCGTCATCAGGATGTCGCCCCGTTCTGTCGTTGGATCGCAGTCTGACCGTCCGAAAGAACGATGGTACGGTCTGCGACGTGAAAATACTGGTCTTCATGACTCACGATCACCAGGGTTCGTCCTTCTTTTTTCCAGCCCGGAATAAGTTCATTGTAGAATCTCTTCCGAAACTCGGGATCTTGATCTGCGCCCAGTTCATCGAGCAACAGAATGGGACGATTTTCAAGTAGGGCGACCGCGAGCGCAAGACGCTTTCGCTGGCCAGTGGAAAGGTTTGTATTGGTGAAAGCTCCGTCGCGATACTGGGTTTTATGTGCAATATCGAGATCGCCTAACATGTCGTTGACGACCTTCTCCTCGATTTCGGGCAGGCCGTAAAGCCGGTCGAAAAGATGGAAGTCACTGAACACGGACGAGAATAACGTCCGGTAATCCGTCACATTGTTGGATTCTACAGAGGTGTCATCCCATAGAATGCCACCGGATTCTGGTTCATAAAGTCGGGTGAAGACCTTCATGAGCGTGGATTTTCCGCTGCCGTTCCCGCCAACAATGAATAGAATCTCTCCGCGATTGAGATCTAGCCCGGTCGGCCCCATCGTGAAGCTGCGTGCCCCGTCGGGATCAAAATAGCTGTACATCAAACCCTGAGCTTCGATCCGCTCGAACTGCACATCGGCCGAGGGTGGGCGCTCGTTGCTCACGACTTCACGAAGCGACTGCTCGACGGCTTTGAGCTCATCAATGGCAAAGCTGGCGCGGGTGATGACGGGGACCGCCTTGAGGATGATTTCAACCACCGACAGCATGAAGATTGCGACATAAAGGGATTGAACGATGATGCCGTGATCACCCACGAAAGGCGGCAACACAAATGCGATGGTCGCAAGCATCAGGTAGAAGAAGAAATATGAGACACTGACGCCGCGGTTGATTTGTACAGCAGCGAAAACCTGCGAATCCCGCAATGCGCCCGAGGCCGGTTCCAGGTGCTCGTGTTCAATCGATGCGCCGCGCGGATTGTGGAGTTTAACCTCTTTGAATCCGTCGATTAGGTGCCGGAACAGCGAAAAGAATCCGGTCTGACGTTCGCTGGTCTCGGTCAGCGCCAGATGGGTCCGGCGCTGGGTCAGGCGGTAGAAGAAGGTGCTGGTTATGATCAGCCCGATGATCACGGCAAAGACCAGCGGTGAGATGATCAGGGTGTAGAGTCCGCCCAGGATCAGAGCACCAAAGCCGGCCACACCATGAATCGACAAGATCGCGGCTTCTGTCAGGGTCTGTGAGTTTCGGGTTAGGGTGTCGTAGACGCGGGTGATGCCAAAGGCCTCGAAACGTCCATAGTCGGAGCGGCGGACCAGATCCGCGAAGTCCCGACGGATACGGTCGAGCAAATCCTCGACCACCGCAACGGAGAGGCGCTGACCGACAGCGTTACCTGCGATCACCGAGAATGCGGCGATCACAAAGAGAAACAGGCCCATCAGGTCAGGGACATTGGATTCGCTGGTGTGACCTTCCGGGTCCAGAACCTGGCTGACAACCACAAGCACACCGATCATCCCGAAGGTGCTTCCCATCAGCGCGATCGCGAGCTTTAGGCGTCGAACGCCAGCTGCTTCCCATACTAGTTTTAAGAACTTCACTGAGAGCCTCTGCCAAGCTTACAATCACAATAGATCAAAAATGACAGGTATGATTTCGAAAGTCACGGGTTGAGCGTGGCTGGTCATTTGTTGTGGGCCTTTGATGTGTTCGCGGACACCCTGTCCGAGAGTTTCTGGGACAGGCGACTGACATCCGATAAAGGCCAATCGGTTCCTCGACGACATCGAAGTTTTCAGTCGCCTTCAGGACGACGTCACGGTGCGT
>ENA-OREN01002901-OREN01002901.1-marine-metagenome-genome-assembly--contig:-NODE-2901-length-16598-cov-3.622723_pt1 | contig 16598 bp, 19 predicted proteins | sample MGYA00248624_ERZ508555 | MGnify/ENA primary metagenome ERZ508555 (study PRJEB26222, sample SAMN06267773) | marine metagenome | isolation source: Saanich Inlet, British Columbia, Canada | place...
CTTGTCGGCGGCGCGCTTGGCCTTCTTCTCGGCCTTTAGTCTATCACGCTCTTTGCGCTCGAAACTGTAGTTGGGCGTTCTAGCCATCAGTGTTCCATCAGATATTGTTGAGGGTGGTGTTGAAGTATTTTTTTTCGCACGTTCGAAATTTTTGAGACAAATAGTATTCTGCCCTCAATTTCCGGCGATTAAAAGCTGCCGTCCCCAACTCAACGTCGGGGACGGCGGCAGTCTTAATTAGTCAACGATCTTCAGATCTTCAGCGGAAGATTTTCCGTTCTGACCGGCCTGAAGTTCATAAGAAACTTTCTGACCTTCATTCAACGTGCCCAAACCAGCGCGTTCAACAGCAGAAATGTGAACAAATGCATCGTTAGAGCCATCTTCGGGTTCAATGAAGCCAAAACCTTTGGTTGGGTTGAACCATTTTACAGTACCAGTAGCCATAGTTATTTTTCCTTCTAACAGGCGTTATGATTTCGCATCTCACACCATGTGATAATGCGGTTTATTTAACGATCACAATGTTAGGGGATAACTAAGCTAAACAGCGTACCGATCATCTAGGTAAGCCAGAACATATGTAAAACGTATGGGGCGTATATAGGGCATTCTCCTTAAAAGTCAATGGCCTCTGAAGATTAATGCACTTTAATGCTGCACGGCGCTGACGATATAAGACTCTATGGTCGTACTTCCGAGGGCCCGGTGAGCCTCCAGACGGTGAATGCCTTTGACCAGAACGTAGCGGCCATCACCCTTGCGCACCTGAATTGGTCGGTCATCGTGTTCTTCCAGTATCTGCTCGGCAACGTCTTCCAGTTTGTTCGGGTCAAGTTCCTTACGGCGGGCGGCCGGAACATAGATATCCTCAATCTTCAGCACAACGGATTTAAGCAACACAGTCCCCTTTTCCTGTCAGCGCTTCACCCTGAGTTTCACTGCTCATCAATGCCCGGAGCGTGCGGACTGTACTATGAAGAGGGTAGACAGCCCCAGCAAGCCCGATGATGTATTCTGTATGCCCGGCGCCGAAATAATTCTACTCGGGTTGCCTCGATACCTCGATAAAAGGTAGCACGGCGATGGAGAACTGGCCGGGGAGCGGCGATGTGGGTGAGATTTTGGCGCTGTCTCCGAGCGCCCTTACAAAACTTTCGGCCGTTAAATTCACAATGCTGTAAATACTTCCGCTCACGACACATACTGTAATAGGATTGCGCTCTACTTAACCTTGGCCGGAGTACTTGCTGTGACAAAAATGTTGATATCAGATACGAATCCCACCGGATTACGTTTGGAAGATGCCCTGCGAACAATCCGAAATGATATTCTAGTTCGGTGTTCGAACATGAGCAATGATGGGCGTGAACAGGCTGAGCACGTGCTAGCAAACAATATGCATATTTTGCCGATCCTAAGTGAAGCTATAGCCATAGCGGAGGATTCGACGGCGGTGCTTGGCCGATCATTTGGCACAGATGATGCCGATAAAGGTCAGATGCCTACGTGATAAGATGTCGGCCCCCTGGAATTGAACTGGCTGTACGGATTTTGAACTGGGTCGAACACAATAATTTGTGAGGCTACTTACCAATTACCTTTTCCACGCAGGAAAGTAGTTTTGACATCGCGAATGGTTTTAGCAGGGTTGCTATCGCGCCGAGTTCGCGGCTTGCATCCAGGTATCTGGCGTGGCCGGAGATCGTTATAACTGGTATTTGAGGGGTCGATTTCCGAATGGATAAAAGAACCTCAATCCCTTCGGACTCATCCATCACGATGTCGGTAATTACCAGGTCAGGATGGCTCTCGTAAAATTTAGGTAAGCCACTCCGCCCATTGGTCGCTTCAATTACCTGATAACCTGTCGCCTTTAAACCATCGCGCAGGAGTTCGCGTAGTTCATCGTTGTCGTCAATGAGAAGGACTGTCACCATACAAGAAGTACTATCAGATGATCACCATTTGAAAGGATAACCATTGATCACATCTTTGCGACTATATGTATGAAGCTGTCACTCGGCACAGCGAGCTTGACAATTGACTTATTTTATGATTTAGTTCCTATTTTCAAGAGTTTCCGAAATAGAACGAAAAACGCGGCGTAAATGATCATAATCTACTACTTCGTTAGAATTATTCGCCATCAAGCAATTCCCTGTAGCGTTGTCAGATTACAATTTTATTCAATAATGAAGAGCCGTAGACATGAAATCTGCGGCACCGTAAGAAAATGTCTACAAACTGAATAAAATCAATGCGTTAGAAAGCATCTTTTTGACCTTTCTGAAGAAAAATAATTGCAAATGTCGTCAAATGTCTGCCGTAAATGTAGACATTCGTTTACGTGTGCGGCCTCTCGACCCGCCCAGGAGACTGTCCAGAACGTGTGCTCAATCTTATATTCACCCAGAGCAATTTTTGTTGTTCCAACAACCAAAATTCAATTTCCTCAGGTTCAACTTGTGGGTACGGTCAGATCATGAGCATGCAAGCTAATCTCACCCGCCTCCTGCGCCCCCGGCAGATCGCCTTTGTGGGCAGCATTCAAAGCGAAGGCTCCATCGCGGCCTGCCGTCGAGCCGGGTATGCGGGCGAGATGTGGACGGTCAGCCCCAACCGTGATGAGATCGGTGGCATCCCTTGCGTGCGTGAAATTAGCGACCTGCCCGAGGCCCCGGATGTGGCTCTTCTGGCCCTGTCGCCTGAACGTACCGTAGCCGCCATAAAGGCGCTTGGCGAGATGGGTGCCGGTGGTGCCGTGTGCATGTCAGCCGGGTATGCCGAGATGAACGAAGACGGCGCCCGCATCCAACAACAGCTGATCGAGCATGCCGGCGACATGGTCGTGCTCGGCCCCAACTGTATGGGCATGATTAACATGTTTGACGGGGCGGCTGTGTGGGGGGCCGACAACTTCATGGAACGACCAGGCAATCCAAACGGAAAAGGTTGCGCCATTATCTCGCAAAGCGGGGCCTTCGTATTTGGTATCACCAACGTGGAACAGGCCTTTCCGCTGGGGTATGGCATCAGTACCGGCAACCAGGTCATGCTCAGCGTGGCCGATATCATCCACGGCGTGCTGGATGATGAGCGGGTCAACGCTATTGGTATCTATCTGGAAGGTCTGGATGATGGCAACGCGCTCGGTGTTGCCTGCAACCGGGCGCGTGAAATGGGTGTACCGCTGATCGCCATCAAGGGTGGCAATACGCCCGCTGGTGCTGTTGTTGCCAAGGGCCATACAGCGTCGATGGTGGTGGATAGCGACATCTGGCAAGCCTTTACCCGGCGTTATGGCATCGCTCAAGTCTCGTCACCCAAGGCCATGGTAGAAGCCCTCAAGCTGCTCAGCGTGTGTGGTGTGCCCGCCGGACCACGTCTTGCCGCCATCACCTATTCCGGTGGCCTGAATGGCATGATCGTATCGGACGCCCCTGGATTGGGGATCGAGTTGCATCAGCCCACACCCGAAAACAGAGAACGCCTGATTGACCGATTACCGGAAACGGTGCCCGTAGCCAACCCGCTCGATCTGAACCTGCCGTTCCGTTCCAGTACGGTTATGGCTATGGATGATATAGACGGCATTGCACAAACGTTTGTGGATCTGGCATCCGACAGCGCCGATCTGGTTGCCATGATCATGGATGTGCCGCGCGCCGGATTGGGGATGGATAAGCCGTGGCTGCCCAGTGTGGATGCCATGATCAAGGCCCGCGAGCAAACCGGCCTGCCCTGTGTTGTAGCGGGTATCCTGCCTGAAGGACTTGATGTGAATTTACGCAAGCACCTGTTGGCTGGCGGCGTAGCACCCTTATGTGGATATGACGACGCCATGAAGGCATTCAGCGCGGCGGCGGCGTGTGCCAAAACACTGAGCCGCCCCACGGCGGCACCGGCGCTTATGAGTATGGCAGGCACACCCGCATCAGGTACCCCACAGATGCTGGATGAGCAAGAGTCCAAGGCCTTGCTGGAGGGTTGCGGTATGCCCCTGCCCCGGCGCTGGGTCGGTACCGCTGAAGATGCACCTGCCGCCGCAGATGACTTGGGCTATCCGGTGGTCGTCAAAATTCTCAGCGATCAGATCGCCCACAAAGATCAAATGGGTGGCGTAAAACTGAACCTGCAAACCGCCGAGGCGGTGGCTGGTGCGGTCGCTGAGATCACCGCAGCGGTGGCCGGTACAGTTTCGAACCCTCAGTTTTTGGTCGAGCAAATGGTTACCGGTGGGATGTGTGAATTCATCATCGGTTTGAAACGCGATATCGCCATGGGCCTTGTTATGATGGTTGGCCAAGGCGGTACAGAAACCGAGGCAAAGGCCAATTTCGTCACCTTGCTCATGCCCCTTACCGATACCGATGTGGATGAGGCGCTGGAGTGTTTGCACGCCCGTGACGCCACAGGGTTGCGAACAGCCATTGAAGCAGTTGCAACATTCGCCGATCAGCACGGATCAAATATCATCGAACTGGACGTGAACCCGGTTATTGTGACCACGGACGGAAACGCCGTTGCTGTTGATGCACTGGCCGTTCTTTTGAGAGGAACCTGACCATGCCCGCACAGGATTTTATCGGCCTGACCGGCCCCGAGTACGAGATGGATGTGGAGCGCGGTGCCATCCGTAACTACGCCAAGGCATCCCATGCTCCCATTCCGGCTTATCTGGAAGGCCGCAATCCGGTTATTCCGCCCACATTCCTGATCACCGCTGGCTACACCTGGGGCTATACCATGGAGCGCCCCCGTGGCACGGTGTTCGAGACCATCGATCACGATTTCTCCGTACCCCTTCACGCCGAAGAATCATTCGAGTTTCATGCCCCCCTGCCCCGCGCCGGTGACCGGTTGCGGTGCGTCAGTTCCGTCGAAAACGTGACCACCAAAACAGGGTCGCAAGGCGGTGATCTGACGTTCCTTGTTATGCTCACGACCTATCACGATGAAGCGGGCGCTCTGGTCGCTGAACAACGATCCACCACCGTGACCACAACCAATGCACCGGATGAGGGAGCATGGGATGTAGCCATTCCGACTTACGAGCCACACTACGACACCATTGATGGCACAGACCCGCTTGCAGGCCTGTGCCATCAAAGCCCGAACGAACTGGCTGTGGGTAAAGGCCCGGGGCCGATCAATGCGGGGCCGCTGCTCATGCGAGACATGGTTCGGTATGAGGGTGCCGAGGGCGAAGATAACCCGCTGCACTATGATGTGCCCTGGGCACAGTCCTTCGGCTACCCCACCGTGTTCGGTTTGGGTATGCATCAGGCCAGCACGCTATCCAGTTACGGTGTACGCTGGGTCGGCACCGACCATGTGAAGTCGTTCAAGGCGCGGTTCCGCAATGTTTACTGGCCCGGTGATCCACTGGTCTATGACGGGGTCGTTAGCGATATCCGTGAACAGGGCGGCCAGAAGCTCGTTGATATCACATTGGCTTGCACCCGCCCCACTGCTGATGGCGGTAGCGATGCCATCGTGGATGCCTGGATGACGATCGGTCTCTAGCTTTATCTTGCAGGTGTCCGTCCCTCATATAATGATGGGGCATGGATATTCTGGGCAGACAAGTGGCCGAGCAATTGGCAGCAGATTTACCGCATCTGGTCATGACAGACATGTGCCAGATCCGGCGCGATACAGAATTTACGGTGTTGGGCGGCGCGGTGGAAGACGGCCGCTTGCTGGCCGCCAAAATTGCCCATGAACGTGTACTAGGCGGCACCAATAGCCGGTACACAAGTGCCCGCGACATCATTGATCAGGAGGCATTGCTGATAACCCATTGCCGCGCCCATGGCATCCCCATGCCCCAGGTACACGGAAAATCCTGTCATGGGCCTGATGGGTTAGACTTCATCGTAATCGACTGGCTGGAAGATGATCATACGGTACCCGATGCATTCTTTTTGGGCGCCGTCCTTAACCGATTGCACGCGATGAACCCACCAGCGTTCGAGCCTATCGCCCAACGGGGGGAGCCATTGGAAAGGATGTTGAGCACGGCCATTGTGGATCGGGCCATTACCATCACACGCCTGACGCCACGTGATTTCACCTTGCCCACAACGGAGGAGTTGTTGGCGCATCTATCATGGCCGGACCGCCGCACATCCTTGTTGCACATGAACTTCGGCGCCGAGACCCTGCCATCTATCGAAGGCACCATTGCCGGTATCATGGATTGGGGTAGCGCGCTGATCGGTCCGCCCACGCTGGAACTGATGGGGTTGGATGAGCAGGGTCTACTGGATGATTCTTTTCTGGGCGGCTATGCCAATTATGAAATGTTTCGAGCACCGCCGGCCACGGAAACGGCTTTTCGTCTCTACAGTGCTACCGAGACTGCCATGCAGTTTGTTATCGATGACACAGATCACGAGCAAGGCAGGAAGGCCCTCAACCGTGTTAATTTTTTGTTCGAAGAATTCGCTCGATTAACCCGCTAACGTGACTTCCATCAGGCCCCGCACCGCATTGCTGAGGTACACGGTCTCGGCGCGGCGCACATCACCTTCATACAACACCCGTTCCACGGCACCCTTCTCAATCATCACGCGCGCGCGCATAACACCGGGCAACAAACCGCACGCCAGATCAGGCGTCACAAGTTGACCATCCAGCATCAGGAACACGTTGCTGATTGCCCCTTCGCATAACTCATCCCGTTCATTAAACAGCAGCACATCAAAGCCACCTTCGATGTCAGCCAGAGCCAGCCGTGCGCGATCAAACATCGCCCGGCGCGTTGTCTTGTGGGCCAGCAGCGGATCCGTTGATTGCACACGTTCGGATCCGATAATCACCACGGGCACTACAGGCAAGCTATCAGAAGGATTACCCAGGGGGGATGATTCCACGCGCCACGTACTATCCGCATTCAGCTGCAACCGGATACGCCGTTCATCTGAACGCCCGGCGGCATGCTCTGCTACAGCATCCCAGATCGCACCCTCATCCAATACAATACCCAGGGACGCTGCACTGCCGTGCAGTCTGGCCCGATGATGGTCAAGCAATGGCACGGTGCCATCAACACCTCGCATGGTTTCGATCAGGCCCGGTGATTGGCCTAGTGATTGGCCTGATGTTTGTTCATTGTCGGACAAGGCATCGTTCAGGAAGCGAGCCTTCAACAGGCATTCGTCATATTCCCCCGCGGCACTGGAATCCGCCACCACGCCGCTGCCGATACCCATGGATACTTCGCTGTTCTCACGCAGGGTCATGGTGCGGATGGGAACGGACAGGCACATATCATGCGACGGCGTCACGTAACCAATTGCACCGGTGTAGACCCCCCGTGGGGCCGTTTCCAATTCAGCAATAATTTCCATCGCGCGAATTTTTGGCGCACCAGTAACCGAGCCACAGGGAAACAGGTGCCTGAAGATATCGTGTACCGTCGGTACGCCCTCAACCTCGGCCCGCACGGTGGAGACCATCTGATGCAATGTGCTGTAGGTTTCCACCTGAAACAGATTTTCCACCGCCACACTGCCAAGCTGTGCCATACGTCCCAGATCGTTTCGGATCAAATCCACGATCATCAGGTTCTCGGCCCGGTTCTTTGGGTCATTGTGCAGCGCTTCACGCAATGCATCATCTTCGTCCGGTGTGGCTCCGCGTCGCATGGTGCCCTTCATAGGCTTGGATTCGATGGTACCGCCGGATTTACGAAAGAACAGCTCAGGCGATAGAGACGCCAGTTTATAGCCCGGCAAATCAACCACAGCGCTAAACGCCACTTTCTGGAACGGTGCCGCCAATCCGTACAACTGCCACACATCACCCGGCCACGTGAAACTCAGGGGGAACGTGAAATTCGCCTGATAGATATCGCCTGCCAAAATATAATCATGCAAACGGCTCATGATTTTGTCGTAGGCCGGACTGTCCATATGGTAGTGGAGGTCTGTCTCCACAGGTGCCCCACCTCGCTGCGCCCGCTCAGCGATAATACTGTCTGCCTCTTCAGGGCTAAGCCGTGTCATGGATCGAAAAGCACCAACCTGGAACAGCGCATCATCCGATACCGGTGCAAGCGCGGTTAATTTTGGCTCTAAGTGATAGCCAAGCTCATAGGCAAAGGCACCGGCTATATAAAGGCCTTCATCCGTAGCGCATTCAATGGCCGCAAAGGCGGATGCCACATCGTCACCATCCTGGCAGGTGATAATGCGTACCGGATCACTGAACACCACAGACCCGCGCCCAGGCTCCCGGTACTGGCCAGCCTCAACCGATAGGGAATCGTGCAATAGAACGCATTCATCGCCACGAGCTGGTTGTTCAATGGCCGGTTGTTCGGTACGGGTGGTGCCTTCCGCCATGGTGGGCGTTGCTCCGGATGGGTTGATAGGTCAATGACAACTGACAGGAATTAATCAGTTTTCGAACCTTATCTCCACCGTAAAAACACAGGCAAAGATTTTTATAGCCATAAACGAATTGTGGGTTTATAAGAAAATCAGTGAGGCCGAGTTTCGGGCAGCGGCCTTAAAAGGTGTCCGACTTTGTTTTTAGTCCATCGTTTCATGCAATTTAACGCATCAAACGAAACAACTGAAAGGAGGGTCGACGCTATGCGTTTCGGCTATTTTGCTAATCTCACCAATTGGGACCATCGTCCCTATACTCAAATCCTTGATGAAACCCGTGAGATCGCAGTCTACTGCGATCAAAACCACTGGGATTCCATCTGGCTCACCGAGCATCACCTGAACCATGAAGGTATGGACGCGTGTCCTAATCCGCTCATGATGTGTGCTGATCTGGCCGCACGAACCCAGCAAATCCGACTGGGGCAAGCTGCCAACATCGTTACGTTCTGGAACCCGCTTCGTTGCGCAGAAGACATTGCCATGCTGGACCAAATGTCTGGCGGACGCGTGGATGTGGGCGTCGGGCGCGGTGTCTATGGCCGCGAAGCCATTCATATGAACGTGGATGCTGACCTGACCGATCAGGGCAAAAATTTCCGCCTGTTCGACGAAACCCTGACCATCATGAAAAAGGCATGGACCGAAGACGCCTTTGCCCATGATGGTGAGTTCTATCAGTACCCGGCCAAAGGCTTCCAGTGGCAGCATGACATGAGCCCGCCAGACGAAAACATGGTCGATTTGGAAACCCATCAGCTGAAAAAAATCGGTGTGGTGCCCAAAACCTTCCAGAAACCCCACCCGCCTCTGTGGCAGGTGGTGGATGGTCACCGCTCCATCGACTGGGCGGGGCGCAATGGCCTCAACACCATCATGTGGATTCCCACGGTCAAGGCCCTGAAAGAACGCTTCCAGGTTTATCAGAAAGCCCGTTCAGAAACCGAAGACCGCGACGTGCCGCTGGGCGAAGGCATTTCACTGGTCCGTGACATGTTTGTGGCGGACAGCATGGATGAAGCCCGCGACAAGGCGGCTGAAGCCCTGCTCACCTATTTGCGCTGGATCGCGCATTGGCGGGGCCTGGGCAATCACATGGATCCAGGCGAAGAACTACCCGAAACACCGGGTAAACTTGATCTGCTGACCTACGAATTCCTGCTGCCTCGCAATCTGCTGTTCGGTACACCGGATTACGTGAGCGGTAAGATCGAAGAACTGCGTGATGAGTTGAACCTGCAACACTTGCAGGTCTGGTCAAACTTCCCCTGCATGCCGCAGGACGATGTGATGAGCAGCATCCGCAAGTTCACAGAAGAGGTCATGCCCAAGTTTGCAGACAAACGGGCTGTGGCTGCAGAATAGACAAAATACTACCTCAAGGACTGTCGGCCGGAACGGAGAAGCTCTGTTCCGGCCGATTTTATTGTGTTATCCAGCACACACCACTCAACACTCACTGAAAGAACACACATGTCCCTCAAAATCAGAAAAGTCATCAAGGTTGTCGAAGAAATGCGCATGGAAATGGACCGTGAACTGGACAAGCCAGTGCAGATGGTCGCCGTGGGCGCCGTGATTGAAAACCCGTGGGCCGGACAGGGATATGTGGAAGACCTGAAACCAACGATTCTCGAAGTTGCCCCACCACTGGGCGAAGAAATTGTGCGCGTTCTGATGGATGAATTGGGCTCTGCTGATGCGGTCGAGGCCTATGGCAAGGCCGCCATCGTGGGCGTTAATGGCGAAATCGAACAGGGCTCCGCGTTGATCCACACCCTGCGGTTTGGTAACAAATTCCGCGATGCGGTTGGCGGTACTGCGTACTTAAGCTTCACCAACAAGCGTGGTGGTCCCGGCTGTTCTGTGCAAATTCCCATGATGCATAAGGAGGACGCTGGCTTGCGGTCCCATTACCTGACCATGGAAATCAGTGTTAATGATGCGCCGGGTCCCGATGAGATTCTGGTGGTCCTGGGCGCTGCCACCGGCGGTCGGGCTTTCCCGAGGATCGGTAACCGCTACTCCGATATGGAAGAAATGGGTATTACACCGCCGGAGTAGGTGTTGCCTGAACTTACCGTCTAAACGCTTCCTTTTTTCTCGATCACCAGAATACGGGCGGCCCCTTGCGGGTGCGCCACGTGTTCGTCGCCTTCTTGAGCGTGACAAATATCGCCCACGTTCATGCGTTGTTGATGTTCTTGCCCATCCCGTCGGTAATGCATGATGACGGTACCTTCCAGTACCACGAAGACTTCGTCCCCATCATTCTCATGCCAGATATAGGGTTGGTCCGTCCAATGCAGACGCACGGTAGCCCCTTCGACCTCAGCTATATCAATAGCATCCCATGCCTTGCTGCCTGTAAAATGCGCCGGGCTCTGAAAGTTCATTTTACGCTCCATGAATTTGAACAAACTGACACGTATCTATGCCACCCGTGGTCGAACACTGTCCAACCAAAATCCTGTTGCCTGTTATTAGGTATTTCGCCCATACCAGCGTACGGTTTTGCCAAGTAGCATCTCTCCTGACATGCAGATGTCAGCAGTGCTTTGCTAAAACTTCGTCCCAGTAAGAAATGTAAGATATGAGGGGCAGAAAAGCATATGCGTCAGGATGAAAATAATACTGATATTGAGACGGCAACACCCATGAGCCCGCACACAACGGGTGTCATGCTGGTTGTCATATCAGCTATGGTGTTCAGTTCAGCCGGTGTTTTTACCAAGGCCGTGGAATCTGGTGCCTGGGAAGTCATTTTCTGGCGTGGGGTTTTCGCCGCCGGGTTTACCGTTGCCTACATCCTCTGGCGCGGATCATTCCGGCAGGATTTCGTGGCAATGGGCCGCAGCGGCTGGGCTGTGGCCATCATCGGGGCGTCCGGCACAGCCGCCTTTATCCCGGCTTTCAAGCTCACCACCATGGCCAATGTGATGCTGATCTATGCCGCCGCCCCTCTGATCGCCGCATTGCTGGCCTGGTTGTGGATCAAGGAACACATGACACGGCGGGTTATGATCGGCTGCGCTGCTGCAATCGTAGGCGTTGCCATCATCGTGCAGGGCTCATTCGGCGCCACAAACCTGCGTGGGGATTTGCTGGCACTATGGATGACGATCGCCATGAGCACCGTGATGGTGATCTACCGGCGGTTTCCAGGCACCCCGGCAGCAGGGCCGGCGGCCATGTCTTCCATCGTCCTGTTGCCGCTGGGTATGATGTACGGTGACCCGTTTGCCATTCCGCTCTATGATTTTGCCGTGCTGGCGGCATTCGGGCTGATCTTTGCCATTGCGTCCGTCACCCTGGCCGAAGGCGTCAAACGTATCCCGGCGGGCGAAACCGCCTTACTGAGCGCACTGGAAACACCGCTGGCACCACTATTTGGCTGGTTCTTCTTTATGGAAATACCCGCCAGCACAACGTTTCTGGGCGGTGTGATCATTCTTGTGGCCGTACTTTCCACACAGATCAAATCATCGACAGGCCAAGGGGAATAAAAGGTGGCAACGGCTAACAAACTGAATGGCACCCTCCGGGCCTTTATTGAACGCCAGCAGATGTTCTTTGTGGCCACCGCCGCGCAGGGTGGCCGGGTGAACATGTCCCCAAAAGGACTGGATACCCTCAAAATCATGGGTGACAACCGGATTGTTTGGCTCAATCTGACCGGCAGCGGCAATGAAACGGCCACGCACCTGCTGGATACACCGCGTATGACGCTCATGTTCTGCGCGTTTGATGGCGACCCGTTGATCGTGCGGGCCTATGGCACGGCCCGCGTGATGCACCCTCGCGATGAAGGGTGGGATGATTTCACCGGGTATTTCGGCGAAATGGCTGGCAGCAGACAGGTTTTCGATCTGACCATAGATTTGGTACAGACCTCATGCGGCACGGGTGTGCCCGAAATGCCGTTTGTACGCAGTAGGGGTGAAACTGAGTTACTACCTTTCTATGCGGATATGGGTGCTGATGGTGTAACAGCCTATTGGGGCAAGAAAAACGCCCTTAGTATCGATGGAAAGGAGACTGGTATTTTGGATAATTAACTATTATTCAGTTAATATAATATTCAATCGATAAAATTTCAATCTTTTCAACACCTTTTGGCGTTTTTACCGCGACAAAATCACCTTCAGAAGCCTTCATCAGCGCCCGCGCGATGGGTGACAGCCAGCTGATCTCACCCAATTCGTGACGTGTTTCATCCACGCCGACGATCTTAACGGTGTATTCGTTATCCTGATCATCCACGTAGCTCACCGTGGCCCCGAAACGGACCTGTTCCATGCCCTGTTGGTGAGCCGGATCGACGATCTCGGCGATCTCAAGACGTTTGAGCAAGAACCGCGTGCGCCGATCAATCTCACGCAGGCGCTTTTTACCATAAATATAGTCACCGTTTTCGGACCGATCCCCGTTACCAGCGGCCCACGACACCGTTTCAACCACTTTGGGGCGTTCTACACTACGTAATTGCTGCAACTCGTCGCGTAAACGCTCCATACCTGATGGCGTGATATAGTTCTTGGTACCGGCTGATATGACTTCGGGCTCGTCTGTATCGTCCTCATCATCCAGGTCAGCATCAAATTCCAAATCATCGTCGCTGGTCATGGTTATTTAAGCCGCCCCGGAGCCACATCGGCCGCGCTCAGGTCAAATGCAGCCATGTGATCCGGGAATGCCGTGCCTCGCACCAATGATGACGCTATCAATGACATGGCGGGAGAGGTCTCAATGCCATAGCCACCCTGCCCTGTGAGCCAGAAGAACCCGCTGTGTGCCGGGTCCGGATCAAACCCGGCCACCAGCATTTCATCGGCCACGAACGATCGCAGGCCCGCCCATGTGTGCTCAGGGCGTTTTACGGAAACAGTGGTGGCGTTCTCGAACCGATCGATGGCGATGGCGATATCCATCTCATCCGGTCTGGCATCACACGGTGGTGACGGAATGGCGTCTTCCGGCGACACCATCAGGCGGCCCGCATCGGGCTTGAAATAGAACGCCGGGTCTGATCCCCCCAGCATGGGCCAGCTCGATACATCATAGCCTTCAGGGCCGGGTATGAGCACCGCGTTACGCCGCCTGGGTTCCAACCCGATTGCGGGCACACCAGCCAGTTCGGCCATCACATCGCACCAGGCCCCGGCAGCATTAATCACAATGGGGGCACTGAAGCTACCCGCCTTGGCGGTATCCACATGCCAGTCACCGCCTGAGGCATGGTGAGAGATCGCCGTCACATCGGCATTAACGATCAACTGGCTGTCATTGGATTTTATCACCCCCAGATAGGCCTGATGCAGGGCATGAACATCGATGTCCTGGGCCAGATCACTGTATATGGATGCCGCCATATAGTCTGGATCCAGAATGGGCACCCGCTCGAGGGTTTCCTGCTGACTCAGAATGCGAAAATCCGGCGAGGTAGACTGAACATCTTCGAATTCCCGTTCCATGGCTTCTTTCTGATCGGCCCTGAATATAGCCATAATCCCGCGCGGTGACAGGAACGACGAGCCATCGCCGTAACCCACGGTCGGGGAACGCAGGAATTCTTCGCTGGCCAGAATCAGCTTACGCACATCGTGGCTACCGTATGATGGCTCAAACGTTGCCGCCGACCGGCCTGTGGTGTGATAACCAGGCTGACTTTCACGTTCGAGGACTATGACGCTGCCATGTTGAGACAAGCGTGCGGCGGCGGATGCGCCGGCAATGCCGGCCCCAATGACGAGGAAATCACTTTTGTTATTGCTCAAGGTTACGCTCCGGTGTGCCTGTTCGCTGGGCAGTTTCCCAGTCTTCGGCCTTGTAAACAGGCGCGTTGGATGGTGCCAACATATTGTTGCCCAGAATATGATCGGCAGCCTTCTCGCCCATCATAATGGTCGGCGAGTTGAGGTTGCCATTGGTAATGAACGGCATCAGTGACGAGTCCGCCACGCGCAGGTTCTGGATACCATGCACCCGCGTTTCCGGGTCAACCACGGCCATGGGGTCCGTGCCCATCTTGCAGGTGCCACAGGGATGATACCCCGTCTCCGCATTGTCAGCGACCCAGTGATCCATCTCATCATCCGTGACCACGTCCTTGCCGGGCGCTATTTCAGGCCCGCGGTAAGGATCAAACGCAGCTTGCGCAAAAATCTCGCGGGTCAGGCGAATGCCATCGCGGAACACGCGGCGGTCATCCGGATGGTTCAGGTAATTGAAGAACATTTTTGGTGCTTCACGTGGATCCTTAGACCGCAAGGTTACCGCGCCCCGGCTTAAGGGCTTGTTGGGGCCCAGGTGAGCCTGAAAGCCGTGACCCTTGGCCGCGCTTTTTCCGTCATACCCAACGGCGGCGGCGGCGAAGTGATACTGGATATCAGGGAACGGAATACCCGGTCGCGACCGAATATAGCCGTTGGATTCAAAATGGTTCGTCGCGCCAAGGCCATTTTTGAAAAAGAACCACTGCGCACCGATAAAGAACTTGGAAATCAAGTTAAGCTTACCATTCACCGTAATGGGTTGGGTGCAGTTTTGCTGAAACCATATCTCCAGATGATCGTGCAGGTTCTCACCCACGCCCGGCAGATGATGAACGCTCTCAATACCATGTTCTTTCAGGTGTTCCGCATTGCCGATCCCCGACAGCATCAGGATTTTGGGTGAATTGATCGGCCCCGCCGATAGGATAACCTCGCGCCGCGCTTTGGCTTGTATCAGTTTGCCGTTCTGCTGGTACTCAACGCCCACGGCCTTCTTGCCTTCCATCAGGATCCGGGTGGTCAGGGCGTGCATCTCGACCTTCAGATTAGGTCGGCTCATGGCGGGTTTGAGGTACGCATTGGCCGTGGACCAGCGCACGCCGTCCTTGACCGTCATGTCCATGCGGCCGAAACCTTCCTGACAATAGCCATTCACGTCATCAGACTTGATATACCCGGCTTGCTCACCAGCCTCAATAAAGGCCCGGTGCAGCGGGTTCTTCATGTTTTGTCCGTTACTGGTGGATAGCGGCCCGCCCCCGCCCCGGTATTCGTCCGCACCAAAGGCGGAATTTTCGGCCCGGCGGAAATACGGCAGACAATGCCGATATCCCCAGCCGTCAGCGCCTAAGTCTTCCCACTGATCGAAATCGCCAGCGTTGCCACGAACGTACACCATGCCGTTGATAGAGGATGAGCCGCCAATGACCTTGCCACGGGCGTGATGGATCTGGCGGTTGTTGATGCCAGGATCAGGCTCGCTCATAAAACCCCAGTCGAATTTCTTCATGTGCATGGGAATGGAAAGCGCGGTTGGCATCTGGATAAAAATAGAATTGTCCTTGCCGCCGTATTCCAGCACCAGAACCTTGTTGTTCGGGTCTTCCGTCAGGCGGCTGGCCAGGACGCTGCCGGCGGAACCGGCCCCGATAATGATGAAGTCAAACTCGCTCGCAAATGTATGATCAGGCATCTGATATTCTCTTGCTTTGGTGTGGCAGCCATGGCATGTGCGAACCATGACAATACGTGGCATTCTATTCGATAAAGATGGCACCTTGTTTGACTATCATCAAACATGGATGCCGCTCAATCATCAAGCGGCGCTTACGGCCACGCGCGGTGATCAGACGCTGGCCCACAGCCTGCTCGAGTCCGGCGGCTGGGATGCCGCATCCAACAGGGTCGCATCGGGCAGTCTTCTGGCCGCCTGTAACAACCATGAAATTGCCGAAAACTGGGCAGACTACGTTGGTGGCTGGGATGTGGATGACCTGGCTAAAATCATCACCGATCAGTTTACGGAAGGCGGTGTTAGGTCCGCCGTCCCGGTAACGGCACTTGATCCGTTTCTGACCGAGCTACGAAACCAGGGCTATAAACTCGGCGTCGCCACCAGCGACAGCGAAGCCGGTGCCACCGGTATGCTGAAACGGTTTGATGTTCTTCCTACTCATATAACGATGGAACCTTTTATCCTGTCGTTCGCATTTTGTACTCTGATTGGTTTGGTATTCGGGATTCATCCTGCCCGCAAGGCGGCTTTTTTGAGTCCGGAAGAATCCATTCGATCTCAATAAAAAAAATGAAAATATTTTCTTCATTCACCATTGCAGTCAAGGCATTGTTTGCCCATAAGATGCGTACTTTTCTTGCGTCTCTCGGTGTTCTGATTGGCATCGCTTCGGTGATCGTCATGGTC
>ENA-OREN01002902-OREN01002902.1-marine-metagenome-genome-assembly--contig:-NODE-2902-length-16598-cov-2.651232_pt1 | contig 16598 bp, 17 predicted proteins | sample MGYA00248624_ERZ508555 | MGnify/ENA primary metagenome ERZ508555 (study PRJEB26222, sample SAMN06267773) | marine metagenome | isolation source: Saanich Inlet, British Columbia, Canada | place...
TTTTTCAAAAAATAATTTTTAATTACCTTATTAATTTTTTCTTTTTTATATGAAGTAAATATATAAAATTTTTTAAAACCATTTTTTCTTAACCAATTAAATAGAAAAATTATATATGGAATCTTTTTAATTTTTATTATTGGTTTTGGAGTATTTTTTGTTAATGAAACTTCTGGACTTGATGTAACAAAAAGAGTCGCGGAAATGGGAAATAACAAAATTGTAATCACGACATATCAAACTGACTTTATCGAATGTTATCCCAAATACAAGGACATCGCGGACTATATAATGATGCCTAGTAAGAATATAGCAAAGTATTATGGATATGAGGATGACAAGAACCTGTACGTTGGCATACCAAAATATGATATCGAACTAGACAAAGAAGCGATAAACGAAAAGTACAACTTAGATCCAGACAAAAAGAAAGTCTTGATGATGTGGCCAAAGTCCAGAGACTTGAGCAAGTTCCCAATAGACATTGTAAAAAACTTCACGGACCTTGGTTGGCAGGTTTTGGTTAAGTCCAGAGCAAAGGATCCGATATCAGACAAGACAAAGAAGTCTCTTTTGGAGAACGGTCACCAATATTTTTATGATGGTTGGTATCCGCATACATCACAAGAACTTCTAGAAGTCAGCGACCTAGTTGTCAATTGCGGATCGACAACAATAGAAGAATGTGTAATGCATGAAGTGCCCTTGATTAACTTTGATATAAAACCTCAAGTTAGGCATGGCATGAAGCAAAAATATAGGGTAACTCACGAATATCTATATGACTATGGGTTTTGTATAAACCTTACAGGACTAGACAGGAGTTTCAACACGGCAGCACTTGATACAATGATCCAACATCTTTTCCAGAAAGATCTAAAGTCAGAGTTCAAGAGATGCAAGCAAGACTGGTTGTACGACCATAAAAATACTTGCAAAAGTCTTTTAGATGTGCTACTATCCTAAGTATGAAAATAGTAGCAATAATACCTGCCCGTGGCGGGTCCAAGCGTCTTCATAGAAAGAATATCTATCCTATTTGGGGAAACCCCATGTTGTCTTGGTCGATCAAGGCAGCACAAGAAAGCAAACACATTGATGAAGTCTGGGTAACAACCGAAGACGAAGAGATCAGGCAGGTTGCCTTGGATTACGGTGCGAAGGTCCATGATAGGGATCCTGCCTTGTCCGATGATAAAGTTTATAAGATGGAGGCGATTAGAAGTTGCTTCGCTGACGTTGATGATGGTGACGATGTTGTCGTGTCCTTGCAGGCAAATTCACCAGAGATAACCTCAGAGATCCTAGATGATGCCATTGAAACATTTATCCGAGAAGACCGAAACGAACTCTTAAGCGTATCTGATAACCTGATGCAGAACGCAGCATTCAGAATAATGAAGTCCTGGTACGTATTTCAGAAAGACTTGAGCACCAAGTGCGGTGTTTATGTTTGCGATATTCACGATGTGCATACAATCGAAGATGTGAAAATGATAGAGGGTAGAAAATAGTGGAGACGTGTAAATGAAAATAATATTAGATCTATGTAATCAGCATTTTGGAAGTCTAGATGAATTAAAGAGAATGTCGTTGAGCGCGTTTCAAGGTGGAGCAGACGCAGTTAAGATACAATTGTTAGATTCGGAAAAACTTTTAGGTGTTACTAATAAGAAGTATAGAGACATTAGTTTCCAGGATGCGTACACTCTGGCAAAGTATTGCAACAATATCGGTATCGAGTTCATGGCATCTGTGTTTGATGAGGAAAGGTTTGAATGGTTAGATGATCTCGGAGTCAAGACTCACAAGATAGCAAGCAGGACATCCAAGCAGGATAGATCCTTGTGCGAAACTATTTTGTCAGATGGCAAACCAACAATCATCTCAACTGGCATGCACGACTTTGCTGAATTCCCTTTTGGGGAGTCTGAACAAGTAGAGTATTTGTTTTGTGTATCAAAGTATCCCACATATTTGGATGATGAAAAACTAGCAAAGATGCCCTTTTTTAAGCGTCCTGGGTACTCTGGGTATAGTGATCATACGATTGGCATAGGAGCGGCGTTACGCGCCCACTCTCGCGGTGCTACGATACTTGAGAAGCATTATTCTAATAATATTTTCTCTCAAACCAAGTTAGAAGGTGGACATTTGGGATCCTTTGATCGAGAGTCTTTGAGGAACTTTGTGAATATCGCTAAACAGTTTGAAATTATGGAGAAGAATCGTGAAATGTAATCCTGACGTCTCTGTCATTATAACGAATTATAATTATGAAAAATATATCGCTCGTGCTGTAAGGAGTTGTTTGAATCAGTCTCATGTTAGTCATGAAGTTATTGTTGTCGACGATATTAGCACCGATGACTCGATCAATGTCTTAAAACCTTTTGAAAAGCAGGTTAAAATTGTAAGTACTGAGACAAATAGTGGAGTTGCAGTTGCTGCAAATGTCGGAGTGAAACATAGTAGAGGTCAGTTTTTTATTAGAGTCGACGCAGATGATTATGTAAATAAGGATATGTGCTACATGATGAAGGCATATCTCGAAGCAAATCATGATGCTTTTTGTGTGTCTTGCGATTACCTCATGGTAGATGACTTTGAAAACACTTTAGAGAGAAAATACGCAGAACAAGACAACATCTCTTGTGGTATAATGTATCGAAGAGATCCTTTTGTGCAAGCAGGTGGATATAATGGTAAAATGCGCCACCGAGAAGAGGAAGAGTTAAGAAAGAGACTGGGACAAGAGTACAAAATTCATCATTTGAGAATTCCATTCTATAGATATAGGATGCACAACACAAACAAAACAAAAGAGCCAGAATATAAGACGTGGGAGATATAGTAATGTCAAGAATCAATACGTATAAGTTTCAGAAAGAACTCTTAAAGAAAACAAGTAATAGACGTGAGTACATGTTGAATGAACAGATACAAAATTATAGCTACGAACGAAGGTATTTTCCAGAACTATCGGGGGTGAGAGCAATATTATACCCCCTGCAGGAAAGCAAGTACGAAGAACTTCAGGGATCTAGAGGTATCGCGCCCAATAATACAAGAACTAGGAAAGATCTGCTAGAGAAGGTAAAGAAGGAAATCGGTGAAGTAAAACAAGATGATTGTGACCGAGCATGGGAAGTAGCGAATCATATAAACATAGTCGAAGATGTTGATAAGGTCGTAGAGATAGGGTTTAGAATACCTATGGTTTTAGAGATGTATAAACACTTAGGGTGCAGTACATTTGGGTATGATGTTGTTGATTTTAATGTAAAGGTCGCAAGAGATTTGGGGTATGATTGTGCAAGAATGGATCTTTCAAATTATGGGAATCAAAGAATGGAAGAACTTAGAGATGCAGATCTAGTTGTTTGCTATCATGTCATGGAGCATGTGTCTCGACCCGACCTTGCTATAAAGGATATATATAACAATATGAAAACTGACGCTTTGTTGCACATCGAGGTGCCGATAGAACCTTACGAATATCCGAACGTTGATTCTGGGCATATGTTCACTTTTCACAAACATGATTTAGCAAAGTTTTTAAGGGCAACCGGGTTCGAGTTGTTTGCAGAACCAAAAGTGGCGCGTGACTACGAAAGATATTTGGTCTACAAGAAAGGAGATTAGAGATGAGTAAGAAGATTTTTATAACAGGATGTGCCAAATCGGGGACAACTTTACTGTTGCGAATGTGTTATGCGTTCAAAAATACAGAAGTTATTTACAAAGAGGGTTTCGACGGACATGAAATGGACTTTGACAAGTTTGTTAAATACGAGAGCGACAAGCGATTCACCATTGGGAAAAGACACCCACCAGCACTGTTGAGTAACGTGTTGATTCCAGACTTTCAATACCAGGCAGCAGATATTCTCAAGAACGATATTAGAGTCATCAACGTCATTCGGGACGGCCGTGACGTGGTATTATCTGATGGAAACTACGTTAAACCGCAGCGCTGGATCGAATCGATCGATCAAAGAAATAAAGTTTTGTTTGGAAACCTTGTTGATCTTGAAATTAAATACGAGGATCTAGTAAGAGATCCTGATAAGATTCAGAGACAGATGGAAGAGAAGTTTGGTTTAGTATCAGAGCACAGTTTCAAGGACTACCCAGATTACGTTGAAGACTGGGTCTTTGAGTGGAATGTCTCAGTCCTCGCTCGCACCGGACACGGAAATGAAAAAGCGTACGGCAAAAGAAAAGTAGATGACAGAGGTATTGGTAAAGATCCAGAGGCATACAAGGATCTGTGTTCGGATTTAGAGTTACCGAAGTTTGAAAAGCACCTTAAGGAGTTGGGATACACATGAGAGCATTAGTTACTGGTCACCTTGGATACATCGGCGGCAACTTTGTGAAGAAATGGGAAGAACGAGGGCATACTTGGGTTGGATATGATTATAGAGATAATCATGAATTTGACCTTGCACGCGGTATAAAGGGACTTTATGTTAATCATCAAGTTAATCCCATAGATGTTGTCATTCATTTTGCGGCGATTCCTAGAGTTGCTTTTAGTGTAGAACACCCTAAATTAGTGATGAACAACAATATTAATTCCACTACCATGGTTCTAGACTGGGCGAAAAAGAATAATGTTCCTGTTGTTTATAGTAGTTCTTCTTCTGTTATCGGAAACGGAGATGGACCTGCTAGTCCTTATGCTCTTTCGAAATATGTTGGAGAAATGGAAACATTGTTGTATAATAAGTTGTATGGATTAAAAACGGTAGCATTAAGATATTTTAATGTTTACTCTTACGATCAAGAGGCGAACAGTGAATATGCCACAGTGGTTTGTAACTGGAAAAAGTTTATTACAGAAAGAAAAGTTCCATACATTACTGGAGACGGAGAACAAAGGAGAGATATGACACATGTTGATGATATTGTATCCGCTAACATATTTTGTGCAGAAAGTATAGATAAGGACGACTTGTGGGGACATTGGTATGACATTGGATCTGGACAGAACATTTCTTTGAATGAATTGAAAGAAATTGTGTTACAATATTTTCCAGAGCAAAGATTCGAGTATGTAGATCCAAGACCTGGTGATGTAATGTTCACTGAGGCAGATTTGGATAAGTTTAAAACACATGGATGGGAGAGTAAAGTCCCTCTTCAGGAAGGTTTAAACTCTGTATATAGGAAGTTGAAAGAGGAGATAGGTAAGTGAAATTAGGCATTATTGGAAATGGTTTTGTGGGTAATGCAATTGCCCATGCTTTTATTCCAGTTATGGAAGTAAAGATATACGATAAAGACCCTGAAAAATGCTCCGGGGATGGTTTTACGCAAGGACTTGCAGGTGTAGTTAACGATTCTGATGTTGTGTTCGTGTGCGTTCCTACCCCAATGCGAACAGATGGAACGATTGATCTTTCAATCGTTGAGAGTGTCTTTAAAGACATAGAGACCGTAAAGCACGAAGAAGCAAGACCTATTTTTGTGTTGAAGTCAACGGTTGTACCGGGAACGACCAGGATGTTAAAGGGTAAATTTCCAAACTTACAGATTGTTTTCAATCCAGAGTTTTTAACAGAACGCCACGCTAGGTTCGATTTCCTTAATCAATCAAGGATAATTCTTGGTTTTGAAACAGATTTGGATGAGGGTCAAAAAAACTTAACTGTCAATAAAGTCAAAGAACTTTACGACTGTAGATTTTCTGGAAATAATTTCATAACCACAAATTATGAAACAGCAGAGATGATAAAGTATTTTAATAACTTATTTTTTGCTGTCAAAGTTTCGTTTATGAATGAGATGAAGTTAGTCGCAGAAGAGACAGGCACGATTAACTGGGAAAAGGCACTCCGAGGGTTTGTGACGGACGGCCGAGTCGCCGACTCGCATTTGCAAGTCCCTGGTCCTGACGGCAAGAAGGGGTTTGGCGGATCTTGTTTTCCGAAAGATATCAATGCTTTTATCACCTTTGCAGACTCAATTGGGTTAGACCTCAGAGTATTGAAGGGTGCTTGGGAAACAAATCTAAACATAAGACCGGAGAAAGACTGGGAAGAACTGAAAGGGAGAGCAGTATCAGATGATTAAGAGAGCAATGTTTATCGGTAGGTGGCAACCATTTCACAACGGACATAAGTGGTTGATCAATGAGAAGTTATCTCAAGATAAACCAATCCTAATCGCGGTGAGAGATATCCTACCAGACGAAAAAAATCCCTTCACAACAGAACAAACAGTGAAGATGATTGAGGAAGTTTATAGAGACAGTGATGTTGAAGTTGTTACAATTCCCGATGTGGAGAGTGTGAACTATGGTCGTGGTGTGGGTTACGAGATTAATGAACATGTCCCACCACAAAACATTGGATTTATTTCTGCTACCAATATTCGAGAAGGTGTTAAGAGTGGTAATGATTCTTGGAAAGAGAACGTGGACTCGTCGATTCACGAGTTAGTTGTTAAGTATTTAGGAGAAGAACAGTGAGTGGTATTTTTGTACAAATGACAGGAATGTCTGGCGCTGGCAAGTCAACAATGACATTTAAAGCAGCAACAATTCTTAGAGAGATGGGGCACAACGTAGAAGTCATTGATGGCGACGAGTATCGCATGGGACTCTGTAGTGATCTCGGGTTCTCTAAACAAGATAGAAACACAAACATCCGCAGACTTTCCTTCGTTGGGAAGGTTTTATCGAGAAATGATGTGATTTGTATCATGTCTGCAATCAATCCTTATGACGATGTGCGTAAGGAAGTAAAAGAAAACAACACATTGGCAAAAACAATATTTGTTAAGTGTGACTTGAATACTCTTATTGAAAGAGATCCTAAAGGATTGTACAGAAGAGCATTGTTACCAGAGAATGACCCAGAACACATTCCAAACTTTACAGGTGTCTCTGATCCTTTCGAGGATCCAGATGACGCAGATTTAATAATTGAGACCGGATTAGAAAGTGTTGACACATCCGTCGATACTCTGGTTAAGTATATTTTAGAAAACATAGGAGAAAACTAATGAAATTATCAGACCAGGCACTCGGCGCAATCATGATGGCACTTCAAAATGCTTTGATGAATCAGACAGATGTTGTTCCAGTACTGAAGGGATTCGACTTGATGATAGATGACAAAGAAGAGATTATTATTTTAAATCCTCCAACCATCGATACGTCAGATATGTTGAACGAAAATAATAACACAGTTGGAAGCGATTAATGCCAATATATGAATACTATTGCAAAGATTGCACTAATACATTTAACGCGTTTCATTCAATGAGTGATGACTGGGAAGGTGGATGTGGAATTTGCGAATCTGAAAACATAACAAGAGTTATTCCAGAACTTACACATAGTATTAAAGAAGGCAAGTTTAAAAGGAAAGCAGGTGATGTTGTGATATCACATATCGAAGAAGCAAAAAGAGATCTAAAACAAGAGAAGAAAAGAGTGAAAGAAGGGATGCTAAAATGATGTTGGAGATATTGTTGATTTTATCAATAGTGTTGAATGGTTTTTTGATTTTCTATTCAACCAGACTCGCTAGAAGGATATACGTAGTGGGGACAAACCTCGAAACGTTTTATAGCATGGTACATGCCTTCAGATCACATGTCGAACAAGTACATGAGGCAGAGATGTTCTACGGTGATGCAACACTTAAAGCGCTCTTAGATCATTCAAAGGAGATGCTAGAAGAGATGGACAATTATGAGGACTTGATGCAAATCGTCGGTCCCGAAGAAGAGGAAGGGAATGCCACGGAAGAAGAATAAAAACTATTATTTTACTAGTGTACACGAAGAAGCAATCATAGAGTATTGCGTAACTGAATCTAGAGATAAAAGAGAAAAACTCTACATACAATATATACAACCTGCCTTTAGTGAGATGGTAGATAAAATTATCTACACCTACAAGTTCACTAACATACCGAACATCGATGTCCTCAAGGACGACTGTAAAGTTTGGTTGACAACAATCCTTAGCAAATACGATTCAACACGTGGATCTAAAGCATTCTCGTATTTCTCTGTGATCACTAAGCACTGGTTTATACACCAGTTGAAAAAGAACTCCACAAGAATGAAGAGAGAAGTGGCATACGAATCGATTGTAAAAGAAAATCAACACGAAAAACTGGTATACAACGATGACACTTACCTTAGAGAAAGGGAGAAGTCTGAATTTTGGTACCATCTGAATAATGAGGTTGACCGTTGGTCTGATTCTAACCTGTTTGTAAAAGACAATGAAAAGAGGGTAATAAAGGCGGTAAAGATACTTCTTGAAAATGTTCAAGATATAGAGATCCTAAACAAAAAAGCAGTTTACTTGTATTTGAGGGAGATGACAGGTTTGAAAACTAAGCAGATTGTCAACACGCTCAATAAGATGCGAACAAGGTATAGGTATTTCATTCTCAAATATGACCGTGGGGATAATTCGTAGGGAGTGATATTTAGTTTATGAAGAAAGATTTAGATAAGTTCCTCGAAGACGCAACAAGAAACGTTAACGAAGACCGCGCCGCAACAAAGGTTTTGCTTACCAACTTAATGAAGTACATGCAGTCAACTGACGACAGGCATAGAGAGGTAGGTCTCATCGCAGCGAAGTATCTAGAAACATTGCAGAGATCAAACGAACAACTTGTGAAGATCGCAGGACTAGTCCAGAGAGCAACCAAATCTCATCTTGATACATCTATTTCCGATGATGAGCGCGACGAGTTATTTGATTTGATCAACTCGGAGGAAGAATAGGATGGTCGAGTTTACAGAAAAAGCAACTAGATATACTACAGACCGCTCGACCAATTCTACTCTTAAAGATAATGTTATCGTCAACAACGAGTTTCAGGATGGAACCATCTCTGGTATTGCAAATCAAAATAAGTCTTTATCAAATCCAAATAAGAAGGATGATGGGATCACTGGAGAGAGGTTTGCGATCATATATAAATCTGTTAAACTGGATGGTCTGTACCAGGTGCAAGATCCTGGCATTGTGGATGTTGTGTCATCGCAGCAGGGCCAAGATACTGACATATATGTACACTACGGTTTTGCCGCAGGTACGACGGGACATGTCTCTAGAGATAGTTTGACTGATATTACTAAGATGGGTAGGTTTTATGAGTTGTTAGACATGGGTGATTCCCCCCACAGTGAGCGAGATGGTCAAGAAGCCCTAGTGGAAATGAAGGGCACCAATCATGGAAAGATAATAAGATTCATGGAGCAGGGCACAAGCACAATCGTTCCCAACACACCACCCGGCCCCGCGCCTGTACCTAAAGCGGTGCGAAACAGCAACCCACAACCGGAAAAAAACAAGACACCCGCACCACCGGTCACGGATTTGGATGTTTACCTTCTTTTACCAAGCGAGCGCCCGCTCTTCCCCCTCGACGGCGGACTAGAGCACAAGGACTACAGACTAGTCAAGACCGGCCGAAAAGCAGATGTCGGTAAACAAGATCTTTGGAAAATCCAACTCGATGGTATTGATCTGCTTGAAAACAGATGGCAGGGCGACAGTCTCGTTATGACTAATACAAAGGAAGCATGGGATGCCCTTCTCAAAATGGAAGAATACTGGGACAAATTGAGAGTAATTTATAGGTTTAATAAAGATGACATGACAAACACAGATTGGATACCCATGATAGACTTTATTAGCAACTCTTACAGGAGCATTTTTGTTAACGACAAAATCCGAAAGGGCCGACCGAATTCTCAGCACAAAAATGGTACCGCTTTTGATATTCACCGAGCGAGCAGGATAGATAAGAAGTTGTGGGCAAGACTTTTTGTATATGCTGGAGATTTTGCTGGATTTACAGGTTTCGGTATTGGAAACGGTTTTTGCCATGCAGACACTAGAAAGGTCCCTGGTGCATGGGATTATAAGGGCCTCGTCAAAAGTTACACCCCTGAAGAATGGTTAGGAGGTTCTAGCGGCAGAATATACCCACATTACCTGAAAGACACCTTGAACATAGACAAAATCACCACCGCTTGGGGCAGCGATAACTGGATGAAGGCATTTTAACAATGATAGCATACGTACACATAGTTCCGAATGGTTCATACAACATAACCCTTACAGACCCAGAGACCAACGAGATCCTGGATGAAATAATACTATCAGGACAAGAGGAATATGATGCGTGGAAACAAGGCGCCATAAACTCAGGGACAGAAATAGAAGAACTAACCAGTACGGGATTGATGTCAGAACCAGATCAAGCAAGTTCTTCTCCTTCGTCTGAATCTCCAACATCTGTGCCGGATCTGCCAACTACCGAGGAAGAGACCGAGACCTTTAAGTCGACGATGGAGTCTCAAAACCTTTTTTATGGAGCGGGAGATGCGGATCTTCCAACAGAGATTTCAATCTCTTCGATTCCTAAAGATACAGAAACCATAGAAGAAGAAGATCAATCTGCACCACCACAAAGAAAGCGAGATCAAAAAACTAAGGATAATAAGAAATCATCTTTAGACAAAGGTGACTTCGCCGAAGATCAGAAGAAAGCATCAGAACAAGGAAACAACTCAGGACTTGCGAACAGTGCCCTATACGAACCAGTACCAGAGTTTAAAGAGTGCCAAGGCGATGTCATACTTAACGGAAGAAACAATCAATGGTTGGTTTTTGGAAGAGACAGACCCGGCGGATACAAATCTGGTTATGGACCAGGACAAGGCGCTACGCAAGCAGGTGCAATCGATCTTGTTGTAGGGCGAATGTCTCCGCACGTTAATAGTAGAAACAGGGACGGATCAAAGATTCGAGTTGCTCCCATATTCAATTACGATATATTTCAGGGTAAACAGGTCTGTGATGCATCACGAATCTACATTTCTCAAAAGACAGACATGGATGACAATTTTCATTTAGTACCTGGTAGAATCGGACGTCCAATATCTCGCGCAGGAATCATCCTGAAGTCAGATGGTATACGGATAATCGCCAGAGATTCCGGTATAAAACTTGTGACACACTCAAGGCAGTTAATGAATTCTCAAGGCGGCGCCAGCGCAAAGGCACCTTCGGGCATAGATATCATAGCAGGAAACGATGATGCGAACTTGCAACCAATGGTGTTAGGAAATAATCTTGTTATGATGCTTAGAGAATACGGAGAAACACTGAGTCAAGTTGTTGGTACTGTGACGTCACTGATAGAAAATGTTGCCAAACTTGACGTAGCATTAGCAACGCACTTTCACCCACAAGCATTTCCTGCAGGTGTTCCCAATTTACCATCGCCAAATCTTGCCCCAGTGTGTGTTGAGTCTCTGGTGAGATTGGTTTCTTTAGATACTTTCTCAACATTTGCAGAGAAGTTCAAGTTAGAAAAGATAAATAAACAATACTTATCTTCAGGTGGCATACAGTCCATCAGAAGTACGTTCAACAATGTGAATTAAAATTATGGCAAAATATTCATTCAAATTTAAGTTAAGAAACGGCGACGACGCGACGTATAAGTTCACGGTCCCACAGAATCCAGGCGACTCTGGACCAGAAGTTGAAGTTTTAAAACTTTATCTTGGAATAGATTCAGTTCCTGGTGAAACTCACGGTACATTTGATACGGAACTTCAGTCTAAACTTCGTGCATGGCAGTCAGAATACTTTGATGATATTATGGCAGAAATGCCTGACGAGGAGATTCCCGAGAACGAAGCGAGGTTTTTTGCAAACCAGTTCACAGAACAAGGGTCGCTTGGAGATCTCACTTTCAAGGCAATGATGCGTAAAAACTTTGCCGTTGCTGCAAAACAGTATTTTGACTCTGAACATTACTTGTTGGTAAGGGAAAGCGATGTAGATAAGGCACGCGGCGATTATGAGTTCCCAACAGGGAACGACGAGACTCAGAAACCGCCGACCATAGTCGGCAATTACATCGAATATAAATACGTTACAAAATACACAAAGCAGGACTTTGAGCAAAGTTCAATGGTTTTGGAAAATAAAGAAGTTGTCAGGTCAATGTTTAGAAAAGCAGTGCTTGAGGTTTTTGATTTTTACAATAAACCAAAGACTTGGAACGTCAGCGGTGCCCCGAGACCAGATTTACCAGAATCCTTAAGTGGATTGTATAAAAATGCAGAACATTTAAACGTTGAATATCGAGAAATATTACAAGCAGTAAAAAGGATCGAAGAGCGGGACACTTTTAGAGAAAGACAAACATTCACATTCACTGTTAATGAGCAAACCTTGCAAGAACAAATCGATCAATCGACTGTTGAAGTGGATGTTTTGTTCGGGCAATCAATGAATGTTGGTGCCCCTACAAACTTTGCTTCAATAAAAGAGATATCACATCCTAGTTTAAGACCTTCTTCTACTTACAATCTTGTTATAAAAGTCAGGCGAGACCTGTTCGAAGCAATAGAGGGTGGAAAAATAGATTTATCGGGACGTACCGGCGGTACCTTCGATGTCACAAACCCTGACAACTATCGCAAAGCAGCAAAATCATACAAAGATACGAAAAAGAAGGCACAACAACTATGGAACAAAGCAGGGAAAGTAGGATCAATTCTAAACAACCCGTCGAAACTTAACGATCAAGTCGATAAACTTGCAAAAGGGCAAGCAAGAAAAGCAGCAAAAGCACTGAAGGGCATTGGGAATAATGCTTGGGATCAAGCAAGGACTGGGCAAGGTGGATTAAGCGAAACAGAGAGACAGAGAAGGGCACAAGCAGCGATATCAGAAGATCAACCAAAAAATGACGGTCGCGTGTCTATTAAGTTAAACGAATTTCGTGACATTATTGAAAATGTTACCAAAAAAATGGAAGAATACCACTCCGATGTAGAGAAGTTCAAGCAAGAGAACAGTAAACCAAGAAATAATACAAGTCGATTCGAAAAGACTTACAACCCCATAATACCAGATATCAATCCCCGTGAAGAAGCGAGGAAGTTGAGAGAAGTAATACCAGCACTGGAAGAGTTCTTTAAAGTTAATGGATACCAACTTGCCGCAGGACCTATTGATGATTCAAAAATCAATATATCATTTTCACCAGTTAAAGGTATCGTGTACGGACCTTCGGGTCAAAAAGACAGTTCTCTACAGTTGGATACTAAAGATAAAGAAGTGGATCTTGAAGGGGTTACTGCCAACCCCACAGAAAAAGGTTACGAACAAGTTGTAGGGTATAAGATATCTAGTATTGAGTTGGCAGGACCGATCGCCGCCACGATCCCAGGCAGCGAAACTGCCTCCGATTCATTGACCGCAGGCATCAGCATCTTCGACGAGACCTCCGGCCAGCGACCTTTCATATACCCAACTACAATGGGATACCTGTCTCAACTTGACAAGATAGAGAAAGATGTGATAGAAGATCCTTGTGATGATCTTGCAGAGGGTAACCCTGCACTTGTATTCTTTTCAAAGTGGCATTACCCAGAACCGTCTTTTAACTTCAACAAGAAGGCAGCAAGCGGTATTAATATTGATGCGTCTGTGTCAATTCCTACAAGTAATATGAACAACACGGGAGAACCAGGTGTTCGAACCATGTCCAGTGTGTCGGACATTTTTGATAAGTCTATACTGACAGCGAGAGAAGAATTCGCAGAGCAGAAAGCACTAGCAAGTGATAGTTTCAATGCTATAAAGGAATCTACACTTTTTGAAAAGAGGGGCAGAGTCATCGAGACCGGTGACGTCTATCCAGAGTTTGGCAAGATACCTTGCGACATAGAAAAGATGTGGGAAGAGTTTCTCAATCAGTGGGACATGAAGTTAATTATGTGTGATTTGAGGAAGTGTATTCCAGGATTGCCACCTTTCAACGTAAAGTTCAACTTTAAGTTGCCACTACTACCAGATATTCCATCGTTTGACCCGATGCACTTCGTTCTCCCTCAGTTGAAAATATCATTGAATGATATAATCATGTCTTTTATTTGCAAGTTCATTCAAAGTATACTTGACACAATAAGAAAACCAGACTGTACAGATTTAATAAGATTTGGACTAGCGGCGTTCTCTGAGTTGCAAGACATGGCAAAAGATGATCCATTTGCAAATGCCCAAGAGAAGGCAAGCACTTTCGAGAAAGCAGTCGATACGATCGCAACGATGGGCGTCTCCGGACCAGCGCTTGGTAGAGATTCTGAAGATGTTTTAGAAGCGGTTAGTTTGGCGCTTACTCCAACAGAACTGTGTGATCTATTGCAAGGCAGGGCATCTGATGATGTTTTGGCAATCGTCCTGAGAGTTATACAGTCCTTGACTTCTAATCTGAAAGAATACCTCAACACAATTGATAAGGTAGAAAAGTTCTTTGCAACCCTCGGAACAGTAGTTGATCCGTTCATTTGCGATAGAATCAGAGAACTCAACGACATTGTCATCGCACAGGAACTGTGTAGAGACGATCAAGATTTAAGAAAACTATTACAAGATGCAGGCGCATCTGATGAGCAAATCAAGAGTGAACTAGACGCTCTAAATCAGAAAAGAAAAATACTAAACGAGTTGTCTAAGAAGGGAGACTTTTCTGGGTTGTTACCAGGAATGTCACCGCAAGAGTTGGCAGATGCGGGTATACCAGGACCTTACGGCAACCCGTTTCAAGATAAGATGGTTAAGTTGGCAGTTAGCTCTGTATTAACAAATGTCAAATCTTATTTTGATTTGGAGATCGGAGCATACCCCAATAAGATCGTAAAAGAGATGCAAATAATTGTGCAACCTGGAGATGAGGGGTTCAATCAGTTGGATCACGCCAGATTTATTCACTACAAATATATGCTAGAGAAGTTGGCAGAAACCACCGACGACGGCAGCCCGACTGGGTTTGAACCAAGAGAGATAACAGGTATCGGATCAAAACTCTTTCCTATGCCCGCCATGATCGCCGCTTATGGTGGCACTGGGACACCTACTCAGATTTTGGAACTTTTGGGAGTTTCAGAAGAGCACATTCCATTTGTCAGACTGTTTCCTGTCGATAGTGGTTCTGGGGTGCTTTCGATGGAGAAGTTTTCAGAAAATGTAGAGAAATATGTTGTTGGGTACGTAGAAAAATACGGAAGAATAGAATATAGAGTATCTCAAAAACTAAAAGATATATTAGAGACAGACCATAGTACAATCGTAAGAAAAAGACAAGGCAGGGGCACAGCAGAACCATACAGAGAGTTTCATGTAAGACTTTCCACTGAGGTGGTGAACCAGTTTCCTATGGACTTGATGGGAACAAACCTACAAACAGCAGCAACGTCTGTCGGTATTGCAGACTTGCCATTTTCAGATCGAAACATAAAAGATTGTTACAGGTTTTCATATTACGTTCCTGGAACGAACGATCTTGTAACTAAAATATACTCTGAAGACGTTCCACAACCATACATCGATATGAGGGCAGACGATTTGGACGTCGTATCCGAAACACACAGGGACAAGTTGTTGAGACCCGGCGGTTTCGCATCTTACATGACAGAGAAATATAGGCAGTTAGCAAACGGCGAACCTCGTAGCAATTCTTTTGACTCCTACAGTGGTTCTAGTATAGTCGCAAAACTTCAAGGGTATGTCGTACCGCCAAATGAAGGTATCGGAAGAGAAGTATTTGATTCTGTGATGGATGAGGAGGAAGGGACATCTGCGGGGGAACTCCTCATTGCTGCTCTTGCAGCAGCAATTGCCACCGGCGGCGCTCAAGCGAGCGAGACAGGCGTTTCTTTGTATGAGTCCTTAGTAGATTCAATAAACTTTCAAATGTCAGAGGTGACAACTAAGTCAAAATACTTTGAACTCGAAGAAGTTCTTGATATGGAAGAATCGATGACCTCTGAATATCGCGTAGAGGGACAGGGATCCAACGCGTGTTATGTGAAGAACAAGAAAATCTTTGACTTTGAACAGTTGATTGATGGTTTTGTCAAGAAGTTTAGAGAGATAGCAAACAAACCAAGGCATGACCCGTCCAAGAGAGACTTCAACAAGAAGGGTCCTCTCGAAGAGTCTATGGTCGAGGCACTATTTAAGTTGTATGTCGACTTTTCTTGTCTGGAGATGATGTTGAAGGGTATTTTTATGCTTTCACAAACAGGTTCAAAGAGTGTTTTTGACTCTAAAATGATAATAGATTATGTAACAGATTCTGTAGTTGCAGAACTAGAAGGTGGGTTGTTGGGCGTCGATACATCTAGAGAGTTTGGAAAGATAGTCAGGTCAATAACAAAAGAGGCCACCACGAGAGAGAGTATTAGATTTTTGGTGGTTAAAAACATGGATTTAAAAGAGATGTGTGAATACATGGAAAGTGTATATGATCCGCCAAACTCATCTTTTAAAGAAAAGTTTTATAACGATCTGATTGAAAACATCAAAAATGTTCCAAGCAACTCTGACTATCCTACGATAACTGTGTATTCTGGAGAAACAGTAGATGACCAAAGGATCGGAGAGCAGTTTGGGGGATACAGAGACGTACTCGTCGCACCTAAGTTTCCAAACTTGTATGACAGGTTTGCGTTCCGTGGAGATTCGGAAAAAACGATTCAGAAAAAGATGAATTCTGGACACTTTTGGGTCGAGAGGTTCTATA
>ENA-OREN01002905-OREN01002905.1-marine-metagenome-genome-assembly--contig:-NODE-2905-length-16593-cov-4.318055_pt1 | contig 16593 bp, 6 predicted proteins | sample MGYA00248624_ERZ508555 | MGnify/ENA primary metagenome ERZ508555 (study PRJEB26222, sample SAMN06267773) | marine metagenome | isolation source: Saanich Inlet, British Columbia, Canada | place...
GAAAGGGGTCCAAATGGGCTCATACAGGGGTTGCTTTGATAATCCCCTTCGTAAAACGGCCATTTAGCAGGGATTACAATGAGTGGATTACTAGACAAAGCCAACGCTACAAAAACTGAAACTGTAGATGCAGAAATAGTAGATGTGAAAGTTACGGAAATGGTTGATGCAACTCCAGACCCGACTGGTGAAACTTTCTTTCAAACTGCAAACCCAATCGGATTGGGATTGGCTGGACTTGGATTTATTTTGATGTGGTTTTTGAATAGTTACTGGCTTGAAGACATCACAGGCCCAGTTCCATTCGGACTTGTTGTGGTTGCAATGATGGCTGGTTCCTTCTATCTTGTATGGAATTCTATTGACCGACAGAAAACCATAACCCTCGCAGTTGGATACTTACTTTTGACAGGAGTTCCTTATCTTGCAGGTCTTGAACTCGGAAGTAGCCCTGGAGTCTCAGAGATTAGTGTGAATGAAGATTCGAATGAACTTTCCTTTGTGGTCCGCGGCTCCTTTTCTTCATCAACAGCGGAAGTTCTCTTTGGTGAAGAGTCTCTTTGGTCCGAATCAAAAGACATGAATAATGACCGAAGTAAATTCACGGTCCCTCTCGCTACGATCTTCATGGGGAATTCTCAGGACCATCTCTCAGATACAGTGGACACTTATTCAATCCGTGTAACTCCAAGCAGCGGTGATACTTCAACAGTGGAGATTTCACCGACACTCATCAATCGTGAAGTGGAAAACTCTGCGGCTAAATTGATTATGCGAACTGAAACTACAGAGGAGGGCGACCAACTTGTCATCGGCGTCACCGTTCAGGCGTTGATTGGAATGTTTTCCAGTTCTGCTGAAGCAAGTGATGGAGGCAGTCACGACATGGTAAGCACATCCGAAAAACGTTTACCGATTTCATCGGATTATACAATTCAAATGAAGATTCTCCAAGATGGCACGCAAACGTATGAATCTGCAATTATAGACGTCGATGGACTTTCTGCAACATGGACTCCTGAGTCAAATGATTTAGCCAACTTTGGTAGTACAAGCGGTTGGTTAGCCATGCCAGGTAATACAATGGACGAAAATGGGGTGTATGAATTCATTGAAAGAGATGAATTTTTCGAAGATGATGGATGTTATAATTTCCAAATCATTGTCACTAATGAGTTCTATTCAACCATGAATGATGTCTCACCAGGAAATGGCGTGACAGTCAGTGATAATGCTTGGGAACTGAACTTTGATAATGATGAGTCAAGCGCTGCAATGGAAACCTGCACTCCCTAGTTAGGTCAATCGTCGTCTTCTTCTTCGATGTATTCCTTGACTTCTCTTGATGAGAGGTTCTCTCCGGCCCTACGGGCAAACAATGAAGTTCCAATGAGAATGACCACAACAAGTATTCCATAGACAATGAACGGTTGATCTTCTGTTTCCTCTCCGATATACCAACCCACTTCTTGGGAGTTGCCTCCTTCGACATTGGTTACATCCTCCGCAATGGATTGTAGGATTGTTGGAATAAGTGCTCGACAGTTGAGAATTTGCGCACCGTCTGTGTTGGCCCACCAAGAAACAGGCAAGTCTTTTTCTTCCGCTGGTGCTAGAGTAGTTGTAAGAGCTGTAGTTTCTGTGAGGTTATCACCGACATAGCACCAGATGTTGACTGTAGCATTAGCATCACCCGTGTTTCTAACCGTAACCATTGCGCCAATTTTTTTGTTGACTTCAGCGGTGGTATCTTCAGCATCAATCGAGACGACTTCGATGTAAGGCAATGGCACGTTGATAGTAGCAGTTGGTGTGTGTGGGGCCGAAACAGTTGTGGAGAAGTCACCCCAGCCCGTGCTGAGCGTGAGTGTCAATTCTCCCCCTTCAGAATGGTATATGCCGTTTCCATCAACCCATTCCACAATTCGCTTCCATTCGCTTCCCCCGATGTCGAGTAAGCCATTCGAATCAGTGATGTCATCAAGGGTCGTACTTCCGTATCCAATTCCAGTCTGGTGCACGGTAATGTTTGGGGCATTTGTTTGAATTTGTCGTTGAGACAGCAAACGAATCCAACCATCGGTAAAGCCACCAGTCCCTTGGTTATTGGTGTAGGTTATTTGTGCAAGGTCGTGAACAACTATGTCCTCATCGGTACGACTGCCGAGAATCGAACTGGAGTTGACAATGATACTTGACCCATCATTTACATTAATGGGGGCGCTTCCAACCAAACTACTTGATTGTATATCACACACACCAGAACAGTTTACATCAGCGCCGTAAAGGGTTGCACCATCAAAGAGCATAGTTCCATGAACGTCTAGTTGAAATGATGCACTTTTCCAGATCAAACTACCATTGGTCTGGTTGATTTGGTTCGCAAGAAGTATTGGTGAATCACCACTCCCTGAATGGAGTGCTTGAATTGAAACAATCTGTATTCCGAAAGCGTAGTAGATATCGAAATCTACAACTAAATCTGTACCATTCAGTGAAACATCGATGAAAATATGGTCTTGTCCGGCAGCATCGACTGTTTCTTCGCCGACTGTGATGTTGAACATTGCAGATGCTGGGATTGTTTGAGCAAAGTTAATCCTAAGTTGTCCGGAATTAGCCAAATCTCCGAAATTTAGATCCAATTGAGTGTTGTTTAGGACATTGAGTTCAGAATCCAAATCGTCTCCAAGTAAAGAACCAGTCAAGATGAGAGTTGCACCTTCTTCAATGGTCATTGAGTAATTTGTAGCAACTAAAACCTCTCCTCCAATTGTTAAAGTCGAACCATTTTCGACAATTACGTTCCCATCCATGGAGTTGTAACCACTCCATGTTTCATCAGCACTTATTCGGACTGTAGAGCCATCACTTGGAACATCGGCATAAACGCCAGTAAGAGTACTCAGAGAGGTTACGAGCAAGAGGATGGCAAGGGATACAGCGGTTCGCATATCTACCCGTAGAGCAAAACCACATTATAGGCTTCTCTCCGGACTAGTAGGGGACATCTTTCCAGCCAATTTTGTAGCCCATTAGGTTGAATGAGCGATGTAATACTGGTGTAAATGCAACCAATGCTAGCATTGGCATCCTTAATTCAGCATCTGCCAACACGGAAGTTCCCAGAAATAGTTGCCCAGCCAAGAATACCATGATGGCAAAAGGTAGAGTGTCGAGCAGAGGTGCCTTTGAAGAAACATCACCTTCTCGTTTGAGTCCTCGGCGACGCTTAACAAAAGAACCCGTGCTGTCTCCAACTAGGCAAAAGAATCCGAGGAATGAACCGAGAATAAATGCGGTCAACATGTTCCCTCCAATTGAGAACCAGGCACCTTCTGCTCCTTGTAATGGATGTGCAAATACACCATTTTCCCCGATGATAGCATCGGTGGCAGGGACCTCTCCCAAAGAGGTCACAATCAGCATACAGAGGAGCCCGGAGGTCAATGAGCCCCCGATAAGCCCGTTCCATGTTTTTCCATCGCCAAGAATCCGATTTCCGTCGTTAAGTGTTCGACCACCATCAATCGGCCAAGGCCCATATCCAATCTTGGGCAACCATTTACCCCACATCATTGCGAAAGTGTTTGCCAAAAATCCAGGCAGATAAAGCCACAATGTCAGCACACAGAGTCCAATAAAGTTCATTTTCATCACCAAAGGCTCACACCTTCACATCGTGGCTAGAGGGACGGTCTTTGAAGCATCCCCTCTAAAACGATGTCAGCCGGCGAACTGTCAGAATATGGACGCGATGGGATTATGGGATGGCGGCGACCGAAGCCGACCATGGCAGACAAAGTTGTCCTCGTTGTCGGCGGAGGTGGACGTGAGCATGCTCTTTGCATGGAATTGAAACAGTCTAGCCATGTTAGAGAACTTCATTGTGCGCCAGGAAATGCAGGAACCTCTTTTTTGGCTACCAATCATCCAGTTGCTGCGACCGACATCGATGGACTGATACATCTCGCAAGTATTTTGGATGCAGATTTGGTTGTTGCTGGCCCAGAGGCACCTTTGTGTGCCGCTTTGGCCGATTGCTTGGAATCAATTGGAATACCATGTTTTGGCCCTATAGCTAAATTGGCGAATCTAGAAGGCTCAAAACTCCACGCGAAACAAGTAATGAGGGACGCAAATGTACCCACCGCAGCATTTCATGTTCTTTCTGATGGCAGTGATATCGAGGCTGCATTGGATGATTTCGCTGGAAACCCATGGGTCGTCAAGCGAGATGTCTTAGCTGGCGGAAAAGGTGTGGTTGTGACACAAGACCGAAATGAAGCACGCGCGTTTATTCAAAACTCGATACAAAGTGATGGACAAGTATTGCTTGAAGATTTTCTCCCAGGGGAAGAAGCAAGTATGCTAGTGATTATGGATGGCTCAGGGTTTGTTTGCTTACCTGCAAGTCAAGACCACAAACGTGCTTATGATGGCGACGAAGGGCCAAATACCGGTGGAATGGGTGCATATTGTCCCGCACCAGTAGTGACTGATACCGTTCGACAAAAGACCATTGATACAATCATAAAACCAATGCACAATTATCTTCTTTCAACAGGAACTCCATACCGTGGAGTCCTCTATGTGGGACTAATGATTCCTAAATCCGGTGAGCCAAATGTTGTTGAATTCAATGTACGGTTTGGGGACCCTGAATGTCAAATCACCCTTCCCCTAATCAAAACAGATGTTTTCGAATTACTAGAGGCTGCATCGAATGACCGTTTGGCAGAACTACAAGTCGAGTTCCATGACTTCTTTGCTGCAACTGTGGTTCTCGCCGCAGAAGGTTACCCTGAATCTCCTGTGAAAGGTCGTTTGATTCACGGTGTGACCCAAGAGTTCATCCAATCAGCAGAAACTACTGCTTGGGTAAATCACGCCGGTACAGGTTTTGATTCTAATGGCAATCTAATTTCGACAGGGGGGCGCGTTCTTTCTTGTAGTGCATCAGGACCGAGTCTTGAGGAATCTGTGAGATTGGCTTATGAACTGATTGAATCAATTGAATTGGATGGTTCACACTATCGAAAAGACATTGCATTTAGAGCACTTTGAGTCCCTTTTTTGTTTCAAAATATGGCTAAAATAGAGGATATGAAAACGGCTGGAAAACGAGCCACAGCGTTGCGTTCATATGTTGTTCTTGCATAGTCATCATTAAAAGAGGCTCTCAAGTGGCGAAGACGCCTCAGCCTTGCTGCTGTCGCGCAAACACCTTTGAGGGAAAAAAAATGGAACAAAATACTGGCACAAAAAGCACTGCGCCAGCAGCACCGCTAGGATGGCTTATCGCCCCCTTAGCAGTCCTGCTAGCAATCGCAGCCATCAAGCTCGTCGGAGTAAACTTCGAGCTCACTGTAGACAATATGACGCCGATGATTTTTATCATCGCCGCAAGCATCATGGGACTTGTCCCATCAATGCTAAAACAATCTGACTCTGTTTCGTTTTCCAAGGCCACAATCTCCCTCTCAATGCTGGCTGTTGCTCTTATCGGTGCGGAAGTCATCTACATGCAGGGATATGGAGCCTTTACCGCTCTCCTGTTTGCAATGGTCACCTTTGGCGTCCATTTCATGACTAGTCGTGGTCGACACGAAATTGCATCAATTTTCATGTTCATGGCCGTTGGAATCAATCTTGGAATCATTATGGCTGGAGACGCATTAACAACTCTCCCTGAGATTTACAACATGGCTGGAGATGGCGAACAAGTGAGTTATGTCTCGACCTTGAATTTGAAATATCAAGCAGTTGGTTACCAATTCTTCTCGTATCTGACTGTGTTTACACTTTTAGGTGCACTATCTGCTACTATTACCAGAGGCCAGTTAACTCCTATTGCTGAGGACGGATGGTTTAGTTTCTTGAATGATGATAACTCTTCATTTATCAACAAAAAGAATCTACCTTTGCAAGTTGCTCTTGCAGTTTGGGCTTTAGCACATATTGCAAGTCTTTGGCACTTTGACAGCGTCTCTGTTGCCGACAAACTTGGAATCAATACCGTTGAAGGCTATCATGGCCACTTTGGCTATTGGCAAGCATTCTTTACCGGAATGGTTGCAATGATTGTTGCTGGAATGTTCGCGGAACGCTGGCATACTCGAGCAATGACCCTTGGTTCAATGTGGTCGTTGTACCTTGTCTCATCATGGTATGATGTAGGAATGTTCTCAATTGACATGCTGAACGGCAACTGGGGCAGTTTGATCTGGCTTGGTGCAACATTCTTCATTGGAGTGGCAATTTACTCAATATCGACCCATGAAACTTGGGGCGGATGGGTTAACCGTGAAGATCACGAGTATTCGGGTGCTCGATTATTCTGGAGCCAAAATTGGGCCAGTGTCATGATTGGCCTCGCCTTCTTCTTTGGTTTAGTAATCCGCACTCAATGGTACGTTGTGCCGTCAATGAATGCATACGGGACCGGAAATTGGGACATGACAGGTGGTTCTGACCCATGGTACATGAAGCGAGTCGTAGATTATATTCTTGCGAACAATGCACACATGATTATCGACGCTGACCGTTTCTATCCGGTTGGTGGAATCAACCCACGACCTCCGATTTTCACTTGGTCGATTGCAGTCTTTGCAATGCTATTGGAACCGTTCTTTGAAAACGGCGATGCAGTTTGGTGGGCTATTCTTTCCCTTCCTGCAATCTATGGTTCACTGACCATATTCCCAGTTGCAATCATTGCACGCGAGCATATTGGGCAAAAAGCATCAGTTATTGCTGCATGGCTTATTGCCTTCATGCCTGCACACGTAAGCCACACAACATGGGCTCTTGCTGACCACGATGCTTTCATCATGCTATTCATTACGCTTGGATTTATGTTTTGGTTACGTGCTGTAAAGTACGCTGGAACAGAACGCTTGGTTCGAACATCATCTGCGACTCCAACTGCCTTTATTGCTGGAATTTCAGCAGTTGTCGAACAGCGTAAAGCCGCATTTGCTGCTGCAGTTTTAGCAGGTGTAAGTTTTGGAATAGTTTCTCTCGGTTGGAAAGGTTTCGTAGTAGGGCCGTCGATTCTATTCCTCGCATATGCAGCACAAGTTGCATTGAACATGTTCCGTCGCCGTGACTCAACAACACTCAATGTTCTGTTCTTAACAATGCTTTGCGTCAACCTATTGATGGCAATTCCATTCTATGCACACCCGCAAATCAATCTTGTCCTCGATGGCACAGGTCTACAACCGTTTATCTTCATCATCGTGTTTACTCTTGCAATTAGCTTTGTAACAACAGGATTCCGAGATAAGCCTTGGTTGCTTATTCTAGGTGTTCTTGCGGGAGCAGGTGCCGTCTTCTTCTTGGCATTGTGGCTTCTCAAGCAGGCAAATATTTCCAATGCCTGGGATGTCTTGTTTACCGGTAGCGGATATTTCACAAAGACCAAGATTTTCGGAACAGTTGCTGAAGCAAACGCACCAAACCGTGGGCAACTCTTTGCTCAATTTGGACCGATTACTTTTGTTCTTTCACTCATTATGGGTGTTCTTTGTCTTTGGTCTGCTATTCGCGAACGTAAGCAAACCAAACTCGTATTCGGAATATGGATTCTTGCAGCCTCTTTCATGGCTTGGACAGCGGCTCGATTCATGTTTAACGCTACACCAGCTATCGCAGTTCTCGGCGCTTGGGGAATAGTTTCTCTTTGGAAATGGGCAAACTGGGATGGACTTGTCAAAACATGGAAGAAACTTGGAATCCGTTCTCCGGAAGACAGAATCCGTGGAGCGCGTGTCGCAGTATGGCGCACACCTTCATTCTCTGCAATTATGATTATCATGATTATGCTCTTTGGCCAACAATTCACCTACGGTCTTGATGCTGCTATCCCTGGTAGTAACAATGCTGAAGATGATATTGATGAAGTGATTTACAACATCATTCCTGACGCATTGCGCTGGGAAATAGGTGGCTTTTCACTTCTTGATGACAGCACATATGATGGAAATTGGTATCTTGGCTCTTTCGGCTCTGGATTCAATGACAATGGTTGGAATACAGCCTATCAGTGGCTTGCTGCTCAAGATACTAATATGTCATATTCACAACGTCCGGCATTCGTATCATGGTGGGACTATGGTTTCCAAGCACTTGATACAGGCGAACACCCCTCAGTATCAGATAACTTCCAATCTGGAATTCCTGCAACTGGAAACATGTTGTTAGCACGTAACCAAGAAGATCTTGTTTCGATGTTCATTTGGCAACTTGGTCAAGGTGACCTTGAGTACAATAAGGCACGTTTCGGTAACACTGCTTTCACATCAGGCTACAGCAACATTGTAGATTCTTATCTCGACGATGAACAAATGGATATCTTTTCGTCGATTTCAACAAATGCTAACAATGATGAGATGATTGCTTTCGCAAAACACAACAGTTTTGAAGTGTTCCAAACGAATGATGATGTTGTCATGGCAAGAGGCTACCATCATACAGATGGTGTGTTTGATGACTCGACACAATATTGGCGTATTTACGAAGGTGGAGAACGAATGCTCTGTACTGAAATACTCTCAGCAACATGTGTCGATGGCGACTGGTCTGAACTGTTCGAAGCAAATCGCACATTCACCAACAACATTCGAACTGGTGCTGACAATATCTATTCTAATACACACTATATCATTGGAGATTATTGGTACACTGCAGATTTGATTGAAGAATATGATTCAGTTGGAACCAGCATCCATCGTAAGAATGCTCGTCTTGCATTGACAGTCCAACTTCTTTCTCTTAGCCTCGATGGTGGAGATATAATTGATATGTATGATGACCTGATTAATCTTGAAGACTATTATACTGTTCAGGATTATGATGGAGCACCTGGTGAAACTATTGACAGAGACCATGAAATTCGCTACTTTGCAATTGATAACCGACTATACCCTCGTGCTGGTCGTTATACTCAAGATATGAATTACAACCAAGGTCAGCCAATGGGAATTTTTGGAGCACCAACAATATTGAGTGGACAAGATGTTTCCACTTACATGGATGAAGTTTACGAAACAATGCGTGGAGAGTTCCCAGATGAAATGACACGTACTGAAGTAGACCAAGCAATTACTGAAGACTTCCTTAACCAACAATCTGGCTCAGAAATTGAACCATTGCAAGTTCAGGATGTCCGTGTTGACCACAACTCTGCCTTCTTTGATACAATGCTAGCACGAACCTATGTTGGATATGGTGCATCGACCCTCGGCGTCGATGCAGGTTCTTCGAATCCTCAGCCTGCACAACATTTCGGTCAATCCGGTAGTCCAGGTAGTATTCTAGGCCAAGCACTTCCACTACCAGGCGCTATGCAAAACCACTTCGTTATCGCAAACTGGTATTCTCCTGAAGAAAACAGTTCGGTAACAACTGATCAACAAACAATTGGAATTTCTTCCACTAATACACTTGTTAAGGTTCTCAAGTATTACTCGGGTGCAGAAATTTCTGGTCAAGTTACAATGAGTGATAATGGCCAAGGCTTACCTGGTGTCCGATTGCTGATTGAACGTGACGCCTTCTCTGGAGAAGGTGCCGAAGATCTTGACCCTGATACCTATTGGATTCCAATCGGCTTCACAGATGCTGATGATAATGGCCATTGGTCGTTTGAAGCCCCTGCTGGCCGTATTAGAGTCAGTGCGTTTGCGGGTGATTTCGACCCAACAGGTGCTCAAGACAACATTCGTTCTGGAGGCTACTCACAAAACCTTGGTGACATCTTGACTGAAACAAATGATGACCGTCAAATCAACGACATCACTGCGATTCTTGGTGAAGTTGCAAACATGAGTTGGCTTGGAGAGTCACAACTCAATGTTACTGCTGAACAAGCAGACCGATTTGTTGATGTAACAACATCATTTGATATCGCTGTTGAAAGCAGTGGTGTTTCTGGTCAAGTCACATGGGCTGGGCATGAATCCTTTGATGGTGATGCACTTGTTGGTACTGATTTCATTCTTCGTAACATTTGGTCGATGACTGATAACTATACTTTGACCACGACAAATGGTTCCTTCTCGTCAACCGACAGCCGTATTCTTCAAGGAACTGGTGAAGTAACCTTTACTGAAAATGGAACCTTTGAAAGCGATGGTGTCGCTTTTGCAGACGATTTCACCGGCACATTCACGCGTTCCATTTCTGATTCTCGTGTCTTCACAAGCAACGGAACATGGAACGGTAAGGGAACTCTTGTCGCTTCTTGGGTGTCAAATCAAAGTGTAGTTACCTGTCTTGACAATGAAACTGCGCCGATGCCTGAAAATGAATCACTTTGTATTCAGGATGAAACCTCCTCGCCAGTGGTTTATCTTCTAGATGGTGAAATAGAAGCGAATGGTCGCCTCACATCTGATGGAATTTCGACTCTAGTTACCGAACACATCGGAGATTCATTTGAAGCAACAGGCTCCTTTGAAGGAACAGGTACCCTCAATGGTACTGGTCTCTTTGTTGGACAAGGTCACTTCTCAGGTTCAATGGTTCAACCAGGTTCATTCTACCTTACGGGATTAATTCCGGGTGTTTACCATATGATTGCTCAATTAGACAACGGGAAAGAAGTACTCTTGCCTGACCCAGTGAATGTCGAGATATCTCCATCGTATGACTTGGCAATGAGTATGCCAGGTTCAATCTTTGAAGATACACTTGTTGATTTCTATGATCAGATTTTTGCCAATGAAACCATTGAATTGGTTGATATTGACCTCGGTCTTTCAGAAGTGACCAACATTATTACCGATGAAGACGGAAACTTCTCTTACGGACCTCTTGCATCCGGCGAGTATTATTACAGAGTCGACATTGATAAAGATGGATGGTATGAATTGAATGAAACCTTCATGGTTAGAGATGCATCTGAAAACTTTTCTCTTATTATTGGTGTTCCAGAGATGCATGATATCTCCTTGCAACTAATCTCTCCGGTGGACCCGTTGACACAAGAAGCATATGCAGATGTTGCAGGCCGAGTAGTAACCTTCACCAATGATGATCCATTGTTTGGACCAATCAACTCAACATCTGATGAAAATGGACTGGTCTACATTGAATTACCAATGGGATCTTACACAATTTCAGATGAAAGTGGTGATGATTACATCTTGTTTGACCATGTTACTCTTGAGACAGAAGATATTTCACTCTCAAGTGCTTATGCAATTGGGACATGGGTCAACGGCAGTATCCGTGTGGTCGATGGTGGATTGTTTAACAGCGACCTAAACTACAGTACTTGGGCTAGTTCAGATGACTCAGTTAAATTCGACGAAAGTCAGCCAGCAGCTGGACTTGAAATCGACTTTGTAGCCGGTGAATTGTCCTTTGCAACGACTATTGCTACAGATGGAAACTACAGTATTCGTCTACCGAGTGGTAATGATTTCCATATGACTACCTTCAGTATTGCTTCACAGATGTCTGGAGGTCAATTGATTGAACTTAATGGAGATGCCGAGATTGACCTTGGATTAATGTATCTAGAACCAACGATTATGGCAAATGGATTCGTATTCCTATACGACAACTCCTCCCTTTGGGATGGTCTTGTTCCGGGATACGCAGCACAAACAGTTGTCGCAACAGATTCTGATGGTCTTGAATGGACTACCACCATCTCAGACACAGGAGAATTCTCATTTAACTTGCAAGAGGGACAATGGGATTTCACTGTTGACGAGGTTGCTTTGAATTCGACAGATGTTGAGAATTACAATATTATTGTCGAAATCGATTCAATGCCAACTCCTATTGAATTGTTTGTCAGTCCAGAATATCTCACAATTGAACTTAATCTGTTCATGGATGCTGAGGGTGATGGAGTCTTTGCAAATGGAACAGAAGTGAGTCCATCCTTCACCTTAATGCCTCTCAACGACCATGGTCTGCAGCACAATTTCACTGCTTCTAACTATTCGTCTCCTGGAAACATTACTGTTGTACTTGAACCTGGACTATACAGTCTCCAATTTAACACGACAGAGGCTTCGGATGAAAACGCATCGGATTACGCACTCATTGGTGCAAATGTGTTTGACCCAATACGTGTTGGGCTCGATGCATATGAAGAAGCAGTAGCATTCCCATTGCGTAATGATTACCTAGTCACTGGAGAACTTACGAACAATAGTGGCGGAGCTGTTGAAAAGCAATTCTTATTGAGAAATGAAGCAGATGATTTGTGGTTCAATATGGCTTCAGATGTAAATGGTAGTTTTGCTGCATATGTCCCAGCAGGAGATTGGGTCGCTATTGTTGCCCCATTCTTGGCGGACAATGACAGCACTGAAACACTCCGTTATCCGTTCACAGTCAGTGACGATTCCTCCATGCGAAGCAATCTTAATTTCACATCATTTGATGTGATTGAATTGAAGTTCCAACTTCAAGAATCGAATACTAACGCAAACATGTCTGATTCCCGAGTTACTCTTGTCAGCCATGATGGATTCGGCAACATCACTCTTTCCAAGTCGGATGTATATGGGAATGTCAGCGAACAATTGATGCCAGGTAACTGGAGTCTGTTCTTGAATGAAACCGCACCTCAGAAGCACTGGACAATCGATACTTCTTCAGCACCATTCTCAACAGCAACTGCAGTTGATGGTGTTCTAGACCTTGGCTTAATCAATGCAGATATGGAAGTTCAAATTGGTGGTAAAGTTTTCTGGGATCTTGATGATGATGATATTCCTGATGGAACCGAGGGTGTTGCAAACACCACTGTTACCATTCTAGGAATGAATAATACTGAAATTGATACAAATGTCACTACCGATGAATTCGGTGTTTGGTCTTTGTTTGTCCCGATTCAGGATGAGTACCAAGTTACAGTCAGCAAAGAAGGTTTCAGTACTGAAGTCTACAATGTTTCGAATTCTAGTGCATATCCAGTATACTCTGATCCTGAATCTTATGACATTGAAATGACTGCAGGAAATGTTACAGTTTCAGGAAATGTCACTGATATAAATGATGCAAGTCGATTAATTGGTTCAACTGTTGTTCTATATCCATCCAGTGGGATGGCGGGAGAATCCCAAACAATCACCCCAGTATTTGCAAATGACCAACTGAATTGGTCTGCAGTCATAGCACCCGGAAAGTGGGTTATTGTTGTGACAGAAGCAAATGCAGGATTAAACGGTGGTGGCATTGCAGTCGGATTACTTGATGCAAGTATTTCCGATGGTGCAACCCTTGATCTAGAGATGTCTCTCGGTGGATGGGTTGACCTATCCACAACATGGACGGACATCAATCTCGTTGAACATCATGCAGGTTCACAAAGCAATGGTTCGTCCATGCTCAATGAATCAGTATCCGTCACCTTTGGTATTGGTTCTGATATTGAATGGGATATGCCGGTAGGAGCGGATGGAAGCATCAGCATTCTAATGCCTGCTGACTTTATTGATATGGATTCTACTTTTGTCACAATCCAACATGATTTGAATATGGAAATGGATTACATTGGCGGCGCTTCAACTCAGGTTGCTGAAGGCCGTTCCCCTGTTACAATTTCATACACTCGTACCATTAATTCGGATACTTCAATCACATTGGTTGAAAACAGTCTTGCAAATGCAACAGCGGGTGAAACCGAACTTGACTTTGTTGCGATTGCGGAAGATGAAGGTTATCAAGCCATTGAATTCGAATTGAATGTAAATTATGATGGCACCGAATCGGTTCAAGTGTTCGATGTTCTCGGACAAATTGGTGTTTCACCAGATGAAGCCGACTGGAGTGTTGAATTCTGGAATGGAACTGCATTTGTTGAATCTTATCAAATATCTCTTGGAATTGGAAACAACTCTGCTGATACAAGTGTTGAATCTTCAGCAAATCTACGTGTTCGTATTATTGTAGCAAATCAATCCGATGCCTGGCATTTGGTTGACGGACACACTCTCAAGGTTCGTCTAGTTACAGATGCAACCCCTTCAAGCGAAATTGCAGTGAATGTTCAGGTCCCTCAAATCTATGGATTCACCTTCACTGATGTTGACACAGAAGTAGGAATTGGAACCGGTGGAAGCAGTTCCTTTGGATTTATGCTTGAGAATACTGGAAACGGAGACGATTCTTACACTATTGAATTGGTCGACAATATGCCAGAAAACTGGGAAGTTACACCTAAAAATTCAGTCATAACCATTGCAAAGGGCGACAGCCGTTCTCAACTGTTTACAGCTTATGCACCTCAAGATTTTGAAGCTGGTAGCAAAACTGTGACAGTTACAGTGACCAGTGAAGATGGAATTTTCACCGAAACCTTCGATGTTGTAATCTCTAAGGCGAGCATTAAATTATACATCAACCAAGGTGCAATTGTCACCCTTTCAGATAATGTGGCAGATACAGCAGGAAAACTTGTCATCCCAGTCACCAATGAAGGTTCCTTGGAAAGTTCTGATGTTATTGTTTCAGCAAGTATTGTTGGTGGTAAGTCTCTCGGTTCCAAAACTATTACACTTGGTGCAAACTCTACAAGCAATGCTGAATTCGATATGTTGGCAGAGGATTCTTCCGGCAATGTTCGTTTCTCTGTTGTTGTCGAAGTTGCTGGAGATGACAGCGTAAATGTCGAGCAACAAATCGGAGTAGATGGTTCGAATGAGATTGACTTCTCAGTAGAATATTATATCACTCAAGACACAGAAGATTCTCCATGGTTTACTTTGGTAATATTCTTGCTTGGTGCTCTAGTAATTTACGGCGGAATCAAGGTCTCTCGAAGTAATTCGAAATCGGCTCGTTTCTGATCCAAACAATACATTATAGCCTAAGTTACTCAAGTAACTTTGTTGGTGTATTGCCTACAGGGGTGAAATGATGAAGGGTCTTGAAAAGGTGGAATTGCTTCCGGAGCCGGAAGATTCGCGTATTCTATCCGCAATTGACCCTTCAGCAGTAGGATTTCAGGATGGGTGGCGAGCTGAAGTGACGGGTTGGGCTCCACATGATGCAACGCCTGTCCCGCGATTGAGTCGGCGGAGATTTGTGGCAACAAATGGGGCAATCTTCGCGATTTTGGCAATTATTTTACTCCTCTTCTGGAATTCAGGAATTCTGTTCATCGAACTTTCTCCACCAAAATCGGATTGGGCCAATGAGCAATCCCAATTTGATGACTTCTCCGAACTTGGACTTACTGGAAACGGTGTTAACGTTTGTATGGTTGATACAGGCCTAGATGTATCGAATCCTGCTTTTACTGGACTTCAAGTAACTTTCAAAGATATGATTGGAAATTCCAATTCACCGATTGACTACGGTTTCATCGCACATGGAACTCTCATGGCGGGTATCCTTGTGTCGGGTAGCCATCAACAGGGAATCGCCCCTGGAGTTAACTTGGCCATGGTTGCAGCATTGGGGGCAGATGAAAACGACATGAACAGCGGTTCTGAACAAACAGTAGCAGATGCAATATTATGGTGTCACAATGAATTTCAGGCTGATATTATCTCATTATCACTTGGTGGTGAACAAAATATCGAAATGATGACAGAAGGAGTCAGTGTTTCTGCAGTTAGGCGCGCAGTTGATTCTGGAATCTTTGTAGTAGCAGCTGCTGGTAACGATGGGGGGGGAGAAGATGATGGTTTGGTTTCAGTGCCTGGCAATGTGGCTCGAGTCATCACCGTTGGTGCATCGACACAGGAGCAAATAGTCTGGGAGAATTCCTCCATCGGCTCTCAAATTTTGTCAAACGGTTCTATGCGACAGAACCCTCACATGAAGCCCGAAGTTGTCGCCCCAGGTGAAAATATCATCAGCACAGGTATTGGAGATAGTTGGTATTCAAGTAGCGGTACATCCGATTCAACAGTATTTGTGACGGGTGCCTTGTCATTAATTCTTGAGGCATTTCCTGAATACAAACCAACATCCTCATCGAATGGGGACTGTATCGATGCGGTAAAAATCTCATTGATGAATTCTTCACTCAAATATGACGATTCAATAACTCATGATGATCATTGGGGATATGGTCAACTTAAGGCCTATGATTGGTACCAAGACTTGGCGCTTCAGACACCTAATTGCTGAACATCGTTCTTGTTTCAATTCTGTTGGAACTGTTGTGAAACGCATGACCTAGGCGAAGTTACGCCATATTCTCACCGAGAATATATGATACACTAAGTCATATTTGATATTATTAAGGCTAATTATATGATATTATTAGCAGTATTTGATATTTTAAAAGTGGCAATTGAGGCGCAGTATTATATTTGAGGGGGATATGGGAGAAAAGAAGAGGTGTCTATTTTGAAGAACACAACATCACACAAAAGCATATCGTTGGTTGCACTATTGTTGCTCTCAATCTTAACTGGATTAATTACCCTGCCAACAGCTTCTGCTGTTAACGAAACTAAATCCGGTATTATTTCTGGTACGGAAACTTGGACCGGTACAATGAATTTGAATGGCGACATAACTGTGGCTGAAGGAGCAAAACTCATTGTCAATGCCGGAACTACGGTTAACATTCCATACGGAAATTATATCGATGTTGAAGGTGCAATA